>Ga0182027_10010591_pt1 | contig 13091 bp, 10 predicted proteins | sample 712E1DmetaG_FD_121300 | JGI IMG/M metagenome (GOLD analysis project Ga0182027, IMG submission 121300) | Permafrost microbial communities from Stordalen Mire, Sweden - 712E1D metaG (Illumina Assembly) | ecosystem: Environmental > Terrestrial > Soil > Wetlands > Permafrost | place: Sweden...
AATCTGTTGATCCAAAGTCATTTACGTTTGACAACCTTAAAAAATGCCAACTATGGTTTACTAAACCAGATGGCCTTAATGACCCTTTTGACTGTGCAATTCCCATTAAATATTCTGGAACTAATAATGAATATCTAAAACTTTTTAATGAGTTTACCGATACCTTAAGAAAGCAAGGAAATTATGACGAAATTACTAAATATGAGTTGCAATATCTCATCAATGAAAAACCTAATTTGAAATTTAAAAATCATGTAAAGAAGCTCCTTCAGGGTCATAACCAACAAATAATTGATCAAGCTTCTCAAAGAGGAGTTGCTTGTTTTACTCAAAATTTCGATAGTATTCTTATGTGGTCTCATTATGCCGATGGGCATAGAGGGTTATGTCTAGAATTTGATACCAATTATGTCCCGTTTCGAGAACGAAAATATCTACATCAAATTATTTATCGTAATTCTTACCCGTTACTTTCTCCTTTTGACTTAATTCAGTCACCAGATAAGTTAATTTATCCATTAATAACAAAATCCAAAAAATGGAAGTATGAAGAGGAGTGGCGGATAATCCTGAAGGTTGGAAATTCAGAAATTTATTACGACCCCAGAGCATTAACAGGAATATACTTTGGATGTGCTATGCCAGATAATCAAAAGAGACTAATTGCCGCATTGCCCGCTAAATCTGCAGCTCGACTCTGTTATATGAAACGATCTAGCACAAAGTTTAAATTAGAACGGATACCTTATCCTGGATAATTACTTTGTTGATTTGGTCTTCTGTTTCCAAACCAAAAACTCTTTGAATAAATTTACAGCTTGTTGATCTATGTTATTCGATAGGTTCTCTTTTCCTAAAGAGCCTATTCTTTTTTGTACTTCTCCATCATTCAGGTTTGAGTAAAATTCATCTGTGATTTTCATACTAGAGTGCACAGCGTTCATGCTGACGGCTTTGAAATCTTCAATTTAACCCGCTGAGTTGTTGAGTAATGATGGCCTACCGAAGGAGTACAATCCAAGACAGTGCATCTGGCCAGTTCACTTATTTTGAAGCTCTTTTTGCAATTGAGCAATTAAACGGCGGGCCACGTGAACAAAGGATCAATGAGTCGTAGCATCCTCGGTTTATGCAGGATCACAATCTTATTCTTTTTCACAGGGTTAATAGCTGCCTGTGTAACTATATTGCATGATGCAATTGTGTCTCCGTCTCCCACATCAATCGTCACACCCTCGCTTGCACCTTCGAATACTCCTGTAGCATCATTATTATCCACACAAACGCCGATACCCTGGAGGTCGCCAACTCCAACCAGTTTTGTGCTGCCAATGAATGCTACCCCGATACCTGATGGCTATTGGGAATTTTCGAGGAATTTATCACCCGATCGAATGTGGGATGTTAAAATTGATTATCCTTTCGCTGTAACTGTAACTTCGACAAAAACAATCTTGCGGGATTCGGCACCGCAGATTATTCCATATACATCCGGCCCTATGCGTAATGCCTATGTCAATACCTGGTTTCCGGATAGCAGCGGTTTTGTTCTTTATGATGCGGATACAGGATGTGAAAAGTGTTCTTTTGATCGACTGATCATTTACCGACTGGATATAAGTCAAAGAAAAATGCAACGCTATGTGCTAGAGCCAATGGTGGAAAGGAATACGGCATTCTGGACGGATGTTTCAATTTCGCCAGATGGTTCACAATTCGCTGTCGTTGTAAATGATCGGGAAATTTATATTGTTAATCGCAAAGCTGAGGTGATCCGGAAAATCATGCCGGAGCCTGGACAAGGCGATCGGTTGGATTGGGTGGATTGGACCCAATATGGTTTGCTGTATGAAATTAGTAGCGATCAAATTGGGAATGACAACCCAGGTAATTTTGATCTGAGAATGATCGACATGACCAATCAGACCCGACCAGATGTCCTTCTCCTGCATACGATAGGATGGGGGTTATACGTGGAATCTGTAGATCCTTTTAGCCCAAGATTGGTGCTCTATGATTACCTGCCCGCAGAAGTCCCTGATGTTTGGAGCGAAGATATTATCTTCAATATACAGTCACGGCAGTTTGAAGACATACTTTGTACAAATAGGGAGGAAGTCCCCGCTTGTGACATAGTTAATGCTGGTGACCAACACTTATTCACTATGAGGATGGGAGAGCAGGGCGAGAATCTGTATGTTTTTAATTGGCTGACTCGTCAGTTGATCGACAAAAAATATCATATCGAAAAGATCATCGAGTGGCGACAGGATTTACAATCCTTCATTGTTCAGCAAGGGGAATACCCCGATGACTGGCTTGAGTCAATCAAACCATAAAATATTGGATTACAGAACCCGCATGATAAAGATGGCAATCCATCAAGCTGTTTACAGATTGGCTGGATGTCTTATTGATGGTTCAAAAATGTATGTCAATAGGAGTTGAGCCTCTAACCGCTAGGTTGTAGGTTAAAGTCCTACGCGAGGAACTTTTGACCCAAGAAACACCTTTAGCTACAGAGCTGGAGGCGTTATTAGTTACACTATCTTTGCACCTTAAGAATTTCATAGAGCCAAATGAGCACTAATCTGTTCGAAAGGAGAGTTGCTTGGATCGTGTTTTCATTCCCCCAATTCTGTCCCTTTTTCGGGATTTCCTCGTCTTAACCAGTAGAATACCGCAAATAGGGAGCTTGCATGAAGTTTACCTCAGCTCAAGATGAATTGGCTTTGGTCAGGGCTGCTCAAACGGATACCGAGGTGTTTGCCGTATTATATGACCGCTATGTCCAGCGGTTGTACCACTACTGCTACCACCGTACAAACAACGTCCATGACGCCGAGGACCTGACGGCCCAAACGTTTCTGGCTGCGTTGGAGGCATTTCCGCGTTATCGGCGTGATGGTCACTTCGCGGCCTGGTTGTTCACCATCGCCCGTAATAAGGTTGTGGATTACTACCGCCGCACGCCGAACGTCCCCCTGGAAGAATCGATAACGCCACCATCCAATTCCGATCTGGCAGGTGAGACGGAAACCTCACAGCAAAAAGGAATCCTTTTACGCGCGATCCGGGCACTTCCGGAAGATGAACAGGAGTTGATCCGTCTGCGTTACGTTGCAGAGTTGTCCTTCATCGAGATCGCCAAAGCCCTTCACAAGAGTGAAGGTGCCACAAAGAAAATGTTGTATCGTCTGCTGGCACGCTTGAAAAGCCAGATGGAGGCCGAGCATGAATGAGTATATGTCTCCTGAATTTGAAGGACGACTCCACGATATGCTGGCGGTGCCTGATGCAGACGCTGCATTCGTGGGCAGTCTGAGGTCTAAAATTATCGAAAGGATCGAAGTGAAAACATTTCGTCGCTTCTCTCCTCGTTGGGTCTGGGGCATTGCTATCGTGCTGGTTTTGCTGATCATCGGATTGCTGGTATTTTCTCCGCAGGTTGTCGAGGCCATGAGACGCCTGTTGGGATACATCCCCGGTGTGGGTTATGTTGAACAAGGGCCCGCTCTGCGGGTTTTATCGGCGCCGGTTACGGTCCAAAAAGAGGGATTGACAGTCACCATAGAAGAGGGCGCGGCGGATCCGCAGCGCACTGTGCTTCTTGCCCAGGTCGAAGGATATACACAGGAACGTTATAAGGCCCAAAATGGCGTACAAACATGTAAGGACATGCCGCAACTGGTATCAGCAGATGGAACGGTTCAGGGCATAGTTCAGGTCGCTGGGAGTTATGAAGAGAATAACGTCCTTGTTCGCTATGAATTTCAGGCAATGCCGGCCAAACCATTGGACGCCACGCTTGAAATTCCGTGCCTCCTGTTTGATGCAAACTATAAGGACTGGAAGATCCCGCTTCATTTTCAAGTCGCGGATGAGACGAATCAAGTCGCTCCGGTGATCGAACTGCCGACCTCACTTCCGACTCAACCCGTTCCGACCAGCGTCTCAACACCTTCCACAGAATCTGCGCCTGCCGGTTTTTCAATCGTCCTGAAAAGTGTGGCAGAGCTTAAGGATGGATACGTATTATCAGGCAGTTACCAATGGAGCGATACGCGCATCGATCCATCCGCGGTAGTGATTTCCGACTCCAATATTACCGATGTGAAGGGACAGGATGTTCCCGTCCAGCCGGTTGACACCGGCCCTTCTGCGGATTCCAGTCCTCAGCAAATACCATTTGCCTATCAAATTACGGGAAAGAACTTCGCTTGGCCGCTGCACATCATTGTCAATTCGATCAGTGTGGTCCAACCCGGGCAAGGTACCTTTCATTTTGATGCGGGGCCGGACCCTCAGGTCGGACAAACCTGGAATGTGAATATTGATGTGCCTGTCGGTCAGCATATCATTCACGTAGAGACCATCCAATTAACCGGGGGCGCCCCAAACGCACTGGACATGATTGGATTTGAATTCACCATGACTTCAGACCCGGCAGTAGCTAGTGCATTGGTTGATGATATGAATCCGATCATTGAATGTAAAAGTGGGTGTGGCGGCGGAGGAGGTGGCGGCCAAGATTTCGGTGTAAGCGGCTTAGATAGCGGTACCGGCCCATTTGTTGACGGTTGGGAGGCGAAGGGATACTCGCCTGCCGGAGTAAAGACCTTTTTGATCTCAAATATGTCAATTTTCTTCAAGGGTCCATGGCAGGTAAGCTGGCAACCATCATCGCCTTAGGCCATGGCAAACATGATGACGAGAAGAGACACCTGGCATCGGCTGCTCGCCCGTGCGGACATGAGAAATGGTTGCCAATAGGACTAGAACTTCCAACTGCCAGGTTAAGGGCCGGATGTCGTTTTGATCTGCTCAAAGGGTATCCGGGCCTTTTCTCTTCCATAACCGGATGGCCTCCTCAAAGATTTAGGATATTGCATGACCTGCTCAGAAGCTGTTATGCAGTCCGGATGAACACTGGCTGTCAGTTTGATCGTTTGCATCCGGGAAACCGGTCAGCATGTGGCTCGAAAGGATGACTCCCATGGATCGAAACCCTAAGTACCCTGGTGTGTATTCAGTCGTTGGTTTGGTCGCTGTTCTGGGAATGACCTGGGGGCTCGATGCCTTCATGGCATATCTCGGTCGGCGCAACGCGCAGACATTTACACTGCCCTACCTCATCCTATGGGCTCATTCTTTGAGCTCCATCCTGCTGGCAGTCCTGCTGTTGCTCCTCTTCTGGTTCGTGCTCACCCATACGCCCCGGAATATTTGGATTGCCGCCCTCTATCTGCTCGTCGGATTGTTTTTTGGGTTTTTCCAAGAGCTTTATTTTGTGCCCGCAATCGGTGGCTGGATGCCCTACTTCTTTTATGGTCCTCTCCTATCGGCCACTTCTCCTACGATCCTGGTGGGCAGCTTCATTGCGATCATCGGATTATTCATGCTCATTTTGCCGCGTCGCGAGCCAATGACTTCGCAATGACTAGAAATGGTTGTCAATAGGACTTGAGCCTCACACCGCTAGGTTAAGAACTGCTATTCAAAGAGAGCTATATAAAAATATTACTTTTATCACTTTGTGGCAAGAATGAAGTCCTGCTAAAATAATAAATAAATTGGAAGGTTGCCGATGAAAATAAAGCTATTACTTCTTATGGCAGTAATACTTTCACTAGGATGTAGTGCTTTGTCCTTGCCATTCATGGCTACTCCAATCCCTGAGATCATCTATAAAGCGCCAACAGACATGAATCTTCGCCCCGGTGATATTCCAGGTCTCCAATCGACTGAATTGCAAAACCCCGCCTCTGAACCTCTCCTTCCCGAAGCAACAGCTCAGAATCAACGTGCGTTCGAGGATATAACTCAAGACATAACTATTGAAACGGATGTTATCATCGTCCCAGAAAAAACAACTCGGACCCTTGATGAAATCTACAATGTTGTTATTCCCAAAAGGCGTCCATCTGCCCAAAAATCAACCGAAGAAACTCCGGTAAAGATAGGCGATCAGGGCGAACTTTTCAAGATTAGCGATGATTGCGGTCCAGGATATATTCTGATAGCAACGCGGAATAATGTAATCTTTGCAATAATTGGATGTGGTTCTGAGATTGACCCAAGCTATATTCAACAGATAGGATTGCTGATTGACGGATATATCACAGGCACGGTCGTTTCTTGTTCTCAACTTGGTTTAACTCCGGAAGAATGCGCCAACTCGGGATCTCATGAGTTCTCAGAGTCTCGGAAGCAGAATGAATTTTGCGGCGGCACTTCTCAGCAAACAGGTGATTTTCTTATAATATTTTCCCAAGATAAGGTCTATGTAAATCTGTCTGATAACGGCTGGGAAAATCAGAGTGATTATTTTTCGAAAACAGGCCCGAACACTTACATTCAGACTGGGAATACTGATAATATCGCTTGGAACAGTTACTTGACGTTTAACGGCACAGGTTTTACTCTTAGGGAAACAGTTGCTAACACTGATGCTCCTTGTGATTCGACTGATACCTTTACGATATTGAAATAATTGCTCTCTGCTTTTCAAATGATTCAAAACATTGGTAGTAGACTAAATTGAATCCCCGAAGGGGATACAATCCGGAGATGCCGTGTGCACTCCTCGCCGAAGGCCCCCGTAGGGGGATGATGCCGAGTGTACTTCTCGAAGATGCCGAGAGTTCTTCTCGGCCCGGCCCGGCGCGCAGGTTCCAATCCCACTGGGCCTCCGATTGAAATAACTCTAATACGGCAATGATATGTTGATGTGGGTGAGTTCGGAGGGGATGCCCAGGGAAAGTTTACCGCCCCGGATAGCATGGCTGTCGACAGCGTGGGTCGGGTGGTCGTGGGCGACTTCAAGGGCATCCAGGTATTCGACGGAAACGGCGTTTACCATGACTTGATCAAGGTGACCGGGAATGTTCGCAGCATGGCCTTCGATGGTCAGGACAAGCTTTACTTTACGACCAACAAGAACCAGATCTTCAAATTCAGCGTGCCGAAGCCTTGAGAAGAAATATTCTCCCGCTATTGGCATGGTTGCGGTTATGGGGTTTCAATCGCAACCGCCGGGTACAAATCTCATAATTTCCCAGAAAAATAATAAGCGGATGGCGGGAATACCGCCATCCGCTTATTATTTTTCTGATTTGCTCCCCTCTCCCCCGGGAGATCGCGCAGCATCCCGGAGCGCAGCGAAGGGTGGGTTGGGGGTGAGGGCATACGGATATTTAAAAATACACAAATTTACGTGTACTGCATAATTATCTCAACCAAAAATATAGATATTTGATCAAGAAGCAGTAAATTCGGGGTTAATCATATTTCTTGTGCCTGCGTCATTCCATGAATTGTTGGAAGAGTTTGAAATCGGCTTCATAACCTCCTTTCCGATAGATCCGCCTTTATCTCCCTCTTCTCTTCATTGATTAAAATGTTGTCCGCCATGTCCCAGGCTGGCAAGAATTTTCTCGGTTGACACTGAATCCTGTGGTTTGGATAACAGAAAACCCTGGCCATAACTGCATAATAAGCCCTTAAGCTCGCTGAGCTGCTTTTCGGTTTCGATTCCTTCGGCAATGGTTTCCATGCCCATTTCGCGTGCTATGGAGATGATGGCTCGCACGAGTTCGGTGCTCTTACGGCTTTTGACCATTTCATTGACGAAGCTTCGGTCGATCTTGATGGCATTGATCGGGAAATGCTGCAAATAACCCAGGGCCGAGTAACCCGTCCCAAAATCGTCGATCTGTAATTCAACCCCCAGATTTTGTAATTTCGTAAAGACTTCATTGGCCGTCGAGTAATTACTGATCAATACTCCCTCGGTGATCTCCAGTTTCAGGGCCTCGGCCTTCAACCCGCTGTCATTAAGTGTCCGCACGATGTGCTCGATAAAATTCGGATGCAAGAATTGTTTGCTCGAGATGTTCACATTTACGCTTAGATTATGCAGGTTCGGATATTTCTCCTGCCATCTCCTCAACTGGCCGCAAGCTTCATGGAGGACCCAATCGCCCATGGGCAGTATCAAGCCCGATTCCTCGGCAATCGAAAGGAATTCGGCAGGTAATAAAAGGCCTCGTTTGGGATGAAGCCACCGTATCAGGGCCTCGAAACCGGCCAGATGGTTGGATTCGAGGGATAGGATGGGCTGATAATAGAGTTGGAATTCGTCCCTTTCCAAACCCATGCGTATTTCGTTCTCCAATTCAAGGCGGGAAAATGCCCGCGTGCGCATGTGGACATCGAAGATCTCATAGCGGTCCTTGCCCGAGGCTTTAGCCTGATACATGGCAATATCCGCATCCCGCAGGATGTCTTCCGCAAATTTATATCCGACCAGGTTTGAAACCACCCCAATGCTGGCCGTTATATACACCTCATGCCCTTCCAGCTTGAAAGGCGAATGCAAAACCTTTTTAATTTTTTGTGCGACAAAAAGGACGCTATCCTTGTCGACCGTATTATCCAGCAGGACCTCGAATTCGTCCCCGCCAAAACGCGCTACGGTGTCGCTGGCACGCAGGGATTCTTTCAACCTGTGGGCTACCATAATGAGAAGTTGATCTCCCAACAGATGTCCCAGGCTGTCGTTCACGACCTTGAATTGGTCCAGGTCAATGAACAGGACCGCAAATTTATATTCGGCGCGGCGTTTGGCATATCCGATAACCTGCCCTAGTCGATCCAGGAATAAAGTCCGGTTGGCGAGACCGGTCAGGGCATCGTGCAGGGCGTCGTACGATAATTTCTCCTCGACGCGATTATGCTCGGCGATCTCGAACTGTAATTCCAGGTTCGATTTCTTTAGTTGCGCATTCAGCTTGTTGTTCTCGGATAAAGTGATCATCTGCCTGACCAGCACCAGGCAAATGATCCCTCCGACGCCCAATGATAGCGACAGGAAGCTCATCGATAACGGTTTTAGCCCGCCCTTGATAAGCAAAATATAGGCGGCAACCAGCCATAGATATGGGAGAAAGGGGGTGACGGCCTGCCACTTTCTTAATAATTTATGCTCCGGTGTGAATTCTTCGGTATTCTTCTTGAACTTGATGGACGCTATCTGGCTTAAGCCTGCCAGTCCAAGAAGCAGGCTGCTTATGATCCAACCGATGTCCAATAGACCACCGCTGATATAAGTTCCGATGAGAGACTGGTAGTCGAAAATGGAATCCGTGATGATCGTCGATATGAGGCCTCCGGCCAAAAAGAGCAGCGAATAATCGTTTCTTACGGTGGTACGGTTGTTGACAATCAGCAGCAACGCCCCAAGTAACACCAGGTCCCCGACCGGATATGCCAATAATATTAATTGCACGATCAACGGTTGACCGGCATTTGAAAGAATGCTGGGCCCGATCAGGAAATTCCAGAACCCGAGGATGGCCGCTATCATTACTATGCCAATATCGATTGCCTTGTTGATCTGCTCTCTGGTGCTGGCAGGTTTTTCCGGCAGGAGCAATACACCGATAAGAAAAACAAGATAATAAATCAGATAAAAACCGTCTGCCAGGGAGGGGAAGGGCTGCTGCTTGAGACCCACCTCAAGAATTGCCCAGGTGATATCTCCGAGTGTATAAAAGACCATGGCCAGGGCGATCGTTTCCCAGGCAAGCGCAAGGCGCCTGGTTTGGACGGTGTATTGTTTAACGGCGATATATAGCGCCGTGCAGGTCAAAATATCGACGATTGCAGAAGTCACATCCGATAGAATGCTTCTCTGCTGCTGGTCGGCGATCAGAAAGACGAATGCCAGGTTTATCCCCAGCACAATGAAGGAAAAAAAACAGGCCAAAATAAAGCTGTTCGGATTGAGCCTGAGGGAGGTTTTTTCCATAATTTCATTCTAACCAGATTGCGCTTTTTAAAAGTGGCAAAAGTATCACACCTTTGTAAGTGTCCGGGATTATTGCAGGTTGATAAGTTCAAGGCTCCAGCATCCTTCTCTTATCATGCTCGATCTTTCTTCGCGAAGCACGCTCGCAGAGGGTAAGTATTTGCCCGCACTGCCGAAGGTCGAAGATGCCGAGTGTCTTTATCGGCGCCTGTAAGGGCAACGGTCGCGTAGCACAACGTCCCCGTTCCTGCTTTTAGGGGACATCGTCCCCGTTCTTGCTCCTGGGGGACATCGTCCCCGCTTTTTCTCTATGGAAATAACATCCCCACTCATGCACCTTGGGATACCAGTAGGCGGTAGATTGCCGCGCATCACCGGGTTAACAGCCAGGCCGAAGGTATGGACTCTAAGACGTTATAATACACTCAACGATCAGTATTTTTTGAGAACGGATCATGTACAAAGTCGCGTTAGGCATGGATCGTTGTCACGACATTTTTGTCATCGTTTCTTGACCATCTCGATGGTTGATCGTTGAAAACTCACGAGTTCGGCGGTTTGAATAAGGTTGGCATGTAATGTAATGAAAAGGTATTTGTACCGATTAATTCTCACACTTATTGGCCTTTCGCTCATCTGCGTATCGGTTCTTGCAAGGCAGTTTGGATTGGCTCACAATACCGATTGGGGAAGTAGTCGAATTCTTCTCCTGATGGTCGGCCTCTCGGTATTCGGGATGTCCTGGTTTGCCTCCTGCTTTAAACAACAGAGTGCATACATTCTAACAACCTCTAGCCTCCTTCTGGTACTTGTAGTATATGCCTTCATCTTTACTGTTGGCCAAAGACAAAGAACACCCTTACCCGAGACAACTCATGATTATGACGAACTTGCAACAGCTTTCCAGAGCGGTCACTTGTATCTTGATATCAAGCCGCCGGCCGCACTCTTGGCTCTTCCCGATCCTTATGATCCCCAGGCTCGCAACAGTGATCCTGCGCTCGAAACATACATAAACACTCAAGCCTACGATATGTCGTTTTACCATTACAGGTTTTACATGTATTGGGGGCCCGCCCCTGCCCTTCTCCTTTCAATTGTCAAATTCCTGTATTCGGGGCTTATCGGAGATCCGGTACTGGTTTTCTTGTTTTGTTGGGGAGCTTTGCTTTTTCAGACTCTATTGCTGATTCGGATTTGGATTCGCTTTTTTCCAAACTTGCCGGTTTGGGCCATTCCCCTCGGTATCATGACCGTCGGCTTGATGTACCCGACAGTTTGGATGCTCCATTTGCCGAAGATCTATCAGGCGGCAATTTTCAGCTGTCAGTTCTTTCTGATGGCGGGTCTCTATTTTGCCTGGATGGCTTTTGAAGAAAAAACGATTCACGCTGGAAACCTGTGGGTAGCCGGCATACTCTGGGCGCTGGCAATTGCCTCTCGGGCTACGGTACTCGGCAGCGTGTTATTCCTCATGGGCGCTGTCGTCCTGCTTATCAAAAAATTTTACCGGACAGGGAACCGGGTCGGACTGTTTTTCAGCCTGTCAGCCATCGTGATACCGGTGGCAATCACCCTCGTTATGCTTGGTTGGTACAATATAGCCCGTTTTGGTTCGAGTTTGGAGTTTGGCCTCCGATATCAGCTGACCGTATCCGATCTCAATAAAAACCACGATCAGCTATTTTCCTTAAATTACGTCTTGCCAAATCTATATAACTATACGATCCTGCCTTTTCAACCCCAGGCGCGTTTTCCATTCATAAAGGCCCAGGCCGGAGTCGTGCCCCCATTTCTCGATGGTTTGAGACTCGCGAATTACCAAACGGAAGAGATCACCGGGATCCTGTTCGGCGCACCCTTCTTACTGTTTGTTTTCTGGCCTGCAGTGTCACTCGCAAAATGGTTTACCGGGAAGAGGACCGATGTGCAACCATCCGATCGTTCTACGGAAGATCCTCTCGCACATTACCGATGGATCTCGATTTGTTTGTTGGGCGCCTCGATAATCTCCTTCTCCGTGCTCCTGATCTACTTTTATATTAACATGCGTTTTGTGGCTGATTTCATGTTTAGCTTGGCTCCCCTTGCCGTGGTGGGATTCTGGCAGGGGCTTTCCACCTTGAAACCTGGCGTGAAAAGGACATTATTTTCACTGAGCGGCATTCTCCTGTCGGGGCTGTCAATAGGGATCGGTATACTGCTGATAATTAGTTTCTCAAGACCGCTGCAAAATATATTCTTCTACCTGTTTAGGTATGTGGGGAGTTTTTATCGATAGTATTAATGAACGGTAGCCTGGTTGATTATCCAAATTCGCGATAAAAAACAACTTTCACGCCTTTCTTGCTGCAGCAGACTTTGCCTGTGCTGCCGAAGGCGTTGGGTTTTTCGCGAGGAATCCCCGTAGGGTCGGTGCGCTTTAACGGTAAGGGATCGCGAAGCAGCCCGACGCGCCTGGCGGGTGGGGGTTCATGCCCATGGCGAGGAACATACGATTTTAAAGATCCCGCCTTTACTCGATGTGTAAGGTGGATTTTTGTTATATACTACAGAGCACTGGGGATTAATATAAACGAAATATTGATGATCGCCTTGCACCTTCTTAAATCAAAACCCAGGATGGATGCAGGCAGCAGGGTTGGAAACTATTTATAGGAGCGAAAATGGACAGTTATCATTTTGCCGAATTGCGGTTCTCGACGGGCATCGTGTCGCTTGAATGTACGGAAGCGGGTACCCTCCAATATCTGCTCGACGGGCTCAAGAAAGACTTCTCTAATTTGAAGACTACTCCCCATACCTTGAATGATGACGAAGTTTATGGCTATGAGATGAAGGGTTTCGCCGGAAAGGAGGTCGAAGTCGGGTGGTGGATCATAAAGCAGCTGTCCTCCAGATCCTGGGAGCCGCTCGGCTCGGTCAGCTATAACCCTGGCAGCTTTAATTCGGGCGACCAATGGGTCTATCAATTCAAACTTAAGACCAGCTCTAAATAATTTTAGGAGTAGTTAAACTCAAGCAATTGTCATTATTAATTTGTCATTGTCGCAGATGGCGAGCGATCTTCTCGCCCGAGGAGGGTGCTCGCCTGTACTGTGTTCTTCAGTGTCCCGACGTTCGCGTAGCACCCTGCCGAAGGCCCCCGTAGGGGGTAAGGGTCGCGTAGCACAACGTCCCCGTTCTTGGTCTAAGAGAGCGTTTCTTAAATCAAGTTGCGACCATTTTTAGCATGCGCCGAGCGCTAGCAATGTAGACCATGGATTCGCTGGAGGAGGTC
>Ga0182027_10010592_pt1 | contig 13090 bp, 12 predicted proteins | sample 712E1DmetaG_FD_121300 | JGI IMG/M metagenome (GOLD analysis project Ga0182027, IMG submission 121300) | Permafrost microbial communities from Stordalen Mire, Sweden - 712E1D metaG (Illumina Assembly) | ecosystem: Environmental > Terrestrial > Soil > Wetlands > Permafrost | place: Sweden...
CTTCTTAGCACTATTTAACAGATCTTCAGCTTTAAATGGTTTAGTAATATAATCATCAGCCCCAAGTGACATACCCTTTCGAAAATCGCTCAAATCTGACTTTGCACTCAGATAAATAAAAGGAATTGTTGTTGTTTTTTCACTCCTTGTCAATTCTTCAAGCACTGAATATCCATCCAATTCTGGTAGTAAAATATCACAAATGACTAAATTGGGAGAAGTATCGAACGCTTTTTCGAGTCCCTCTTTGCCGTTTGATGCGATTAAAACATTATAGCCGCTTTTGGAAAAAAGTGATTGAATGTTGTCCCTGATATCCGGATCATCTTCAATTACAAGAATTGTCTGTTTTTCCTCTATGGACTCAGAAATTGAAGTATTAATAACTTCGAGCATACTACTTATTTTAAAAGGTTTTGCTATATAGTCTTTTGCTCCAAGTTTTAATCCTTTTTCTATATTAGATGACTCCATAGTCCCACTCATAAAAATGAACGGTACAGACTTAGTAAGTTCATTCATTTTTAATTCCTGAATTACAGAAAACCCATTCATATCCGGAAGGTTGATATCACACAAAATAAAATCCGGTACTTGTTTAAGGCAGACATCAATGGCTTCTTTCCCTGTGTGAGCCACTAAATTTTCAATATTTTTCTTAGAAAAAAACGTGCTTATATTATCGCTTAATATAATATCGTCTTCAATAATCAGAATATATTTTTTTAATGCTGATGCCATATCTCTACACTACCGGATTTATTGGAAATCTAACAAAGAAAGTTGAACCAATTCCTGGTTTGCTCTCTAGCCATATTTCACCTTTCAATAATTCTATTGAGCTTTTAACTATAGCCAATCCAAGGCCAGTGCCTGATATTCCGTTTGTATTAGTACCCCTGAAGAAGGGGCTAAATAAATTAGACTGCTCTTACGTTTTAATTCCTATGCCGTGGTCTTCAACAGATATCATAATATTCGAACCAATTTCTACCGACATTTTTATTTCATTTTGTCCGCGGTTATATTTTATCGAATTATTAAGCAAATTCATAATAATCTGGCGCAGAAGTATTTCATCGCTCTGTATCGAATAATGAACCACGTCACAAGAAAAAACAATTTGTGGAGATTTTTCATAAGATTTACTTACTTCTTCGATTATATGTTTACAAAAACCGATAATCTCAATCGTCACTGTTTTCACATACTGTTCATGACTATGGGCTTTGTTCAATGTAAGCACACCGTTCAATAATTTTGTAAGATCATCTATCGATTTTTCAATTCTATTAAAATGTTTAACTTTTTCTTCAGAAGTCATTTCGTCGCTAAAAGTGCGAAGAATGTCGGTTGATGATAATATAGTAGTAAGTGGAGTCCGGAATTCATGTGAAACAATAGAAATAAAATTTGATTTAATTTTGTTTAATTCTTTTTCAATTCCAAATAATCTATTTCTTTCCTTTTCAGCTTTTTTCCTTGGACCGATATCCTCTACCTTTCCTATAAACCTGGTCGGCACATTATATTCATCCCTCTGAGTGAATTTTCCTACAAATAATATCCATTTTGCTTCTTTCTCTTTAGTAGTAATCCTGAACTCAATTTGAAGATATTCCGTTTCCAGCCTTAAATGTTTCAGTAATTCTCTCTTAAAATACCAAAGATCACCAGGATAAATAATTTTAAACCAATCTTTATACTTAATATTTTCAAGTTCACTTCTTGTATATCCGGATATTTCGCAATAATTATTATTATAATATATTTTCCCGGAAACAAAATCGAAATCAAAAATACCCTGTTCAGAAACATCAAGTATCAATTCCAGCCTATCCTGATTATAAAGCATCTGAGCTTCTAATTCTTTTCTCCATTCAATTTCCTGATTCAGTTTATCAAGCATTCCTATTAAATCAGATATCTTATCAGTCTCGATTATTTTCGGTACATTATTATTTTCTATTAAATAATCATCAGCAACTTTCCTTTCTGTTATATCCCGGCCATTTATAATTACTCTATCCTTTATCAATTCCTTAACTTTTAATTCATAATAGTGATGAGATCTGTTTTTATGAACAATATTGATTTTTACAATTACCTCCTTATCATCCGGCAAATAATATTTATCTAATATTTTTTTAAACTTCTCGGAATCCATATAATCAATAAAGCTAAAAATATTTTCCCCGGACAGTTCATCAAGGGTATAGCCTAACGCTTCTTTGACAGAAGGGCTGCAATATTTAATAGTACCTTCAGGTGTTACAACGAGTATAATATCTGAAATATTCTCTATTAATTTTTTAAAGTCTTCCCAACGATGTTCAAAGTTTATTTCATATTCTTTCCTTGCTGAAATATCCTTTCCAATGGAGATAAAATGAGTGATTTCTCCCCGGCTATTTTTTATAGGAGTGATAGTCTTTGACTCATAATATAAATTATTATCTTTCTTTTTATTGGTAATTTCCGCTAAGTACGTTTTCCCCTCCAGAATTGTATTCCACAAATTTTTATATTGATCCTCGCTTTGTTTACCAGATCTTAGCAAATTGCTTTTTTTCCCTATTGCTTCTTCTTTCGTATAACCCGTAAATTTTTCAAAAGCAGGGTTAACATATTCCACTATTCCATTCTTATCCGTTATTACAACCATATCCTCAATATTCATTAAAACTTGTGAATATAGTGCGGCATATTTTGATTTGATTGTATCTATATTTAATGATTGATCTTTTTTTAAAAGCATAAAATCCTTTAATTCATATTTATTTTGATACAATTCCTATTATTATATAAATAATAAGTCCTATTTCAACCCGAAATCTATGTGATAAATGTAATTCTTTGTTATCCCCAATTTGTTGCGCTAGCGCAAGTACTGTAAAAACCAAGGTTTATGAACTATTATATTAGAGGGTGGGCTCTGTAAAGGACATTCATATCTCTTTAAACCTGACTTATATATTTATAATAACTAAGCAGCAATGAATTGATTTAATATCGGCTAAATCACGTTTCTTTTTCATTTATTCACTTAATTTTGTCAGGTAGGATTTTTTATTTATACTTGTAACAACGAAATGATGCTAAACGTAAGATTTTAATGAAATTACCTATATACATGGATAATAATTCAACAACCCAGTTAGACCCTGCGGTTTTTGAAGCTATGAGACCCTGTTTTCTTGAGAAATACGGGAATGCTTCAAGTAAGGACCACTCATTCGGCTGGGAAGCTGATTCTGCTGTTGAGAATGCACGGAAACAAGTATCCGGATTAATAAACTCAGATCCATCGGAGATTATATTTACAAGCGGTGCAACCGAATCAATAAACCTGGCGCATTTCGGAATTGCTGAATCCTATTATTCAAAAGGGAAAAGAATAATTACAACATCAATCGAGCATAGCGCAGTTCTTGATTCGCTGAGAAATCTAGAAAAGAAAGGGTTTGAAGTAATTTATCTGGATGTTAACAAAGATGGCTTTATTGATCTGAATTACCTGAAAAATCTTATAGACGAGAATACCCTTTTAGTCTCAATCATGACAGCTAACAATGAAATCGGAATAATTAACAATATCGATGAGATCGGGAAAATATGTAAGTCAAAAGATGTTTTTTTCCATACAGATGCTACGCAGGCAATTGGTAAAATCCCGTTTGATGTAAAATCTCTTAATACTGATCTCGTTTCCTTTTCTGCACATAAATTCTATGGTCCCAAAGGGATAGGTATTCTTTATTTAAATAAAGACAGACGATTTAAGATGCAACCCAGACAATTTGGAGGAGGTCAGGAAAAAGGACTTCGCCCGGGCACGTTAAATGTCCCTTAAATTGTTGGAATAGGTAAAGCGGCAGAGATTTGTAGGTTAGTCATGGAGAATGAATCTGCCGGTATTACTAAGTTGTGGAACAAATTGTATGATGGAATCGTAAATAATCTGGATGATGTAAATATCAATGGATCGATGGAAGACCGGCTTCCAAATAATCTGAATTTAAGTTTTAAATATGCCAAAGCTGAAAATATTATTCTGAATATGAAAGAAGTAGCAGTTTCTACCGGTGCTGCATGTACTTCAGCCTCACTAAAACCAAGTCATGTATTAAAAGCACTTGGGTTGTCTGATGAAGCAATTAAATCATCTGTCAGAATAAGCCCCGGAAGATTCACAACAGAAGAAGAAATTGATTATGTAATTAAACGAATAGTGGAAACTGTTAACAGTATTCGATCATATTCTCCGGAATACAACCTTAATCACAAAATATCCATAATTTAACTATATATATGAAAGAAAAAACATCTGAATATTTATCATTACTCAAAAGAGATAATGTAATTTTCCTTAACTACATGAAAGCGAAATTTCCATTATTCCATAATTCGAATTTGTTTTTCAGGGATTTACAATACGGTATTAAACATTTCTTTGAAATGAAGAATATGGATATCACTTATCCCGAAGCGGAAAAGCTTGCAACTGAATTTGGATCATTCCTTGAGAGCATAGATATTCTCAAAAGAGTAAATGACCAGGGCTGGAAACTAAACTATGCTGAATTTGCCACTACCATGCCCGGTGACCCGCTTTAATTATTGACGGGTTCAATATGTTAATTTTAAATAATTTGATTACTATGGAGTAAATAATGTCTGAAGTTCAAACGCAAAACGATATTACAGTATCAGTTAAAGCAGTAAAAGAAATCAAGAAAATAATGGAAGAAAATAATATCCCTTCTGATGTAGGTTTAAGAATCGGAGTTAAGGGGGGCGGTTGTTCCGGTTTAACTTATGTTATGGGCTTTGACCCTGATAATAAGGAAGGCGACTCTATTCTTGAGCAGGATAATATTAAGCTGGTTATTGACGGCAAAAGTTTGTTTTACCTTATGGGTACTGAACTTGATTTTTCTGATGGGTTAAATGGCAAGGGATTTATCTTTAATAATCCTAATGCAGTGAAGAAATGCGGTTGTGGTGATTCTTTTGGAGTTTAATAACATCTAACGATACTTTATGAGCAGTAATAGATTCTTTCCCCGACAATCCGCCTGTGTCGGAGATATCATGATGATAAATATAGACTATTTAAATTGATTAGTATGGATAGAAGAAAATTTATATTCTCAGTCAGCATGATTCCTGTTGTATCAATGCTAAAACCGATATCAACAGGTTTGGAAAATATTTTATCAATTAATAAAAGGAAATCAAAAATGTCTAAATTTGAACTACCCCCTCTCCCCTATGCGTATGATGCCCTGGAACCATATATAGATAAGCAAACCATGGAAATTCATCATGATAAGCATCATGCAGCATACGTTGCTAATTTTAATAAAGCGCTTGAAGGAACAGGAGCCGAAGGAAAGTCTTTTGAAGAAATTTTTAAGAATGTGTCAAAATATCCTGCAGCTGTTAAAAATAATGGCGGCGGAGTATTTAATCATTCATTCTTCTGGACTATAATGAAGAAAAACGGCGGCGGCGAACCTACCGGTCCTGTTGCTGATGCTATAAAGGCTTCATTTGGATCATTTGCTGATTTCAAATCAAAATTCAGTACTGCTGCCACTACGCGTTTCGGTTCCGGATGGGCCTGGTTAATAGTAAATAAAGGAAAGCTCGAAGTGATTTCGACACCTAATCAGGATAATCCTTTGATGGATACTGCAGAAACCAAAGGAACCCCTATTCTTCTTATTGATGTTTGGGAGCATGCTTATTATCTGAAATACCAGAACCGGCGTCCTGAATATGTAGAAAACTTCTTTAACGTAATTAACTGGGATGAAGTGAATAAACTTTATCTTGCAGCTAAATCTTAGATTGTCATCCCTGCGAAAGCAGGGATCTCTTTTTCCGGGCTGCCGGTAACCTATCCCGGCAGCTTCTTTTCATTACTTCATTAAGTGAATTCAACCAAGATTTTGCTGCTTGTCCTTCATTCTTTCCCCGTAGTTCTAACTTGAGGCTTCATTTAAGCTCATTACAGCCCCTATAAAAGACGATCTCATAAAAATCGGCATCTTTATACCCTTTGGCAATATTTCTGCTTTTACGGCAATATTTGGCCTTCACGGCAATTCTGGCTGGTACTGCTTTAGCCTACTCCACAGCCACAACATGGCCTGCATACTTATGCCGTAACTATGTAATTAAGCCTGCTATGCTCTTAAAAAGAGCCACGTGTGAGCCAGTTGAGAGCCACATATGAGCCAGTTGGAAATGCTTTTTCTCCCAAATTTCATTGCCGGATAGCAAGTATCGATACAAATCCCTTGAATATAAAATAGTAATTTATGAACTACTCCCTTATGATCTAAACAGTTCCTTAATTAACTACCTTTTATTGAACTGCAACCTTATTAAAATTCTTTTTTATTGTCAAGAGAAAAATCATGGGTATAAATAATTTGTATTAAATATTAGAAAATACACGCCTAAGAAACCCAAAATATCCCGGATCAAATGACAATGTATATTTTGATATACTCAATTATATTATTTAATTTTCAACTGGGAAATAACAAATAATGTTTGGAACATAAAATGAAGCGTTTAATCTTGCGGGCTCTTTTACTTTCTATCCTTACTGCGCCTTGTATCTTTATATCGTGTACGGATCCTCCTGTTGGAATTATTACAAAACCTTCCATAAGTATCTCCAATCCACCTATGAATTCCAATGTCCCTGATAGTACCACCATTACCATTGATATTATTAATATAAATAATATAATAAGAGTTGAATTATTTATAAACCACGAGTTTGTTACTTATTTTTCAAAACCACCATATAATTTTTTTTGGAATACATCATATTATAATGATGGGAGTCAGTTTATAATTGAGGCAAAAGCTTATGATGATAAAGGAAATGTTTATTCTCCTACCCCCTCAATAATTTATGCTTATCGCTTTATGCCGAGCGGATTACAGGCAAATTTACTTAAAAATTCCACTATTGTATTACACTGGTATGACAACTGTAAGTTCGAAACAGGTTTTGAGGTTGAACAGGCTGCTTCAGATTCTATCTTTAAAAGGATTGCCGTACTGGATTCGAATACAACTACAGACACAATTAAAGGAAATTTCACTAAAGATCAAACTTATCTGTTCCGCGTAAGAGCTAAAGCAAAGAATTCGTATAGCGGCTACTCAAATATCGCAAAGGCATACCCTTTATTAAATCCGCCGGAAATTACAGGCCTGGTGTACAACTCAGATACAACCGCTACAATAACATGGCTCGACAATAATGATTTTGAAACCGGCTTTTCTATTACTACTTATGTAAATTCTTCATATTATTCCAACATTGGCGTACTTGCCAATACTACATCTGCTAATATAAATTGTGATTTTTATAATGGTATATATTATGGTTTCATGGTCGCTGCCCTGGATGGATGGGGATATTCAGCAGCTCAATCTTCTTATAAAACTTTTCAGTTTATATTTAACCCGCCAACTAACCTTACGGCTGCTGCTGTTGATCCGGGGAAAATTCAGTTGAACTGGACTAATAGCACCAGCTATTCAACTCCAGTTAAAATTGAAAGAAGAGATACTAATTCTGCTTATCAGGAAATCGGGAAAGTAATTCCCGGGGTTACTACTTTTACTGATAATAACCTCGATACTTCAAAAACTTATTATTACAGGGTAAAAGCATACACAAGGATAAACACTGTTTATTCTAACGAAATCAAAGTTGGTTTTGTACCTCACCTCGTTGATGTCAGGAAAATACCTATCCCAAACTACAATATTTCAGCTATTGCTTTATCTCCGGATGCTAGCAAAATTGTATTGGGTTGTTATCCTTCATTATCTACTATGGCCGCTGTTCTGTTGGATGCAAGCGATGGAAGCATAATTAGAACATATTATCCAAAGGACTCCATGCAGCAGATGTACAATGTTGGCATTAGTTATGATAATTCTATAATCGCAGGAGGCGGTTATTCTAAAAATATAAATTTATGGAATGTAAGTGATGGTTCCTATAAAGCATCTATGAATCTTGCTTATGATCCCGCAGGTTTGTTTTTCCATCCTTCTAGAAATCAGGCCATCACATTCACAGGCTTATTTTATTACATCGGTATCTGGAATTACGAAACCCCCGTATTAGTTCATAATATATCAGCAAATGAATCTATCCACTCATTTGATTTCAGTCCAAATGGGAACCTTCTTGCTGCCGGCGGTGATAATGATATTAAAATCATAGATCTTACTACAGGTACGGTCATTAAAACCCTGGCCTCTGGTACCACATTTGCGGTAACATTTTGTGATGATAATATTCATCTTATTTCTGGTTATCAGGGAATTATGGAAGTCTGGAATTTAACTGATCTTACATCTACTGTGTTTACAAATAATAATTATGGTTTTATCAATTCTATTATTGCATTACCAGGCACAAATTATGTCGTCTTGAACAATTATCTGAAAATAGTTGATAGATCTACAGGGAAAATCATTTCTACAAGTACTACAGATGAAAACTCTATTATAAAATTATTACCGGATGGTACTGTTTTTTATAGCGGTTCTGGTAGTTACTTTCATTTCAAAAAACTTCAGAAAAATTGGAGCACCCTTTATGAATAAATATTCGCCTGCTCTTTATTTTGTTTTATAAGTCTTCATAATCCATTCGGCAATTGCCTGTGCTTCAGTAGGTCTTAATCCCGGATTGGGCATTGGGGGATAATCAGGGTTTTTCTTAACCGGATTTCTTATGAAAGCAACCAACTGATTTAAATGCCCTTCATATTTAGGAAGTGTAAGTTTATACGGAGGTCCTACAATTTTATGATCGAATGAATGACAAGATGAACATATATTCTTAAATATCTGCTCGCCGCTTACAGCTTCAGTTCCTTTATCTCCTCCTTCCAAATCCTTTAGGTAAGTATCATATTTTGATGCGAGGATTACTGCATTGGGTTTGAGTGCGTTCCCCATTGCAAGCTGGTCTTTTACAATAATGGCTAACAAAGAACCTAAGACTAATAAAAATACTGCCCCGCTAAACTTCAGGTCTGAATTCCTTATCATAGAATACAGGAAATGATAGACTATAAATAATAGAAACAAAGACAGAATACCATATATGAATATTGCTCCGCTTAAAACAGTTTCAGGAAGAATAATAATATCAATACAAATTATAATGGGAAGTAATAATGCACCAGTAAATGTTAAGTATAATGCCCTTTTCTTAATAAATGCCTTGTATATTACATCATCAATTTTCTTACCGCCATCCCAGAAAAAAAAGGCAAAGAAGATAGTACCGCCTGTAATTGTAAATGCTGCTGCTATAAACTGAATAAACCTGAATATTATTTTTAATGCGAACAGATTTCCAAATATTCCATTATCCCCTGTGGAATATGTTGTTACAGATATTGCGGCAACAATAAGATATAACGACAGAAATAGAAAGATGATCCCATATCTTCCTGAACGAGTACCAACTTGTATGCTTCCATCTCGGTAATTACTTAATTGCTCATTTGAACTTTCATTTTCTGAAACAGCTTCCTTCAATGAATCAAATAAACGTCCGAATGTTACTGAGTACCTGTAAGTATAAACAAGAATTATTGCAATAATGGAGAATAATAATGCAGTCAACAAATAAATAAGTGCAGATGATTCAGTATTATGGATAAGTTGGGCGAAGATTAATACAAAAGTAAAAGCCGGTACTATCCCCAATATTACACCAATGCTTTTGTTAACTGTTAAAGTTTCTATAACATCAATTGCAAATCTTAAGTACATGGGGTTAGATTCACTCAATCCTTTCCTTCTGTACCAGAATGAAATTATTATCCCGCCAAACAATACACTCATATAAGGAATAAATAAGAATAAAACCATCATAAGTATATAATGCAAGAGTTCTATATGTTCCAATGATTGCGGAAGTACTAAATTATCAAGAAAATTCATCCTCTCTAACCTTACAATATGAATAGTTTATCGACTGATAACAGAACTACAATTATTATGGCAAATATATTTATCTGTCGGAACGCATACCTGTATACAATTTTATCGTTATCCGGTTTTAACAGTCTAGCTGCGCTGTAAGTAAGCCATATTCCTGCAGACAGCATTGCAACGTTTATAAAAGGGTTTCTTACTATGCCAAATAAGGGAATTAACAACACCGAAATAACCGTAGCCGCTATCCACATGAATATTATCCTGGAAAACTGTGCCTGTGTGAATAATTTTGAAAATGTAGGAAACCCTGCCTTTTCATAATCTTTAGCTAGTTCGGAAAGAAGCAGCCAGAAATGGGGTATCTGCCATATAAAAAAGAAAAATGAAAGTATTATTATTTTAGGATCAGACAATTCGCCTCCTGCACTCACCCACCCGACTGCTGGAGGAATTGCACCCACCATTGAACCCGGAATTATAGCCAAGGGTGTTCTTTTCTTTAACGGAGTATAAATTCCGTTATACCAAATAATGTTTACTAAACTTAAACATCCTGCTAATATTCCCCCGCTCAATGTCAGAATTACAAATCCGGTAACAATAAGAACAACCGAAATAATCAAAGCATTAAAAGGAGAAATCCTTCCTGAAGGAATCGGACGGTTTTTAGTCCTTGCCATTAAAGCATCAGTATTTCTTTCCTGATAATGATTTATTACTGCCGAACCGCAGGCAACTAAAAGCAAACCCATGGATGGTAATATAATTCCCCAATCGATTCCGCCCAGAGCGCAGATATAACCAAGCATAGTAGTTACCATTACAAAGATTGTAATCTTTATTTTGGTAAGCTCAAACAATATTTTAACTTTTTGTTTCATATCCATACACTTGTCCTTCCCGCGAAGAGCCTGCCCCGACTCGGCGGGGCGGGAATCCATCGCTGTCATTCTGATCCTTCCGCCACAGGCGGATTGTCGGGAGAAGAATCTCTTCCTCCATTCTTCCATCACTCCAATAATCCAATACTCCATTCCTATCATTCTTGTCCTAATTTTCTCCTTACTCCCTACTTCCTACTCCTTAATTTCGTCGTGTCGCTGATATTCATTATTGCAAGTCTTTTATTCAGCAATACGTTAAAATCATTTTCAGGAATAACGACAACTTTAGTAATCATGTATGAATGGCTAAGACCGCAATATTCAGCACAGAATAAGTTATACACTCCTACCTTTTGAGTCCGGAACCATGCAGTGTTAGTTCTTCCGGGAATAGCATCTTTTTTTACACGAAATGCAGGAACATAAAATGAGTGATCCACATCCTTGGAATGAATAAAGACCTTTATATTTTTTTCTAACGGAAGAAATAGAGAATCGGTTTCGACTCCATTTGGATATTTAAATGTCCAATGCCACATCTGTCCATAAACTTCGATATTATAAGAATCAGCTGGAGCTTCTGTTTCATATTTATAATCAGTCCAGCCGAACCAGAACATAACAAGAGTCAGAAGAGTGGGAATAACAGTCCATGTAATTTCAAGAGGGACACTCCCGTGTATATTTGTAGCCTTTGGATTTCTCGTTCTGCTATATCTTATTACAAAATAAATAATCAATCCTGTAATTAGGATTAAAAAGAAAAGAGAGACACTTACAATAAAGATAAAAGTCCGGTCAACATATGCTGCAATATTTGAAGCTTGAGCTAACATTTTAAGCCCCCAGAAATGAATAGTCAGCAAAAAGAAGCACAAAACAAATAATAATAAAGCAAAGTGCAACAACAACGAATAGTCTGAAAGCCCTCATCTCCGACCTCAAATGCATAAAAACAGTTAATACTAGGTAAGATTTTACAGAGGCAATTACTAAAGCTGTGGCGACAGTAATAGCTCCAAAATTTATCCCGGAGACAGTCACTGTCAGAGCTGTAAGAATAAGAAGCGCCAGCCATACTAATATATAGATTCCATAGTTATGCTTTTGTTCAATTGCAGTTTGATGTTTATCCATTTAATATCCTAAAAACAATTTCTTTGATTTTATCATGTTTTTCATCTAACCTTGTTTTCATTGTGAACGTGTCCATAATTTTAAGTTATAAGATAAAATAGTGGGAACAGGAAAATCCAGATTATATCAACAAGGTGCCAGTATAATCCTGCCGCTTCCAGTTTGACATATTTTTCAGAAGTAATTACTCCATTAAAAGTAAATCTTGTCATTACAGCTATAAGCACAGTACCGATTATTACATGAAGTCCATGAAGACCGGTCATTGTAAAATATAAACCGAAGAAAAGAATTTGACCGGAACCTTTTGAGAGCAAAGCTTCAGAACCGGGATAAATACCGTGGTGTATTTTTGTCATCCATTCAAAGTATTTGTTTACAAGAAAAATAATACCTAAAAGAATTGTAATACATTGCAAAAAAACAGAGAGATTTCTATTTTTTCTCTGAATAGCTGTAATCGACAAAGCCATAGTCAAACTGCTGGTTAAAAGGATAACGGTATTTAATGTTCCGATAATAACATTAAGTTCTTTTGCAGCTACATGAAATTCTGCCTGATGTGTAAACCTATAAACTGAGTAAATTAAGAACAAACCTCCGAATAAAAGAAGTTCGGAAAACAGGAAGAGCCAAACACCCATTCGGGTACCGATATCGTCTTTATGAACATGTTCCACAACTTGTTCCTGATTTATCAATGTGCAACCTCCTCTTTAACATCGTTCTGCTTATATTCATAAAAACCATCAGTAATAACCGGGACTTCCTTAAAGTTTTCATGAATCGGAGGAGTTTCAATTGTCCATTCAAGAGTTTCTCCTCCCCAGATATTCTTTTCAGTAACTATCTTTCCTTTTCTTATCCCTCTAATAAGATTAGTAAACATTATTATCATACCTGTTATTAAAATCCAGGAGCCCACGGTTGCTATTTGATGGTAAATAGTATATTCAGGAAGGTAATCGTAAGATCTTCTCGGCATTCCAAGCCATCCCATTACAAACAGCGGAAAATAAAGAGTATTAAATCCAACAAATATAATCCAGAACGCAACTTTAGCA
>Ga0182027_10010593_pt1 | contig 13090 bp, 12 predicted proteins | sample 712E1DmetaG_FD_121300 | JGI IMG/M metagenome (GOLD analysis project Ga0182027, IMG submission 121300) | Permafrost microbial communities from Stordalen Mire, Sweden - 712E1D metaG (Illumina Assembly) | ecosystem: Environmental > Terrestrial > Soil > Wetlands > Permafrost | place: Sweden...
CTTTGGCGATAAAACCCAAACCTTTTTCAATTTTCATTTCAATATTCAAATTTATTTTGCCAGTCACTTCTGCGATATGCAATTCCGGATTTAAAATTTCCACTTGTCCGCCAGTTTTTATATCTCCCGCCAAGATTTCTTTCGGTCCTTTAACTGAAAGCGTCACAATTTGAGATTCATCGGAAAGCATCTTGAAACGAGTTTTTTTGAGATTTAAAATCAACACAATAACATCTTCTTTGATTCCGTCCATTGTTTGAAATTCGTGCGACACTCCATCAATCTTGATGGAAGTAACACTGGCTCCCGGCAAAGAGGAAAGAATTATCCTCCTCAAGCTATTTCCGAGCGTATGACCGTAACCGGGAGATAAACCGTCTATTTCGAACACCCCTTTATTGCCAACCTCTTCAACAATGCGAGGCTTGGAAGGCATAATTACTTTATATTCAGCCATAAATATTTTTTAAAAAATTAATAATTTAACGACTATAAAATTCAAGCACTGCGTTAAGATCAAGAAAACTTTCGACTTTTTTCGGTTTATTTAAAATATGACCTTCCAGATTGCTTAAATCAAAAGAGAGCCAAGCTGGAGAATTATAATCTTTTAATCTATCCGCCAGATTTTCAAAAATTTTCTTAACCTTGGATCCTTCGCGAATTTTGACAACATCTCCGATTTTCAATTCATATGATGGAACAGTAATTCGGTGATTGTTGACGATAAAATGTCCGTGCGAAACCATTTGTCTGGTCGCTCGACGGGAAGCTCCGAGACCTAGGCGATACACCGCATTATCCAGACGAGATTCAAGTTGCTCATAAAGTTTTTCCGCAGTGCCGGCTCCTTTCTGCTCTGTCGCTTTTTTAACATAATTGGAAAGCTGACGCTCGGAGATGCCGTAGGAAAAACGGATTTTTTGTTTTTCGATTAATTGCGCGCCGTATTCCGTCGGGGCTTTGGGTCGTTTGCCGGAAGGTAGAGTTTTTGTGGCAGACGAAGCAAACTTAGCAGTTTGACATTTGTCATAAACTCCCGGACCAAGTCTTCGACAAATTTTAAATTTTGGTTTTGAAATCATACTTTTTAAATATATTATAATTAAACCTTCCTTGGCTTCTTGGCTTTTGGACCATTGTGCGGCACCGGGGTTGCGTCTAAAATGGAAGTAATCTCAATTCCATGAGCCATAAAAGCTCGAATCGCCGGTTCGCGTCCAGATCCTACACCTAAAACAACAACCTCGGCATCCTTCACTCCAAGGATAGAAGCTTTACTGCCAATCGTATCGCCCACCTTAGAAGCGGCAAAAGGAGTTCCTTTTTTTGCCCCCTTGAAACCCAAAGATCCAGAACTCGCCCAAAATAAAACATTTCCCAGTTTATCCGCAAAAAGTATTTTTGTATTATTGAAAGTCGCTTCAATATGCAAAACACCGGAAGTTATTTTCTTTTTGGGTGTTTTGGTTGGAGCTTTTTTAATTTCCTCTCCAGTCTCTTCTTTCTTTTCTTCTGTTGTAATTTTTGTTTTTGGCATTTAACTTTTTACTTTATAACTTTAAACTTTTTTAAGTCTTACTTTCCTTTCTCTTTCCGGAAGCCATTGTATGCCTCACATTGCCCCGAACCGTTCGAGAATTTGTTTTTGTCCGTTGTCCCCGAACCGGCAATCTTTTCAGATGACGAACGCCCCGGTAGCTTTTGATATCCTTCAATCTTTTTATGTTTGCCGATATTTCTCTTTTCAGATTTCCTTCGATTAAAATTTTCTCCACCACGGCGCGAATACTATTTTCTTCTTCCGAAGTCAGATCCTTGGCTTTCTTTCCGCGATCAATGCCAACTTGGTCCAAAATTTTACGCGCGGAAGGAATACCCACACCGTAAAGACAAGTAAGTCCAATCTCCAATCTTTTTTCATTTGGCACGGTGATTCCTAATATTCTCATAATTATTGTTTTTGTTTATGTTTAGGGTTAGAACAAATTATTCTAAGATGCCTTTTGCGCCTCACTATTTTGCAATTATCACAAATTTTTTTTACGGATGATTTTATTTTCATGGTTCGATTTTACTCACCATGACCCTGAGCTTATCGAAGGGTCATAAAAATTTATAAAAAACACTTTTTTACAACATACAAGAGAAAAACAAGGAAAAAACCCTTATTTTTCAATATCCCAACTTATTAAAAATTACATTTAATATAATACACTATTATTAAAAATAACACAACCCCAAATAAAACTTTATAACCTTTTTATAATTCTACCCTTTCCACCATAGGGATCAAGCACAACTTCCACTGCGTCTCCAATCAAAACTTTAATCCGATGCATCCGCATTTTTCCGCCGAGATAAGCCAGAATTTCTTTCTTTTCTTCTTCCCTACTTAAGATTTCAACCCGAAACAAAGTGGAAGGTAAAGCTTCGGTAACCACTCCCCGCGCTGTTAGTATTTTTTCTTTTTTTGGATCAATCATTTGTAGACTATAACTATAATAGAATTAAAAATTAAAGTCAAACTACGGCGGATAATTCACAATCACTTTTATATTTTTAATTTTGTCGGGTATGGACATTTTCCAAAAAGGGCTGAGTGTTAAATTGGCGGAATTGATATTCGGATATTGCGATAAGATTTTATAAAAATCACTTTTTGATTTTCCTAATAAGTCAGCAGTGAATTTATTGACATCCAATTTCCAAACAATCTTGGCGGGACCGGATAAATTAAAATTTATATTTTGCAAATTATCGAATGAAACATCGTCTTGGTTGGAAAGACTTGCTTGTGGAGCAGGCATAGAAAAAATCAAATTTTGAATATTCGGTATATAAACATCACTGCCATCATATTTGTCAACATTGTCTTTGGCGATTTTTTGGGTTAATTTTTGTTCATCAAAAAGAATGCCGTCTAGGGTGCCGCTCTCGGTCAAGGTCGCACTGTTGTCTTTATTGTCCGTCAATGAAATATTAGAATCATCGATATTTATAAAAATCGCGTCTTTGAATAAAATAAATCCGTTGTGATCATTTGCTTTTTGCATCAATTTCGTTTTCAACGTCGTAGCTAAATCGGCCAGAGCCAGAGCTTTATCCGCATCAGACACAACCGGAATTTTTCCCACCAAACCGCCAGTTATCTCGCCCTCGGATCTCACTTTAAATTTGGAATATTTAGGGGTTCCTTTGAAACCAATAATAGTAAAATCAAGCGGTGCGCTATTATAATCCGCTCCGGCGGCGCTCGCGTAAATTTTTACCTCCGTTTTTCCCGGCGTGCCGTCTTTATTCATTCCCGGCACCGTTATTTTGGTTAAGGTTTTATAAATCTTGCCGTTCGAACCTTCCAGCCTCGTGTTTATATCAAGCAATTGCGGAGAAGAGCTGAAAGAATTATAAATAGCAACGACGCCAGCGGCACTTTCTGAAACATTTTTTTCTCCGTTGGCTTGAATATTTTTACTTTCTTGATCAGAAACGACCATTAGATGAAAAAATAAATTGCCTATATCTGAATCTTTAACGGCGGATAAATTTTCATTCAAAGACACATCTTGCGTTTTAGGAGTAATTAAAACTTCCGCCCGACCGAACAAAAAAGAGATAGCAAAAAGACAAAACACCGTCGAAAAAAACGCCACCAACCAAAGCATATATTTAGATCGTTTTTTAATCGGCTCTTCCGCAATTTCCCTTATTTTTTTAGGGAATTCTTTGTTGATAGGTTTAATTTTCACCATATCTTCTAAAAAATGTTTAGCCATAAAATTATATTCGCCCTGCGTTAAAGGGATAAATTAAAAAGCGATTAATATAAACAGCGTCGACAATAAGACTGGGTTCGCGAATGGCCGATTGCGCAAAAACCGCGAGACCATTAAGTAATTTAGTATCCAGAAAAACAACTTCAAATTTTGATTCAGTCAAGGTGTATTGATTAAATTGTTCGGTTTTAATTATTTCCGTAAAAAAATCCGCTAGATTTTCATTAATCACCAAATAAATTGTGGCTGGAATAGAAATATCATGAGTCAGATTCGCTAAAGAATTTTGAAAATTTTTAAGCCATTCTGTTTTTAGTTTAGACATAAGCGGGTTAAGCTTTTTATTTAATTTTTCTTCCGCTTGCCCATCTTTAAAAAGAGAAATAAGGGAATTTGCTTCATTTAAACTGGTGTGGAGTAAAGAGGCAACCTCTCGCGTTAAAAAATTCTGACCCAATGGAAATGAGATTGATTCGCGCGGAATGCCTTTTTTAATAATAAAAATATCCGTCAGCTCTCCATTGATATCAATTAAAAGAAAATTTTCCTTTAATGTCTTTAAATCGCGCGTCGTGGTAAAAAGGGCCATCGTAAAAGAAGAAAATTTTATTTGCTCAAAATGAAAATATTTCATTATTGCTTCTTCTATTTTTTTCAAAACCTGTTCCCCGCTTATGGAAACAAAAATCGCTATTTCCAATTCTTTGGCTTTTTGACCGAGCGGTCTCGATGTTTCATAACCATTTAATATCGTCTTGATATTTTTTAGTTCAAAGGCGCGAATCGAAGATCCATATTGTTTCAAATGCTGTTCTTTAAAAATTTTTATTTCTTTTTGGATTAAATCGTCAGCTAACTTTTCGGTAAATGTAAAAGGCGTGTTTTTTTTAAAACTGATAATTCGCGTTTGCGAAATATGCCACGGAGAAGAAAGAACGCAGAAAATTTTAGCCGGAGCGCCGAGCCGAGCTTCATAAATTTTCTGCGCGACAATCTGGAGCGTTTTTATCGTTAAAGATAAAAATTGATCAAGGTCGACTTTTTCCAAAATGGGTATTGGCTCATTAATCGAAAAAATTATTTTTGGAATTTCTAAAGAACCCGAGTTTTGCGTCCAAAAAAGAGCTCCGCCCACCGAGGAAGAACCGATATTAAAAACCAATATTAATTCTTCTTTCCTTTTTTTAGAGCCGGAAAAAATTCGCATAGGTTAATTATAACACAAACAAAATAGATAAAAAACAAAAATTACCCAAGCGCCGCTTTGATGCGTCTAATGCCGGCCGCCACGGCTTCTTCTTTGAGGATTTTAAAGGGACCGTGATCCCTCGATTGCTCTCGGGATGAAAAATACAGCTCCGCCGTGTTTTTCACATGCGGACCACCGCAAAATTCTTTGGATATTGGATTGCCTTTTTCGTCTTCTATAAAATACACCGAAACCATTTCCGGATATTTGGCTCCGAATTCCATTTGTGCGCCGAGTTTTTGCGCCTCGGCAAGCGGCATTTCTTTACGCACTACATTAAGACCCTTTTTAATTTTATCATTCACCCAATCTTCCACTTTCTTTTTTTCTTCATCAGTTAGTTTATGGTCACACAGAAAATCCATCCGCAAACGCTCCTCGGTGATATTACTCCCCTTTTGTTTTACCTCCGGACCGACAATGGCTTTCAATGCAGTTAAAAGTAAATGGTGCGCCGTATGTAATTTAATAGTTTTTTCATTATGATTCGCCAAGCCGCCTTTAAACATGCCAGCGCTGGATGTCTGCGAAAGTTTTTGATGCTCTGCCATTTTATTTTTGAAATCTTCTAGATCTATTGTTCGTCCTTTTTCTTTAGCAAGCTCCTGCGTCAGTTCAATTGGAAAACCATAAGTGGTGAAAAGAATAAATGGATCAACACCTTTTTCAAATTCTTTCAGGCCATTTTCTAAAACTATATTAAACATTCTAACCTCATAACCTATTTCGCTATAAATTTCTGATATTTGTTTTTTACTAAAATAACCAGTCCCATTATATACACTTAAAATCTTTTCTATAACTTTAGAAAAAATATCTCCTGCATCTAAATTATACCCTTGAAAAAAGAACCCAAGTGATTTTGATTTAACAATAGCACGACGCAAAAGTCTTCTTAAAACATAACCTCGGTCTTTATTGCTCGGTTTTATACCATCAGAAATCATAAAAGAACTTGCTCTAAGATGATCAGCAATAATTCGCGCACTATGTTCTTCAAAAAGATCACCTGAAATATTTTTTATTTCATTCATAACAGAAATAAATAAATCCGTATCATACGCAGTCTGTTTGCCTTGCATCACAGCGGTAATTCTTTCTAGGCCTGCACCAGTATCTACATTTTTTTGTTTTAATTTACCGATGACTTTTCCATCTTTTTTTTCAAACTCCATAAAAACATCATTCCAGATTTCAATCACCTCTTCTTTTTTTAAAGCTTCTAAAAATTTCTCTTTATTTAAATCCCCAACATTACCAGACATATCATAAAACATTTCACTGCATGGTCCGCAAGGACCATTGTCTCCAGGACTCCACCAGTTGTCATCGGCGGGTAAAGAATAAATGCGATTTTCGGGAATTCCGCAACTCATCCAAATATCTTTTGATTCCTGGTCAAATGGTGCATTTTCATCACCTTCAAATATTGAAAAATATAAACGGTTTACATCGAGCCCCAACCCTTCTTTTTTAGAAGTCAAAAATTCATAACTCCATTTTATGGCGTCTTCTTTAAAATAATCACCCAAAGACCAATTGCCAAGCATTTCGAAAAAAGAAAAATGACGATTGTCTCCAATGTCATCCAGGTCACCAGTTCTCACACACTTTTGCACATCAACGATTCTTTTTCCCATTGGATGTTCTTGTCCGAGCAAGTAAGGAACCAAGGGTTGCATCCCGGCGGTGTTGAAAAGCACAGAAGGGTCATTTTCCGGCACGAGCGAAGCCGAAGGAATTATTTTATGTCCTCGATTTTCGAAAAATTTTAGAAATTTTGAACGAATTTCATCTGATTGCATATTAATTAATTTTAGGACTGATCCGTTTCTTCGGAAATTTTTCTAATGGGTTTTTCTAGAATATTTACCAAGGTCAAAATTAAAAGCACTAAGACGGTGACAATTAAAGCTAAGCTGTAAAATCCAAACCCAGATGCCATACCGATGCCAGCCGTCACCCAAAGTCCGCCGGCAGTAGTTAATCCCCGCAAACGCGAGCCGGCAAGCATTATTGATCCGGCGCCTAAAAATCCAATACCAACGATTATTTCGGAAGGAATCATCACTGGATTAAGACCTGGAAGACTTATATATCTTTGCACTAAAGCTTCTGAAATTAAAACAAACACCGCAGAACCCAAAGAAACAAGAGCGTGTGTTTTCATACCCGCGTCTTTATGAACCAGAAGTCTTTCGGCGCCGACTATCAATCCAAGCCCCACCGCGACCACCAACCTCAAAACCATTTCACTATTTTGCGCAAAAAATTGTTCCATAAACTAATCATACAACGACTCCGCCACCAAGGCAAACATCTTTATCGTAGACAACGCAAGATTGACCAGAAGCCACCAAAACCGGTTTTTCAAAAATTATCCTTCGCCTTCGCTCAGGACCTTCGGCTTCTATTCGGCAGGGTAAAAATTCGCCGTGGTAACGAATTTGCGCAGTATAATTTTTATTTGGTTCTGGAATTTTAGAAATCCAATTTGTGGATTCTAAATTTATTTCCTCTCCTCCTTTTAGAGGAGGAGTGCCCTTCAGGGCGAGGTGGTTCTTTTTTAAATTACCACCCCCTACCCCCTCCTCAACAAGGAGGGGAGAATTTTGCGATACAACTAAAATATTTTTTTTTACATCTTTGCCAGCCACATAATACGCGCCATCGGTCGATTTTTTTTTGGTAATAGTAAAACCATGCCGCTCGCCTAGGGTGTGAAAAACCGCGCCATTGTGAAAACCGATTTCTTCGCCTTTTTCGTTGACCACTTTTCCTTTTTTTTCTTTAATATAGTGTTTCAAAAAATCTTTTAAATCTACCGCGCCCAAAAAACAAATTCCTTGGCTGTCTTTTTTTTCCGCCACCGGCAAATTAAATTTTTTCGCCAATTTTCGCACTTGCGTCTTTTTCAAGTTACCGACCGGAAATAAAATTTTTGAAAGTTGGTCTTGTCTTAGAGTCCACAAAAAATAACTTTGGTCTTTTGATGGATCGGCGCCTTTTGCCAAATACGGAGGAGTTTCCTCCGTATCGGAGGAAACTCCTCCGTATTTTTGGGCATAATGTCCTGTCGCCACAAAATCGACGCCCAGAGAGAGCGCTTTTTTCAGAAAAGCGCCGAATTTCACTTCTTTGTTGCACATTACATCCGGATTCGGCGTTCGTCCTTTCTTGTATTCCCGAATCATATAATCCGCCACTTCTTTTTTGTAAACATCTACAAAATCAAATGTTAAAAATGGAATATCTAAATGTGCTGCCACGCGCATAGCATCGCGCTGTTCTGCTTCCTCGTTGCAAACTAAAAATTCCGGGTGCCAAGTTTTAATAAAAACTCCGACCACTTCATAACCTTGCTTTTTTAACAGAGCAGCTGAAACGGCCGAATCCACGCCGCCCGAAAGTCCGACAAATACCACTTTTTTCTTTTTCATTTTTTTTATTTTAAATATTTTTTAATATTCGCTTCGTGTTCCGCAAAGGTTTTTGCATAATGCACAATACCATTTTTATCGTGCAAATAATACAGATACGGCGAAGATTGCGGATAGATAGCTGATGTTATCGCAGAGAGTCCCGGGTTGCAAATCGGATTTTCCAGCAAGCCTTTTGTTTTATAAGTTTCCGGCGCGGCATCCACCTGTAGAGGCATACCGATTTTAATTCTTTTCCATAAAATTCCAGAGACAATATCCAGATCGGCATTCCCTTTCGCCTCTCTTTCAAGCAAAGATGCCATTGTTATAATATCTTTCTCTGAGTGCCCGGAAGCATTGATCAGTGGCAAAAGTGGTGTAATTTTTTTCTCAAAATTTTCGCTCATTAATTTTAACACATCTTTTTCATTTGCATTCTTTAAGAAAAAATAAGTATCCGGAAAAAGATAACCCTCGAGCCCTTTCGTTTCCAAAAGAAAATTAATTTTATTGAAATTTGCCAATTTAGAAGAAGCCGTGTCGGCAATTTGATTTAAATTAAAGCCTTCTGGAATAGTGACGACTGCAACCGGTGCCGGCTGATGTTCATTTATTCTAATATGTAAAATTGCCTGCCAAAAAACAAACAAAAACAAAAGAACACAAAATAAATAAAAAATAATTTTTTTCATAGGATAAATATTTTATTAGATCGGTAAGTTCGGCGGCGGAGAAGCTTCTTTGGATTCGATGCGAGTGAGCGTCGGCACTTTCATAATCTGACCTGGGAAATGCCACAAGGTCGCCAATTCTTCCACATTCAAAACAAAAGTTTTGTGATGAATATATGCTTTAACAATCCCCGATAAAGGCCAAGGAATCGTTTCTTGATTAAATAAATGATGGCGCATTGGCAAGTGGAAAAAAGCCCGTTCGCGATATTCATTAAGCATGCGATCAGCTAAAAGCATAACAGTTTCCTTTGAAGCCGGAAATAAACCGCTGTAACGATCACCTTGAGCGGAATTTATGCGATCCAAGCCATTCGAATCGGGAGCGGCATATTGGCGGAAAATAAGTCGGATGTTTCTGGAATTATTGGTTCTAGTGCCTGGCGGATAAATATCTTTTTTAGCCACATACATCACCCGAATGCCGGTGTCAAAACCGATTTTGGTGATTTTAGCGTTCATTGCTTTCGTCACTCGGTCCAGAAATGATGGAACGCGAACTTCTGTTCCAAAATGAGTTGGTTCATCCGCAGATTGACGAGTAGATGTATATGGTCTGAGAAATCTTAATAATTCTTCCCGGGCTTCCTCCACCCAATCGTGCTTTCCGAACCAAGTGCCTTTTGTTTTGTATTCTTTTTTGGAAGGAGTAATAATAATTTGCATCCAAGCTTGTTCTCCTTTCTGCAAAGAACCAAAAAATTCAATCACCGGAGAAATAGGATCAATTTTATATTCTTCTTTCGGGTCTTTGTCTAAACCGTAATCAACATAAGTCTTGATTGGAAAAGCTTCGGGTTTTAGTAATCCAAATTCGCAACCCCAAGCGTTCCAGGCACTTTGCGGAGTTATTTCATCCACTCCCAAAGTATAGTCTTCTACTGCTTTAATCTGCGCCTGTGGATATTGCGCATACATTTGCGTTTCAATCAAATCTCGAATGCGCGTCGGCGTCCGGATATAAAAATGTACTTGCCCGTCGAACGAGGCAATCTCAAGCGAAAACCAAAACCACACGGCGCCCTGCCAATATTCTTCTTTACCGCCTTTCATGCTCCAGTGATAAAGCGCGTTGGTGAGGAAAAGCTCCATCGCTTTCGGACTGCGCAAAACATCGCGTGGCGGAACAATTTCCAGCAGAACAAAATCGATACCGGAAATAAAATCCTGCTGAATATAATGAATCCACATAGTCCAAGCAATCCGTCCGAGAATAATCACCCCAAAGAGTGGCAAAAGAAATCCAATAATGCCGTATTGTAAATGGTACACAAAAATAAGCCAAACTAAAATAGCCACCAAAATCCAGGCCCAATATTTTATTATGCCCGCCTCAATGCCCTCAAAGAATGCATCCATACTTATATTTTAGTACAAATACAGAAAAAAATACAACCCCTCCCTAACCCTCCCCTTATCAGGGGAGGAAAAATTTAGAAGTCCCCCTGATAAGGGGGATTTAGGAGGGTTGCATTTACGCCAGAGTGTAAAGTCCGTTTTTGGTTTTTTTGAAAAATTTTTGATTCGCCAGATTTACCAAGATGGTGTTTTTTTTGAAATATCTTTCTTTCATGACCTTGGATACAACATCGTCTTTAGACAAAGGTCCTTCTTTTTTAAGAATATCTTCAATCACTTCTCGGGCAATACCCGTTTTATAACCCCATTCCGCAAGCGCATACATTCCCCGACCGACTAAAATAAAACGAGGATCTTTAATCAGCTCATTGTGACAAGTGGCATAATGGATTTTCTTGCCGAAAGTTTTAGAAATAGCGTCGGCGACTTCCTTGAAATGCATCGGCGAGCCATGTCGGCGCATCACCAAAAAAGCGTAATCTTTGACTCCACGAACGCGAATATTCGGAGAAGACGCCTTACCCCAATCACCCAACGGATTTTTGGCAAGATTTTTAGAAATTGAAAGCCAGCGTTTGGCAATTTCTTCATTTTTATATTCTTCCGCCACATCTTTCATTTGATCAAAAAACTTTTTAATCATTTCCGTTTCCGGAATAAGATCTTCGTCTTTCAGAAGGGTGTAAAGTTTCCGCAAAGCCTCGTGCACTTTGTCTGTCATCACATCATCAATGCCATAACGAATATTAAAATGTTCGTCTTCGCGATATTTTTTAAAAACATCGGAGAGAACCAAGAAAAAATGAATATGATTCTGGGTGGCTTTGTCTTTTGAAATGTAAGACAAGAGTTCGTCTTCGGCGACGATTGATCCCAATTTGTGAATTAGCTGTTTCAACTCATCAAAAACCGCCTGCTCGTTTTTGTAAGCTTCGGATTTTTTAATAAGCTTGATCGCCGCATTTTCAACTTGTCGAACTCGTTCTCGAGTGATGTTGTATTTCTTGCCGATTTCTTCCAATGTTTTTCTCTCTCCGTCGGCCGTCAAACCAAAACGATTAAGAATCACATCCGACGCGCGAGCGACGAGCTGAGAAGTTATTTTTTGGGTGACTTTTTTGGGTTTAAAAGATATAGTGGACATAATTTTTTTATTTTTTATTTATTACCTCTTTATTTTTGATCGTTCAATTTCGGTTAAATATTTTTTGCGAAGCCGGACAGATTTCGGAGTTATTTCCAGATAATCATCGTGGTTCATAACTTCCAACCCCCGCTCGATACTCAAAGCAAAAACCGGATTCAGAACTATGGCTTCATCGGTGCCGGAAGCGCGCATGTTGGTAAGTTGTTTTCCCTTGGTCGGATTCACCGATAAGTCATCCCCTTTCAAAACATTGCCAACCACCATCCCTTCGTAAACTTCGGTACCATGACCTACATACAATATACCACGTTCCTGTAAATTTGCAAGCGAAAAGGCCACCACTTTGCCGGAAACCATTGAAGTCATCGAACCATACTCGCGTTTTTTTATTTCTCCAGCATATTCTCCGAAGCCCGTAACCCTAGAAGACATAATGCCTTCCCCTTTTGTATCAATAATAAATTCTCCGCGATAACCTAAAAGTCCGCGGGTTGGGATATCAAAAACAACTCTGGCAATACCATTCTTTTCCACCATATCTTTCATAATCCCCCGTCTTTTACCTATTTTTTCAATCACGCTTCCGGAAAATTCCATCGGAACATCAATTACGAGCTCTTCGTATGGTTCACTTCGTTCACCATGATTTTCTTTGAAAATCACTTCCGGCTGGGAGACCTGCATTTCAAATCCTTCGCGACGCATATTCTCGAGCAAGATGGCAATATGCAATTCTCCCCGACCGTAGACCTTAAAAAAACTTGGACCCATTTTATTGCCCTGATCGGGAGAAAAATCAACCTTTAGTCCCACATTTATTTCCAATTCTTTTTCCAATCTCTCTTTTATTTGCCGAGAGGTCAAAAATTTTCCTTCGCGACCGGCAAAAGGAGAATCGTTGACTAAAAAATTCAGAGACAGGGTCGGTTCATCAATCGCGATATGCGGCAATCCTTCCACGCTCTCATCTTCGCAAATCGTTTCTCCAATATAAATATCTGGAATCCCAGCCAAAAGCACAATATCACCGGAAGTTGCAGAATCTACTTCTTTTCTCTTTATGCCTTCAAAAACAAAAAGATTCGTAATTTTTCCCTTTCGATTTCCATTTTCTCCTTTAATAAAAACAACACTACCGGAAGAAATTTTTCCGGAATAAATTCGCGCCACCGCCATTCGACCCAAGAAATTATCATAACCCAAATTGAAAACTTGCGCGGACATTTTTTGATTTTCATTTTTAGAAGCAGGTGGCACTTTTTCTAAAATCATATCAAGCAATGGAGATAAATCTTTTGAATCGTCTCCTAGATTCCTAAACGCTTTGCCTTCACGCCCAATTGCGTAAACTGTTTCAAAATTCGCTTGTTCTTCGTTTGCGCCCAACTCAAAAAATAAATTTAAAA
>Ga0182027_10010594_pt1 | contig 13089 bp, 15 predicted proteins | sample 712E1DmetaG_FD_121300 | JGI IMG/M metagenome (GOLD analysis project Ga0182027, IMG submission 121300) | Permafrost microbial communities from Stordalen Mire, Sweden - 712E1D metaG (Illumina Assembly) | ecosystem: Environmental > Terrestrial > Soil > Wetlands > Permafrost | place: Sweden...
ACACCTTCACGAACGCGCACGCGATAGAATGGACGGGTCGTGCCGTCGTTCGACAAGGTGTGAGCCTTCGCGTGCGCGTTTGAATGACCCTCACAGGTCGCATTGACGAATGCACAAAAACAAATCGCAGAAACCGGGCGGCTGCAAGGCCGCGAAAGTTCCCACCTTGGAGCAACTCCGCGCCCAGCGGGACATGATGGAAAACAAGGCGCGCGAACACGCCTTAAAAAGCGCGCTCGCTTACTACTTCAAAATCCCGATAGAGACACCACTTCATTCTGAAAATGTAAACGCCCTGCGCAAAGTGGTGTTTGGCAACTGGCTTCACCAGCACATCTTCACCGAAAAATTTCAACCCATGCATGGAATCGGAAGGTGAAGAAAATTGCCCGCGCTGGCCATCCGGCGCGGGCGGCTTTTCCCTTTGGGCAACCATGCACGGAGAATGCCTACCACTCGAAACCAAACCCATGAAATCAATTAACACCATTCCCAATGCGCCACACCTTGTCGGAATCCAAACCGTGCGTGATCTTTTTTGCGAACGATCCGGCAACTCGTGTGCCGCCCGAAATACAGTGAGCGAGTGGATAAAACGACGCGGCATCGAAGCGCACGGGGCGAATCCAAAACAGCGTATCTTTGACCGTGCCAACGTCATCGCCGCTTTGGATGCAGATTATCCCGCCGAACCAAAGTTCATCACCGTCGAAGATGCTTTTCTCATCGCAGGAATCCCCTACCCAAATGCCCGCAACAAAATTGCCCCATGAACTTCACCGAACTTCCCAAAATATCACCCGCCGCCCTTGAGGGATTGCGGGCGCTGCTGACCATCCTTGAAGCCGGCCTTGCCACCGCGCCGCCGCCGCCCGTTGCGCCGCGCCGGACAGTGCAGGAAGCCGGCAATGAGTTTCTTGTTTCCAAAGCGCGCACGGGGAAAAGCGCACGCTACCTGCTTGAAATTCGCAACACGCTGACATTGCTGTTCAAAGGCCGGATGCTTCGCCCTGTTCACACGATTACCAGTGACGAATTGGAAACCTGGGCGAACGAAGGAAACTGCGGCGCGCGAACGAAGCGTAACCGAATAACATCGGCCCGAACCCTTTTTGAGTTTGCCTTGCGCCGCGGATATGTCAGCAGCAACCCCGCCGTTGCTCTGGAATTGCCGCCACTGGAAAACAAACCCGTTGAAATCATGCCGTGCGAGCACGTCGCGGCCGTAATGCACGCTGCACAGCTTCACGATCCCGACATCATGCGCTTGCTGGCAGTTCAGTTCTTTGCCGGACTGCGAACGAGCGAAGCCATGCGGCTTGCTGAATCAGAAATCGGCGCAAAATATATCGAAGTCAAAGCTGAGAAGTGCAAGACGCGCCGGCGTCGGCTCGTCACTATAACGCCGGTCCTACGCGCCTGGCTCGACGCTGGCGGTCGCTTGCCCGTATCGGGAGTGTGGCAACGCCTCGTAGCTGTAAAACGCGCCGCGGAGGTGCCTTTCCCGGCGAATGCCGCCCGTCACTGTTTTTGTTCCTACCACCTGGCGCACTTGGGGAGTGCCGCGCAGGCCGCAATGCAGGCCGGACACAGTGAGGCGATGCTGTTTGCTCATTACCGCGAAATCGTCACGCCAGAGTCTGCAGAAGTCTTTTGGGGCATCCGGCCAAGGTAAACTCTCCATTCTTTCCAAAATGGGAGTGTGCCGCTTAGTGCCGGATAGTGCCGGAGCGTCCCTTGTCCGCTGAAAGCATCCTGTGCAATCTTTTGAACAGTAGAAACGTATTACGAAAGCACGACTATGTTAAATCAATCTGGCGTCATCAATATCCCGAAACTGATGTTTACCCGCGCCGAGGCCGCGCAAGCCCTCGGTCTGTCGGTAGTCACAATTGACCGCTTGACCGAACGCGGCTTGATCAAACCTAACCGCGCTACACGCCGTCCGCTCTTTTCGCTTTCCGAGTTGACGCGCTTTAGCGAAGTCCCCGGCCAGCAAAACGGGAAAGCCGCGAAGCGTTAAGCCTCATTATGAAAAAATCCCACATGAAAATGATTTTCGTAATCTCCGGCGTGGTGGGCATTGGCCTCCTTGCCTATTTGCTCTACAAATACTTGTTTCAAATCCCGAAGGCCGCGGCTTCAGGTTTTGCGAGTGGATTTGGTTCCACTATAGCCGCGCCTTTTACAGCCGCTTCCAACGCTGGCAACGATGTGGGTACTTTGCTGGCGAGTGCTTTAACTGGGACTCCGATTTTCGATCTCAACAACCTGAACAATGTTGGCGAAGCCGGGGCCGCTGGCCTTGGCGGTTAGACCTCACGAAGAACATCAAACTGTAAGCACATAAACCTATGAAAAAATACAAGACTGCAATAATCGTAGCCGGCGTAATCGGCGGTGGAATCATGCTCTACCTTTTGTATCAATACAGCCAATGGGCCAGCAACAAAAGTGGAGTTAGTTTCCTGACCTATTTGACCTTGCCCAATCAAATTGGCTGAGAGTCCGGTAGGCTGAAGCAAAAAAAATCCGCGCGGCAGTCGGGAAACTTATCCGCGCGGAATCAAACCACATTGTGCAAACAAACACCAAGACTGCGTCACAGTCAACATTTATTCTCGCCTTTGGCGATGGCGCACGCTGCGTGGCACGAATTGACTTGGATCGCATCGCCGCACTGAAACACTTGGAATTTCTACCGCGCGATGTCGTTTCAATTGAATGGGGAGGAAAACCGGCAACTGCCGCGCACTTTGAACTTTACCGAGCTTGGCCGGCAGACGTGTGGCAATACGTCGCTAACACCGCCAACAAATCCGTTGCGCACGTCCTGATAACCCCGGAAGGCCGCGCGCTGGCGATTGTGTGTGAACCAAACTCACACCCGGACTTTGTTTTCTTGCCCTTCCCATGAACACGATTGAACGCGCCCGCGCCTATCTCGCCAAATTGCCGCCCGCGATTGCCGGCGCTGGGGGACACGCCGCGACGTTCGCCGCCGCGTGTCGGCTGGTGGAATTCGGTTTGTCGTTTGAACAGGCGGCCCCATTGCTCGCGGAATGGAATGAAACGCATTGCCAGCCGCATTGGACGGGTAGCGAGCTGAGTCACAAGCTCGCCGACGCCTTCAAACGCACGTCCGTAAAGCCCCAATTTGTGACTGGCCGGCGCGAACCTGTGACGCGCCAGGCTGACTGTGACCGTATCTGTCACATTTCAAAACCGATTCCAGATCCCCGCGCTGAAGCTGGCGCTGAGGCCCGGCAGGCAGCGCCGAAAGCGGCACTTCCATCAAGCAACGCCATTCCCGCCGCTCGGCGCCGTGACCATAAAACATCAGAACCGGCGCTGCCGCCGGCAGAATCCGAATTGGCAAAGCTCGCACCGAGATTTCACGTCGGCTGGGTAACCGCGCTTGCGAAACTGCGCGGACTTTCGATTGAAGGTGTCAGGCTAGCATCGGCGCGCAGGCTTCTATGCTTTGGCAACTGTCACGGGCGCGCTGCGTGGATTGTGCTCGATGCGTCACGGCGCAACGGTTGTGCCCGCCGCATGGATGGCCAGCCGTGGTTCGCGTCCGGCGCAAAATCTTTAATCTTTCGCCGAGCACAGGCCGCGTGGCCAATCGGAATCCTGGAGGCGCGACCCTTTCCCAAAATCCTTTTGTGTGAAGGCGCGCCGGACTTGCTTGCAGCGTTTCACTTCATTGCCGCCGCCGGCGGCGTCACAGATTGCGCTCCCGTGGCGATGCTTTCTGCCGTCTATCGCATTCCCGCCAATGCCTTGCCGCTGTTCACCGGCAAGCGCGTGAGAATCTACGCGCACGACGACGAAACCGGTTACTGCGCAACGTCACGATGGGCGGCGCAACTCGAAGCGCGCGGCGCGAACGTGGACGCTTTCAGCTTTGCCGGACTCCGTACGCGCAACGGCGCGCCGGTGAAAGACTTGAACGGCTTCGCGCTCGCGCAACCCGCCGAAAACCTGCTCGCCAATCTCCTACCATGAACGCTGCCAGCCAAATCTCGACAAAGGCGCAACCGCCCAATGAAGAAACCGCGCCTGGAAAGCCTGGTCGAGTCACAGCGAAGGGCGTCCTGGAGACAACGCCAGAGCCGACGCGATCGGCCGTAAATCAGAAAAAGGCGGGCGTGTTCAAACCGAACAGCAAGACAGGCGGAAAGCAGAATCCGAATGATTGGTTTAAAGCGAAATTTCCAAAGCTGGCAGACAGGCACGGCGAGCCGTTGGACATTTACTCCCCAAAGAATCAAAGGCCGCGTGTGGTAGATATGAATGAATCTTTTCTTGCCACGACACTTGGCGAAGATGCTTCACCGGAGACGCCGACAGTTTATCTGCGCGGCGAAAATCGTTTTTACACTTACCGACAGGAATCAGGGATTTTCACACTGGCAACGGAGGAAGAATTGTCTGCGCGTTACGCCGAAATGCTTTTGGCTTGCGCCCGTGATTGCCGTGAAGCCGCCGACGTTTCCAAGTTGGAATTCGGCTTTCGTGATTCGGGCGCCCTCGTCGGAGTCATCAAACGCGCAAAGGCTTTTCTTTGTGTGCCGGATGATTTTTTCCAGCGGGACATGACGGAACTTTTGCCCGTTGGAAACGGCGTGCTACGCCTCTCCGATAGAAAACTCTTGCCGTTTTCGCCGCTCTACCGTTTCAGAAACAAGATCACCGTGAATTATAATCCAGAAGCACATTGCCCGATGTTTGAAAACGTCTTGCTTGCGCCTTCGCTGGAAATAGAAGACGGCAAATTGCTTCAAATGTGGAGCGGACTTGCGCTTTGCGGTCGCAACGTGTCCCAAAAAATAATGCTACTGTCCGGCACAGCGGGCGCGGGCAAAGGAACATTCATCCGTGTTTTGAAGTTCATCATTGGTGAGGCGAATGTCGGGAGTCTGCGGACAGACCAGCTTGATCAACGCTTTGAGCTCGGGCTTCACATTGGGCGCACGGTGCTCTATGGCGCGGATGTTCCGGCAAATTTCCTTTCCGGGGCCAGCGCAGCAAAATTAAAAGCCTACACGGGTGGAGACCCGCTCACTGCTGAACTCAAAGGCAGCAATTCCACAGTTTCTTTGAAGGGCGAGTTTAATACGATAGCGACAAGCAATTCTCGCCTGACCGTTCATCTTGAAGGCGACGTTGATGCTTGGACGCGTCGGCTGCTCATCATCCGGTACGAAAAACCCAAACCGGAAAAGGCGATACCCGACTTGGATAAAAAGATTTTGGATCAAGAGGCGTCCGGTGTTTTAAACTGGATGTTGGATGGGCTTTTCGCGTTGCGCTCGGCCAACTGGCAATTCTCACTCACGAAACGCCAGCAAGAGCGGGTTGACGAACTCTTGCTCGAATCCGATTCGGTGAATGTGTTTTTCCGCGAATGCTGCGTTGCCGATCCGCTCAGCGATGGGATGACTGTAACGGATGGTCATACGGCTTACGCCGACTATTGTTTTGAATGGGGGTGGAATCCGATTGCCCGCCAGCTTTTCGGGAAGGAAGCCCCTGAAGCCGTGCAACAAATCTTCCGCCTCTCGACGCGCCATGACATTAAGGGCACAGAAAAGAGACTCCAACGCGGGTGGAAGGGACTCCGCTTGCGCGCTGGCGATCGACTAACGCCGGATTGAGACGCTCCCCGGCTTTTTATTATTGCCCAAAGGAATCATTCATCTGGAACCTTGCATGATGAAGTTTCTCTAAATTGACTGATTTTCAGAATCCAGAGTGAGAAAAAAGCGTCCGCTTCGTCCGAGTTCGGACGATTCGGACGCGAATTTACAACTCCTGACCAATGGAAAAGCCGTGACTCGGCGCGCGGCACAATTGGCTTCGAAGGCCAGCCGCGCCAGAAAAGACGTTGACCGCGGCAAGCGTGGTCACAGCCTGGAGCGTCACAGGATGGACGAAGCAGGAAACGGCAAGCGGGATTCAAACGGACGCACGATAAGCGGATAAAGCATCCTAAGTTCCAACCCAAAATCCGTCCAAATTCCGCCTGCAAACTGGGTTTTAAGGCGGATTACAGCTCGCAGCGTCCATTCCGCTGCTCCGTTTTAGCGTCCACAAGATCCAGCGCTCCGCATCCGTCCAAAACCGCAGCCCGGGCGGATAACGTCACCATCCCGGCGAATGCCGGAAACGCCGTCCGAACTTCCAACGCCGAAAACGTCCGAAAGTTCGTCCCAAAGAATTGTATCCCCGTTTTGTATCCCCATGCGCCAAAATAAGATGATTTCGGATTTCTCAAGATGATAAACAGGGGACGCTCGAACAATGACAATCGCCAATAGAATCGGCACCTGATAGCACAAGACGACACGGGAGGTTTACAGACTCGAAATGCGGATTATGCCCTTTTTCGTTTTATGAGTCCTCTGCTCTACCCCTGAGCTACTCTGGCAACCGAAAGCGTGTCATATTTCACGAACAATCCCTGTGCTGTCAAATCGGAACCGCACAGCCAGCGGCCTCGCAATCATAATCTTCATCGTAATCTTAATCTTAATCTCGGCCCAATTCAGCACAGATTACGATTAAGAGAATGATTAAGATTAAGAGGCGCTCAAAACCGGCTTGGCCAAAATGCCGAACGGCTCTAAGCTCCGCCTGTCAGAATCCCAAATTGATGAACAAACGTCCCGTATCGCGCTTCCAGAGGAAACCGCGCTCGCGGTACCACTTTCTGGTGTTCTGCTTTGTGTCGCTGCTGGCCGCCTTCACCATTTTGCGCGTCGTGATGCAGGCGAACTTCGGCCCGCCGTCCACGCCGCCCTGGAACGTGTTGCTCGCCTTCGCCGCCGGCTTTTACCGCGATGTCATCGCCGCCCTCTGGCTCATGCTGCCCCCGTTGTTTTGGTGCTTCATCATCGGCAACCGCCTGTTCGCATCTCTCTTCCACCGTCTTTGGTTCCGGTTTTTCATGACGCTGCTGTGGGCAATTCAAGTCTTCTTGCTGGCTGCGGAATTTTATTTCTTCCAGGAATTCAAGTCGCGCTTCAATCCCGTCGCGGTGGATTACCTCATTTATCCGCGCGAGGTCTTCATCAATATCTGGGACGCCTATCCGGTGCCCGCGGTCGTCGCCGGCTGCCTGCTCGTCGGCGCCGCATGGACTTGGCTGGCCGGACGGCTGTTCCGCACGATGTGGACCAAACCCGTCTGGGTGGGAAGGCGGTTTCTGTGGTTCGCTGGCGCGCTGATTTTGTTTTTCGGCCTGACCCGGACAATCAATTTGAATCCGCCGCACGTCAGCGAAGACCGCACGCTCAATGAAATCGCCAACAATGGCGCGGTTTCCTTTTTCGCCGCCGCCTGGACGCGTGATCTCGATTACCATGCGTTTTACAAAACCATCCCGCGTGACGAGGCCTGCGCGCGCGTGCACCGCCTGCTGTCATCCACCAACGCGACCTTCACCGGCGGTCCCGATGATATCACGCGGCAAATCGCCGGCGACCCGAACCGCCCGCGCCTCAACGTCGTCATTCTGCTCGAAGAAAGCCTCGGCTCGGAATTCTGGGGCAGCCTCGGACGCACCGAAACGTTGACGCCGGAAATGGACCGGCTGGCCACGCGCGAGGGCTTGTTGTTCGACAACATTTACGCCTCCGGCAACCGCACCGTGCGCGGCATGGAAGGCGCGCTGTCGTCGTTCCCGCCGTTGCCCGGCGACGCCATCGTCCACCGTGACCGTTCCGAAAATGTCGAGACCATTGCGCGCACGCTCAAACGCGACGGTTACGACACGATGTTCATCTACGGCGGCCATGCCATGTTCGACAACATGAAGCCGTTTCTCGTCGCCAACGGTTACAACCGCATCGTGGACCAAAAGGATTTTCCGAACCCGGCGTTTGTAAACGTCTGGGGCGTGAGTGATGAGGATATTTACGCCGGCGCCATCCGGGAATTCCGCGCCTTGAGCCGGACCAACGAGCCGTTTTGCGCCACCATCCTGTCCGTCTCAAACCACAAGCCCTACACCTATCCGAAAGGCCGCATCCTGGAAGACCCGAACGGCAGGCGCGAAAACGTCGTCAAATACACCGACTGGTGCCTCGGCCAGTTTTTCAAGGCGGCGAAACGGGAATCATTCTGGACGAACACGATTTTTGTCGTCATCGCCGACCATGGCGCGCGGGTCTATGGCAGCCAGGACATCCCGATTTTTTCCTACGAAATTCCGCTCGTGATTCTCGGCCCGGCGGTGGTGCCGCAACCGCAACGCATCCACGCGCTCGGGTGTTCGCTCGATGTGCCGCCAACGGTGCTCGGTTTGCTGGGCCGCCCGTATAAATCCCTTTTCTTCGGACGCGACCTCTTGCACGACCCGCCGGACACGTTTCACGCGCTGCTGAATCACAACCGCGACATCGGGCTGTTCGCGCGCGACCGGCTGGTGGTGCTCGGCCTGCAAAAGACCGTCAAATTTTACGCCGGCGACCCGCACGCCGTGAATTTGGAATTGCAACCGCAGCCATCGGCCGACGATTTGGAACTGGAGAAGGACGCCGAGGCGATTTTCCAGGTGGCGGATGAACTTTACATGAACCGCCGTTATCATCTTGATCCGTAGCCGCAAATTTTCCGCACCGTGTCCTTCCCATCAAGCCGGCTTGTCCGGCCAACCTTTTGATTTATTTCCCGCCGGCGCGGTTGTATTTTTCCGCCATGAAAACTTCTGTTGAACTGGAAAAATCGGCCGCGTTGCAGGTTGCTGCGCTGATGGTGGCGGCGGCGCGGACGGCGCCCAAAACGCGCGGCATTGACAATATCAAGACCGCCGCGATTGACGACGAACCGACAAAACAAAGGGTCATCGCCAAAATGCGCGAAATTGCGGCGAAGGAAGACCGGCCCAGCTTCGCGCGCGACGCCGGCAACATCGGGAATTCGCCCGCCCTGGTCGTCATCGGCGTGGAATCCAACACGGCGGGCTTGAACTGCGGGTTCTGCGGCAAGCCGACCTGCGAAGCGCAGGAGAATGAAAACGGCATTTGCGCGTTCAACTCGATTGACCTCGGCATCGCCATCGCCTCGGCGGCGGAAACGGCCGGCCGGCACCACATTGACAACCGCGTCATGTATTCCATCGGCCGGGCGTGCCTGGACCTGGGTGTTTTCGGACCGAAGGTCAAGCAGGCGCTGGGCATTCCGTTGAGCGTGACCGGCAAAAATCCGTTCTTCGACCGGAAAGGCTGACAAATTCTTTCGTTCTCGTCCTCCTCCTCGTCCTCGACTTTCCCGCTTCGATTGCGAGAACGAGGATGACGACGAGGACGATTCGTTAATTCAGCATCAACCGCGCGCCGGATTCCACCGGCACGATTTCCAACTGCAACTTCTCCGTGCCCCGCAATACCACGATTGCCGACCGCACGCCGACCTGCTCTCCCGTCAGCAATTTATGCAGGTCGTCAATGCCGGTGATGGCTTGTCCGCCGTATTCGACAATCATATCGCCCTCGCGTAAACCGGCGTGGCTTGCCGGACTGCCCGGCTCGACGCTGATGACCAGCATGCCGGTTTCCGATGGCAGATTGTGATACCGCACCAGCCGCCGATGGATTTTCGCCGTCTGCCCGCCCGCGCCGATGTAACTGCGCCGGATGACGCCGTCCTTGATGAGCCAGCCGGCGATGTATTTGGCCGTGTTGATGGCAATGGCAAAGCAAAGCCCCTGCGCCGGCAGAATCACAGCGGTGTTCACGCCGATGACTTCGCCGCGCGAATTGACGAGCGGCCCGCCGGAATTGCCCGGATTCAACGCCGCGTCGGTCTGGATGATGTTGTCCATGAGCCGGCCCGAAGCGGCCCGGAACGACCGGCCCAGCGCGCTCACTACGCCCGCCGTCACCGTGTATTGGAACCCGTACGGATTGCCGATGGCGATGGCAAGCTGGCCCACGCGTAACTGGTTCGAATCGCCGAGGCTCACCGGCTTGAGATTTGGTGCATAAATCCGGATGACCGCCAGGTCCGTTTCCGGGTCCGAACCGACGACTCGCGCTTCCGGATGCCGGCCATCGGCCAGCGTGACTTCAATCCGGTCCGCGCCGTGGACGACGTGGCTGTTGGTGAGGGCGAACCCGTCGGGCGTGAAGATGAATCCCGACCCGCTGCCGTCCCGCAGTGCGGGACCATTGCGCTGGTCACCACCCTTATGCACGTCAATCTTTACCACCGACGGGCTGACCGTCTCCGCCGCGTTGACCACGGCATTGGAATACGCGTCAAGCAACGGCCCATCCGGTAGCAGCGACGCCCCCGTCGCCGGATTCAACGGAGCAAATTGAATAGAGTCATCGAGCGACGCGCCGAAGGCGGCACATTCACCCTGTGGCGACGAGGCGTCGCCGCTACCGGTCACCGGCAACACGTCAAAATTTTGTTCCGCAATTTTCATGTTACAACCCCGCCGTTTCCGGCGATTGGTAACATTTAATCCCGTTTTTGAATCTGTCAAACGGGACAGACAATCAATGGCGGATCCGTCCCACCTTTCAGCCGGCCTCTTTCAGCAGCGCGTCCAAATCCAGCGCATGGGTGAACATCGCGAGGCCGCCATCGGGTGTGCGCGGCCATTGCTCTTTCGGACGGTCCCAGTAAAGTTCAATGCCGTTGCCGTCCGGGTCGCGCAGATACAACGCCTCACTCACGCCGTGATCCGAGGCGCCGTCGAGTTCGATGCCCGCAGCCAGCACGCGGCGCAGCGCATCGGCCAGCGACGCGCGGGTCGGATACACAATGGCCAGATGATACAAACCGGTCGTGCCGGGAGGCGGCGGCGGGCCGCCCGCGCTTTCCCAGATGTTCAATCCGATATGATGATGATAACCGCCGGCGGAAAGAAACGCCGCCTGCCGGCCAAAACTCTGCGTCAGCTCGAACCCGAGCACGTCGCGATAAAATTTTAGCGCCCGTTCGAGGTCCGCCACCTTGAGATGCACGTGGCCGATGCGGACCCGGGCGTCAATTGGCGGTTTGTTCTGGGCCATGACGTGTTTTAAGCATTATCGGCGGGTGCAACAAGACGTCGCAAGACGGAATTCTGTCTTCAGGCAGGGATACTCACGGTCCGGCCGTTTTTCCAAACGATGAGGGGCAGCCCCAAACGGCGGTTCTCAGCGCGCACCTTGCGCGCGGCACGGCACAACGCGCGAAAAGCGGCCTGCGTGTCGCGGCTAATCGGTTGCCTTGCTTTGCCATTGCTCATTTTCACGTTCTTTCTCCGGCTGCTTGAACTTTAACCAAAATTTCGGGATTCACCACTTTTAATTTGCCGCCGCCAAATTCGGCCACCAAACCCGGCCTGTCACCACTGTTGTCAAAAATCGCCCACGCGTCAGCCAGCAGCAGGTAATGCCTGGTCAAATTGGCAAGGCTGCGCCGGAAGCGGCGGCGAATGTCGCTGGCCGGAACGTCATGGCCTCCTTTGCGGACGCGTTCGCGGACACGGCGGATTGCCGTGCTGGCATCCGGCAACCAGAGATAGAACAGCTTCACGGCGTAGCCCCGCCGCTTCGCCCGCCGCAGCAGATGAACGTAAGTCAGACCGCTCAAAGTGGTTTCCAGACCAAACGTCTCGGGACAGCGAAGGGATTTTTCGATCTGCTGGCGCAGCAGACGGGCCGCTTTGACGGCGCCCGCTGTCGGTTCCAGCGGGGAAAGTCCGCGCGCGATTTCGTCGGCATTCAGAAAACGAAGGCATTTGACCTCGTTTGGCAGAAATTCCCGGGCGAAGGTGGTCTTGCCCGCGCCGTTGCATCCGGCGATGAGATAAATCGTAGGCGTGGACATTTTCGCACCAACATCTGCCCCGTTTCCGGCCCGCTGGCGAGTTTTTATTTCGGCTCACGCCGGAGGCCGTCTGGCGCTATGGGTCGCGTGGCAATTGGCCGGTCTTGTAGAAACTCCGGACATTTCCATCCAAGGCGGCTTTGATTGTCCGAACGTGCCGGAACCAATCCGGTTCAACAGCGTCCACGGGACCAATGGTCTGTTCAAATGCATCGAGTCCCCCGCCCCGTTGCAACAAAACCAATGCCGATTCCCGGTATTTTGGGTTTTCGAAAATGAAGTGCGTCAGCGTCCACCAATGGAGATAGTAAAGATTGAATTCCTGGTTCATGCTCGGCCCGCCGGAATTGCTGAGGATGGCGCGCAGGGGAATGACGCTGCCGTTGGTGAGGTTGGCCTGCAAGTCGGGTGTCGTTGCGATTTCATCCATCCACCAGACCGGATAGGTGTGCGGATCAATTCGCCCCAGCGCCAGTTGGTCGTTTTGGATGCGACTGGTCGAAAAGTATTCGGCGGTCCCTTCCTCCAGCCACTTGGCGAGGTCCAATTGCGCCACTTCGCGGTTCAACTGGTGCGTCGCTTCGTGGAGCATCCAATGGCAGGGATTCACCTCATCGGCTGAATAATAGGCGCGGCAGTAAGGCGTGCGGTAAAACGCTTCCGCCCAACCCAGGTCCGGGTTCACCCAGCGAAATTCCCGGCGATCCTTGTAAAGCAACAATTTCAATTTGGGATGTTCATGCCGGAAAGTCGGCAGAGAACCAAGGCGATTTGAATAAGCGCTGTATAGCAGTTCCACGACCCGCCCGACCTCCTCGGTCTGTGCCTGCGAAGCTGTGGAGGCGATTATGTAGTGCGGTGTTTCGACGGTCCGCGCTGGTTTCCACGGACGCGGGACGTACTTCCAGGCAACAATACCAAGGAGAATGGCGAGATAGATGAGCCACCGCACTTTGCTCCAGTTGAATCGCCGGGCAGGTTGCGCCAGTTCCGCGGTCATTTTTGGAGCTTCCCGCCTGCAGGCTTGGATTACAAGGCTTGATTGCCGACGACGTCAGCCACTTCCTGGCCAATCTGACGACTTCACTTTTGATGCGATTCTTTGTCACCTATTGGCTTTTTCGGGTGCTTACAGGGTGATAAGATGACAACTGAAGCAATGCAAACGGCGGAATTCGACGATGCCGGGTTGGTGGCCGAAAGCCTGGACGGAAACCGGGAGGCCTTCCGGCAGATTGTTGAACGGTATCAAAC
>Ga0182027_10010595_pt1 | contig 13089 bp, 12 predicted proteins | sample 712E1DmetaG_FD_121300 | JGI IMG/M metagenome (GOLD analysis project Ga0182027, IMG submission 121300) | Permafrost microbial communities from Stordalen Mire, Sweden - 712E1D metaG (Illumina Assembly) | ecosystem: Environmental > Terrestrial > Soil > Wetlands > Permafrost | place: Sweden...
ACATCCGGTTTCAACGACGATGAACTCTGGACGGTGGAAAATATCCCCGTCAATTCCGGCAGCCAGCAGGATTTGTGGAGTTACAACAACCGGCGCAGCAACACTAATTCCGCTTTTGCCGAAGCAACGGTGAATGGCATTCATTTGAAACTTTTTTCCGCAGTACAATTCACGGATCAAAATTATGGAAATGGACAACAACAGTGTGGCCTTCGGATTCAAGTTGATCCCGATCCGGACGGGATGCAAATGCGCATGACACTCGCCAAACTGACTGATGAACAGGGCCGCGATCTTCAAAGTTGGGGACCGAATGGCGGTGGCGGCAATTACGTATTTCAATTGCAGGACGTCCGCGACGCCAAGACATTGAACATCACGCTGGTGCTACAGAAAAGCCGTTTCGTTGAGTTCACCGCCAAGCCAACTATTCAGTGAATGTGCTGGTTGAAGATTTTCTGCAATACCTGCGCCATGAGCGCGGGCAGGCGGAGCATACCCAAAAAACCTACGCCGCGTTGCTCGGCAAATTCATCGCTTGGGCGGCAAAGCAAAACCTGACGGATTGGAAATCAGTCGAGCTGAAGCATCTCATGGCGTTCCTGCAATATGAGCGCGCCCGTCCGCTGGCCGATGAGCCGAAGGAATCCGTCAAACGCCTCAGCAGCGAGAGTGTTTACTTGGAAATCGCGGCGCTGCGGGCGTTTTATCGTTTTGCCGAGACGGAAAAGCTTTTGCCCGCGAACGTCGCAGAAAATCTTTCCCTGCCGCGCCGCTGGCAACGTTTGCCAAAGGCGCTGACGAACGACGAAATTAAAAAATTGCTCGAACCGGAAAAACCCGAAACCCCCGAAAATTTGTGCGACCAGGCCGTGCTCGAACTTGCCTATGCCTCCGGCTTGCGGCTTGCGGAATTGCGCAACCTCCGCCTCGAACAGCTTCATCTCGACGCTGGCTTTATCAACGTCATCGGCAAGGGTAACAAGGAGCGTGTCGTACCGGTCGGGAAAATAGCTGTGGCAGCGTTGAACCGTTACATCGAGATCGGTCGCCCGAAACTGGTGACACCCCGTTCGCCGGCGAATGTTTTTCTGACCCGGCGCGGCACGCCATTCGCGGCCGTGACGCTGTGGTTGCACATCAAGCAGCGTGTCCGCCGCGCCGGAGTTTCACGCAACATCACGCCGCACATGCTGCGGCACAGTTTTGCGACGCATCTGCTGGAGCATGGCGCGGACCTGCGGGTGATCCAGGAACTGCTCGGCCACGCCAGCATCAGCACGACGGAAGTCTACACGCACGTCACCGGCGACCGATTGCGTGAGATCCACCGGAAGTTCCATCCGCGGGCGTAATCTTGTAGCGGCGGTTTGTGCCCGCGGATTTGGTTTGGAGAAACTGGAAAACTAGGCTCCGTTGTCACCAATCGCTTCGACCGGGCAGCCTTCCTTGGCTTCCTTGCACTGCGCTTCTTCCTCAGGATTTGCCGGCTGTTTGCAGACGAACGAATATCCGCCGTCTTCGTTGCGCTTGAAATTGTTCGGCGCCGTTTCACGGCACAGGTCGCAGTCAATGCACTGGTTGTCCACGTAGAATTTGCCCGGGACATTTTCGGGGTAGCGATTTGCAACGTCAGCCATAAATTGTCCGACCAATATGGCCTCCGGCTGTGTCGTTGGCAAGTTTCATTTGCTTTTCCAAATGTTATGTGGTGTGAACTGAAAATTACGGACAGAAGGCGGTTACATCTCCAAAACTTTCACTGCTTCCGTGGCGAGATTCAGCATCGCATTGGGGAACAGGCCGAGCCAAAACATGCCTGCGATGCAAACACAAACGGAAAATTTAATTGCTCCCGACAGGCGGATCGGTGTCGAGTCCGACACGTCCTTGCTCCAATAAATCGCGCGAATCACGCCAAAATAGTAATAAAACGAAATGACAATTCCCGCCAGCGCCGCGCCCGCGAGACAGTAATAACCATGATTCACCGCACCTTGTTGGAGAACAGCTTTCAGCAGCAGAAATTTTCCGAAAAATCCGGCCATTGGCGGGATGCCTGCCAGCGACACCATCGCCAGCGTCATTGTTGTGGCCAGCAAAGGCGAGCGCCGGCTCAAGCCTGCCAGCGCCGAGATGTCCTCGTTTTCCAAATGTCGCATCACGACGCAAATGACCGTGAATGCTGCGATGACGGTGAATAAATAACCGGCCAGATAATACAACAATGCCGCCTGGCCGCTCACAGTCAATACTGCTATGCCAAGCAATAAATAACCCGCGTGCGCGATGCTGGAATATCCCATCAGCCGTTTCAAATTACGCTGTGGCAACGCGCAGAGGTTGCCGTAAAGGATCGTGATTCCGGAAATGACAATGAGCGGATTCGCCCAATGTGCCGTGACACTGGGGACGGCACTAAACAAAACGCGCAGCAACAGGACGAATCCGGCTGCTTTTGAACCAACTGCCAGAAATGCCGTCGTCGGTGTCGGCGCGCCTTGATAGACGTCCGGCACCCAGATTTGGAATGGAACCGAGGCGATTTTGAAACCAAGCCCGACGAGTACAAACAGGATGCCGACGAGGAAAAGTTTGTTGGTTTCAAATTGCGCCGCAACCGAGGCAAGTTCATTAAAATTCAATTTGCCGGTTGTGCCCCACACCAGCGCGATGCCGAACACGAGAAACGCCGACGCCAATGCGCCAAGAATCAGATATTTCACGCCGGCTTCGAGTGAGATCAGCCGCCCGCGCTGGAAACTCGTCAGCACATAAAACGTGACAGTGATCAACTCGATGGAGACAAAAAGCATGACAAAATCGTTGGCCGATGCTGCAAACAACATTCCCAGGAGGGCAAAAACAATCAGCGAATAATATTCACTGATGCCTGTAGAAATGCGGTCGGAAAATTCCACAGCCATAAACAGCACCAAAATCGCGGCGACGAGAAAGAATCGTTTGAAAAAGACCGCCAGTGCGTCTTCCACGAACATGCCGTTGAAGGCCGTGCCCGTCAGACTGCAACCGCCATAGCCGCTCAAGCTTGTCAGGAGTAACAGTCCCAGTGTCGCGATGGCGGCATAAGCAAGAAAGCGCCGGCGATCAGCGGGCATGAAAAAGTCCGCCAACATCAGCGCAACGCCGGTGACGGCCACACAAACTTCCAAACTTATTAAAGCAATATTCATCAATTCAGAATCGTATTGTTTGCCGGCGCGCGGACAAAAATGTTGTGTAGCACCCGCGTCTCGCGGGTTGTTTTGGGCGTCACGCCCGAAACCGCTTGCGAATCCGGTTTACCATCCTTTGTCTGGTTAAAATCAATTACGCATATGCCGACGTAATTCGGCGGGACGCCGAGTTGAACCCGCCGGAGGCGGGTGCTACCCACAGCAACCGTTTCGCCTTTGACCATTTGCACAATTTTTTCCACGTCCGGCGTGATTTGTTCCGTGAGCAGTCCCGGGAAAAAACCGAACACAAACAGGCTCGCAAGCAACAGCGCATAAGGCAGCTTGCGCCAAAGATTTGTGGCATCGGCAAGGTTTGCCCATTTCTCCGGCAGTGGTCCGTGCAAAACGTTTCGCATCGCACGCGTCATGTAAACCGCGCCGATGACGAGCGCACCCCAAAGCGCGAGAGCGGTCACCAGCGGAAACACTGTCCATGCACCGAAGAACACCGTGACTTCGCCGACGAAATTCGCAAAGCCCGGCAGACCGCATCCGGCCAGCGCCGCCATGAGCAGCGCGGTGCCGATGAACCGCAATTGCCGGCACAGCCCGCCGAGCTCGCTCATCTGGAGCGTGCCGGTCTTTTGATAAATGTAGCCGCTTAATCCAAAGGTCAGCGCCGCAAGAAATCCGTGCGCAATCATGACGATGACCGCGCCGGTCACGCCGATGAGGTTCAAGCTCGCGATGCCGAGGAAGGCAAAACCCATGTGCGCCACGCTGGAATTACCGATGAGCCGGTTGAGGTCCTTTTGCCGCATCGCCACCCAGCCGATGTAAAGAATGTTGCCGAGGCAAAGCCAGGCGAGGATTTGCATCCAGTTTTGTGCCGCATCCGGCATCAACGGCAGCGCGATGCGGATCAAACCGTAGAGCCCGAACTTTTTCAACACGCCTGCGTGCAACATCGCCGTCGGCGTCGGCGCAGAAGCGTAACCCAGCGGCGCCCATGAGTGGAACGGCCAGAGCGAGACCAAAATGCCGAAGCCGAACAGCAGCAGCGGGAAGATGAAGTTTTGCGCGTGCGCCGAAAGCGGGTGCGTCTGGATATATTCCGTCAGTTTCGGGATATCGAACGTGTTCGCGCCGGCTTTCAGGTAAAGCAGGATGAGGCCGATGAGCGCGATGAGCGCGCCGAGGCTCAAATACAGCGTGATCTGGAACGTCGCGTAATTCTTCCGTTCGCCGCGTCCCCAGACACCGATCATGATGAACGTCGGCACCAACGCCAGCTCGTGGAAAAAGTAGAAGAAAAACAGGTCGAGCGACGCAAATGCGGCGAGAATGCCGCCGCTCATCACCAGCAGCAGGATGTAAAATTCCTTTTCACGCGATCGGATTTCCCACGAGCAACACGCGGCGGCGAATGTGACGACGGCGCCCATCAAAATCAATCCGACGTTCAGGCCGTCCACGCCGACGTGGTAACTGATGCCCAACGATTCGACCCACGAAATTTGCTGTTCAAACTGATAGCCGGTCGTACCGGGCACGAACAGGCAGAACATCTTCACCGCCAGCAGCATCGAGACCAGTGTCGCCGCGAGGGCAACGGCGCGGATGATGACACGGTAATTGCGCGGCACAAAAATCAGCGCCAATGCCGCCAACAGCGGCCAACCTGCGATGTAGGTCAATATGGACATCGTTAGTTTTTTTGAACCACCAAGACACCAAGACGCGAAGAAAAATGAGGTAGCGCCCGCGTCTCGCGGGCAGTTTTGGGCGTCACGCCCAAAACCAGCGCGGTGGAACAATTCGGCGGGACGCCGAATTGAACCCGCCGGAGGCGGGTGCTACACATAGCTTTTGTTAACCCAATTTTCATTCTCTGCGCCTTTGCGCCTCTGCGTTTAAAACAGTTTTCATTTATTTTATCAAAACGAAATACAGCAACACCGCCACGCCCAACACAAACAGGAAGGCATAGGTCTGGAGATTGCCGGTTTGAACCAGCCGCAACGCGCGACCGGTAATATCCGTGCTGCCGCGAACAAAGCCGATGCAAAAGCCTTCCAGCAACCAGCGATCAATCCAATCCATCCCCGCCGCAATGAAATCATGCGCACGAATGAAAGTGGCTTCGTAAAACTCGTCGAAATAGAACCGGTTCTTCATGGCGATTGCCAAGCCGCCGAGCTTTGCGGGCAGCGGGTCGTTTGTTGCATTCTGATACAACGCGCGTGCGGCAAAAAAGCCGATTGCCACGGCAGCAATCCCGATCGTTGCCACCCCGGGCGACTGTTTGAATGGTTCAATGAGGGTTTGAGCGAACGAAAGACGCTCCGCTGTGCTGCCGAATTGAGAGGCGTAAGTTTGACTGACGCCGATGACACCGCCAAACAGGCTGAACACGCCAAGAGCCCGCAGCGGCCAGGCCATCACCGGTGGCGATTCGTGGGCGTGATCCGCAGTTTCAGTTTTCGCTTTGCCGAGAAATGCGACATAGAACAACCGGGACATGTAAAATGTCGTCAGCCCTGCAACGGCCACGCCAAGCACGAACAGCGGATAATTTTCCCGTTCCAGCGCCAGTGAGAGAATGCCATCTTTGGAGTAAAAACCGCTGAACGGCGGCACGCCGCACAATGCCAGCGCGCCAAACAGAAACATCCAGAATGTCACGGGCATTTTCTTCCGCAATCCGCCCATCTTCCAAATGTTCTGCTCATGATGCAGCGCGATGATGATGGAACCCGCGCCAAGGAACAGCAGCGCTTTGAAGAAGGCATGCGTGGTGAGGTGGAACATCGCCGGCGTCGGACCCGCCAGACCGACGGCCATGACCATGTAACCGAGTTGCGACACCGTTGAGTAAGCAAGGATGCGTTTGATGTCGTTTTGCTGGACGGCAATCAACGCGGCGAGCAATGCAGTGAAACCACCGATCCAGGCAATCACGTCCAGTGCCGACGCATCAAAGAGAAAGAAAACGCGGCAAAGCATGTAAACGCCCGCGGCCACCATCGTCGCAGCGTGGATCAAGGCGGACACAGGTGTCGGGCCCTCCATCGCATCGGGCAGCCACACGTGCAGCGGGAATTGTGCGGATTTGCCGACCGCGCCGCAGAAAATCAAAAGTCCGGCGATGGTTAAAGTCATGTTAAATGGAAAATAACCATGCAGGTTTGCCAAACTCCAATTCCCATGCGGCACAAAACCTCCACGCGGCAGATATTGGATTGCAATAAGATGACTTTGCATTGCGCTAAAGTTGAGAGTTCCGAGCATTCCCCAAAAAACTAAAATGCCGAGCAGAAATCCGAAGTCGCCGAGGCGGTTGGTGATGAGTGCTTTTTTTGCCGCATCTGCGGCGCCGGGTTTTTCAAACCAAAAGCCGATGAGCAGATAGGACGATACGCCGACGAGTTCCCAAAAGATGAAGAGTTCAATGAAATTGTTCGCCAGCACGACGCCGAGCATCGAGAAGGTGAACAGGCTCAAGCAGGCAAAATAGCGCGAGAAGCCGCGGTCTTCGCGCATGTAGCCGAAGGAATAAATGTGGATCGCGCCGCCGACGCCGGTAACAATGAGCATCATCATCAGGCTCAACGCGTCGAGTTTCAGTCCGAAGTCCACGTGCAGGCTGCCGATGGTCAACCAGTTGGCGACGGATTCGGCGGGCGTCGGCATCCAACCGTTTGCTGCGATGAATGAAACCGTGAGAACGAAACCGATGACAATTGCGCCGATGGACAAACCGGCGCTCAACGCGCGTTTTCGCAGCGTGAACAGCGTGATGCAGCCCGCCGCGAGCAGCGGCAGGAACAAAATGAACCACGGTAACAGTTCCAATTTCATCAAAGTTTCATCAAGGTCAGGTCTTCGACGTGCGCGGACTGGCGTTTGCGGTAAAGTGCGACGATGAGCGCCAGGCCGACCGCCACTTCCGCTGCCGCAACGGTGATGATAAAGAAGACCAGAATCTGGCCGTCCAGTTTGTCGTTGAACCGCGAAAACGAAACGAGCGCGAGGTTCGCCGCATTGAGCATCAGTTCCAGCGACATGTAAATGACCAACAAATTGCGTCGCATGATTACGCCCAAAAGTCCGAGCGCAAACAGCAGCATGCTGACAACCAAATAATGTTCCAGTCCCACGTGCATGTTATTTCAAATCCTTTTTGCTCAACAAAATCACACCCACCATCGCCACCAACAGCAGGATGGAGACGACCTCAAACGGCAGCACATATTGGGTGAACAGGAGTTTGCCCAGCGCGGTGGTGCCGCCTTCGAGCTGCGGCGCGGGCAAATCCGCGCCCGGCTTTGTCGCGTTCAGTGCTGTTGCAAGAATCGTCACGATGGCACCGACGGAAACCAATCCGGCCACGCCGCCGAACAACTTGATTTTCCGTCGCTGTTCCTCCTTCAAGTTCAGCAGCATGATGACGAACAGGAACAGAACGATGACCGCGCCGGCGTAGACAATGATTTGCACCGCCGCGAGAAAGAACGCGTGCAGCAGTACGAACAGGCCGGCCATCGAAATGATGGTCAGCACGAGAAACATCGCGCTGGTGACCGGGTTGCGGCTGAACGGATTTGCGATGACGAGCGCGCCGCACAGCAGTGTTAGTGCTGCGAATACGTAAAATAAAATGTCAGGGAATCCCATGTTTCAGACCTTCACCGGAAAATCTTCCTGCTTTCCGGCTTCTGCGAGTTTTTGCTTCCATTTCTGGACGCCGCCGACCGTGCCGCCGAGTGCGAGCAGTTTTTCCTTGTTGTAAATCATTTCTTTGCGGCTCTGGCCGGTGAGCGAATAGTCCTTCAGCAGGAAAATGGCTTCTTCCGGACAGACTTCCTGGCAGAAACCGCAGAAAATGCAACGAAGCATGTTGATTTTGAATTTCTTCGGTATTTTTTCTGCGTTCGGGCGATCGGCAAGCCGGCCGGTGGGGCCCAGCGGAATGATTTTGATGGCCCGTGGCGGGCAGACAAATTCGCAAAGCTGGCAGGAGACGCATTTGGTATTGCCGTCTTGATCGCGGACGAGATACGGTGCGCCGCGATAATCCGGCGGTACGGCCCATTTCTGTTCCGGATATTCCATCGTGATTGTTTTTCCTTTGAACAACGAGCGGAACAAATGCCGGGCTGTGACTTTGAATCCACCGACAATCGCCGGCAGATAAAGCTTTTCCCAAAACGTCAACGGTTTGCGATTAACAATCATGCTTTTCTAACAACAAAGGAACAAAGCAACAAAATCAGCCTGAATTCTTTGTAACTTCGTTACTTTGTTGTTCAACTCTTCATCCACAAAATTATCGCCGTTACCAAAATATTCGCCAGCGCGAGCGGCACGAACCGGCGCCAGCCCAAATCCATCAACTGGTCGTACCGGAAACGCGGGAATATCCAGCGCACCCAGATGAACAACACCATGAACAGAAGCATTTTCATCACAAAAATGAGAATATGCGCAACGCCCTGTCCCAGCGTTGCCGCCGGATGGTCCAGCCCCCAAAACGGCAGCGTCCAGCCACCGAAAAACAGCGTCACCATCATCGCCGCCGCGGCGATCATGTTGGAATATTCACCAAGGAAAAACAGCGCGAATTTCATCGAGCTGTATTCCGTGTGGTAACCGCCGACCAGTTCCTGTTCGGCCTCGGGAAAATCAAACGGCATCCGGTTCGTTTCTGCGAACGATGCCACCAGAAAAATGAAAAACGAAAGCGGCGCTTTAAAAACGAGCCAGTTCGGCAGGAAGCCAAGAAGCGTCCCGCCTTGATACGCGATAATCTGGCTCAAATTCAAACTGCTCGCGATCAGCAGCACTGGGATCACCGACATGCCCATCGAAATTTCGTAGGAAATCATCTGCGCGCTCGACCGGATGCCGCCAAGAAGCGGGTATTTCGAATTTGCCGCATAACCCGCCAGGATGATTCCGTAGACACCGAGCGAAACGATACCGAAGGTGTAAAGAATGCCGATGTTCAAATCCGCAATGACCATCTGCTGATGGCCGAGTTGCGAGCCGAATGGAATCACCGCGATGACCAGTATCGAGGGAATCACCGCGATGGCCGGTGCCAGCCAGAAATACATTTTCCGGACGCCCGCCGGCGTGAAATCCTCCTTGAGGATGAATTTCAGACCGTCCGCCAGCGGTTGGAAAACCCCCAGTCGAATCAATGCCGGCCCGACGATGGGGATGTCTTTGACAAACGGCGGCGCCGTGCGGTTCGGCCCGACGCGATCCTGAATCCACGCCGAAATTTTGCGTTCCGCCAAAACCGCATAAGCCACCATGCCCTGCACCACGGCGATGACCACGGCGATTTTGACAGCGCTGAAGATGATGAAATTCCAGTCCATTTTAGATTTTCACAGTCACACCGTTGTCACCGAAACCCGACCATGTCAAACCGTCGAATGCCGGCACGTCCTTCGCCATTGCATTAAACAAACCTTCGATGGTCAGAAAACCGTTCTGGCCGGTGACATTGTGAACCAAATCGCGCAAAAATTCCCATTCAGGCTGCGCATTGCCGGGCGGCTCGACGGCTTGCGTGAATTTTTGGATGCGACCCTTGGCGTTCGTGAATGTGCCGCGCTTCTCGGCGTGTGCGCAACCGGGCAAAAGATAATGCGCCAGCTTCGTCGTTTTATTCGGTAAAATGTCACTGACAATCAGTGTGTCCAGTTTGCCGAGTAAATCCGCGCCAATGCCGTGTTTCGTGACATCTTCGCCAAAAACAATGAGTGTCTTGATTTTGCCTTTCCTGATGCCATTGGCGATTTTTGGCAGATTTGAACCTATTGGATTTCCCGCAACACCTGTGAGCTTTGCTCCATTTGTGTTCGAATTCTTGTCGGCACTGACAAGCAACGTGTCGCCTTCTCCAACGCGCGGCACCGAATCGCTCATGGCATCGAGCTTTGCCTTGAGTTTGCTCAATAACCAAAGCTCTTCATTTGTCTGCCGGGCCGACACGATGATCGCTGCCGACCCCTGCGGCGCATTTTTGAACTTCTCTGCGATCTCATTTAACACCGTTGTCCACTGGCTTTGGACTGAGGACTGAGGACTGTGGACTTTTACCAGCCGGTCTTCACGCCCAATCCATTTGTAATTCAAGCGGCCATAATCGCACATCCAGCACGAGTTGACGGCGTCGTTTTGACGCGGTGTGTAGCGGTAAATCTTTTCCGCGCGCGAACCGACGATGATGTTGCAGCCCGTCGCGCAGCTCGTGCAGATGCTCTTGGTTTCCTTCAAGAACCACACCCGCATCTGAAACCGGAAATCCTTCGACGTGAGCGCGCCGACCGGGCAGATATCCACCGTGTTCAATGTGTAATTGTTGTCAAACACCTTGCCCGGATACGCAGTAAGAGCGTTGTAACTGCCGCGATTGACGATGCCGAGCGCATCGTCGCCGACAATGTCCTTTGTGAACCGGATGCAACGCGTGCAGAGGATGCAACGTTCATCATCGAGCACAATGCGCGGACCAAGGTCAATCGCCTTGGGCTTGTGAACCTTGGGTTCGACGAAGCGGCTCTCCGATTTTCCGTAGTCCACAGAATATTCCTGCAACTTGCATTCGCCCGCCTGGTCGCAGATCGGGCAGTCGAGCGGATGGTTGATGAGCAGGAACTCGAGCACGCCTTCGCGCATTTGCTTCACGCCGGGCGTATTCGTGTAGATTTCGATGCCGGGCGAAATCGGCGTGGCGCAGGCAATGGCCGGACGCGGCGACTTCGTGATTTTCGGTGTGCCGTCGGGATTCAAAATCGGCTTGCGGTCCGGACCGAGCGCCGGGGTGCCGAACTCAACAAGGCACATGCGGCAATTGCCGGCAACGGGCAACTTTGAATGATAACAATAATGCGGCACGACCATTTTTGCCAATTCGCAGGCTTGGATCATCGTGGTCGGAATCGGCCTGCCGGAAATCGGGTCAGGCATCGTCTTCGGCGCCTCGATTTCGAGCCCATCCACCTTCACCTTGATCTTTTCGGTGGCGGGCGGCGCGGATTTTGTTTCGGTTGTTGTCACAGATTAAATTCTTTTAATTCACTTTTATTTCACGTGGCGTTCCTCGTCGGCTTTGCCTTTGGCGACGAATTCATCCTTGAATTTCGCCACAAAACTTTGCACCGGCCATGAGCAGGCTTCGCCGAACGCGCAAATCGTCCTGCCGCCGGGTATGTTGTCGGCGATTCTCGTCAGATAATCGGCGTCGCTGGCGCGGCCTTCGCCGTGCGTAAGGCGGTACAGCGCCTTGCTCATCCAGAGCGAGCCTTCGCGGCAGGGTGTGCATTGGCCGCAGCTTTCATGCGCATAAAACTCCGCGATGTTCGCCAGCGCCTCGACGATGTCAGTCGAATCGTCCATCGCGATAATCGCGCTGGAACCGCTCATCGAACCGGCGGCGATGAGCGAATCGAAATCATAGGGCAAATCCAGCATGTCCACTTCCTTGCCCTTGATTATGAATTTTTCGCCGGCCTTGAAAACTTTCGCCGACGAACCGCCGGGAATGACGGCCTTCAATTTTCGTCCGGGACGCAGTCCCCCGCCAAAGGCCGGGTCCTTGATGAGTTCACCGATGGTGACTTTGCCCACCTCGACTTCGTAATAGCCGGGGCGTTTGACGTGGCCGCTGATGCTGACGATGCGTGTGCCGGTGTTGTTTGGCGTGCCGAGCTTTGCGTATTCCACGCCGCCCATCGCCACGATGTGTTTCACGGCACACAGCGTCTCAACATTGTTGACGATAGTCGGGCACATGTAGAGGCCGAGCACCGCCGGAAAATACGGCGGCTTGATGCGCGGATACGGCCGCTTGCCCTCGATCGATTCGATCAGGCCGGTTTCTTCGCCGCAGATGTAAGCGCCCGCGCCGCGATGAATGTGGATTTCCAAGTCATAGCCGCTGCCCAGAATGTTTTTGCCGAGGAAATGCTTCGCGCGCGCTTCGGCCAATGCCTTGTTCAACAGCTTCGCACCATCGGGCATTTCACCGCGGATGTAGATGTAGGCCAGATGAACGTCGTTCGCGAAACACGCGATGATTGTCCCTTCAATGAGCTGGTGCGGGTCTTTGTGGATGATCTGGCGGTCCTTGAATGTGCCCGGCTCGGATTCATCGGCGTTGCAAATCAGGTAAATCGGCTTGCCACTCTTGCGGTCAACGAAGCTCCATTTCAGGCCGCACGAAAAGCCCGCACCACCGCGACCGCGCAGACCGGAAGCCATCACTTCACGGCGGATTTGTTCCTGTGCAGTCTGCGTTTTGCCGTCAGGCAGGGTTTTTGGCTGGATTGCCAGCGCCTTTTTCAAGACCTCATAGCCGCCATGACGCAAATAGCATTCGATGTCGGGCGTGTAACCCGGTGCATCGGCATGTTTCAGAATCAATTTGTATTCCTGCGGCATCGGCTTGACTCCTAGTTCAAAAACTTTAGCTTACCCAACGCTCCGGCTTGCCCGATGGTGTAACGGTAGCACAACAGACTCTGAATCTGTTTGTCATGGTTCAAATCCATGTCGGGCAGCCAATTTCTAATTGCGGATTGTAGATTTCGGATTGCGGAATTCATTATTTACAATCTCCTAAAATCTCGTCCGCCTTTTTGTGGCTGACGTCTTCGTGGAAGTCGTCATTGACCATCATCACCGGTGCGGTGCCGCAACTGGCGAGACATTCGACGAATTCGACCGTGAACTTCCCATCCTTCGTCGTTTGCGGGCCGTGCTTGTGGCGGTCCAGTCCCAGCTTCTCGCAAAAATGTTTGTGCAGCTCATATCCGCCGCCCAGCGCACAGCTCAATGTCCGGCAAATCTTGATTTGATATTTACCCATCGGCTGTTGCCGGAACATCGGATA
>Ga0182027_10010596_pt1 | contig 13088 bp, 11 predicted proteins | sample 712E1DmetaG_FD_121300 | JGI IMG/M metagenome (GOLD analysis project Ga0182027, IMG submission 121300) | Permafrost microbial communities from Stordalen Mire, Sweden - 712E1D metaG (Illumina Assembly) | ecosystem: Environmental > Terrestrial > Soil > Wetlands > Permafrost | place: Sweden...
AAGGACCTGAAACAAAGTATTCAAATCCCGGACCAACATTGGAAGCATTAGACGCATTTAGATTTACAGGTTTAAAAAATACAGATAAGCGATTGGATAAAGCTGTTGATTTTCTTTTATGGCATTGGGAAGTAAAAAAACCGACTGGACCTTGCCATTATGGAATCGGCTCATTGTTTATGAAAACAGAATTTCCATTTTTTCGATACAATCTATTCTACTATTGTTATACCTTATCATTTTTTAAGAAAGCTCAAAAAGACAAACGGTTCAAGGATGCATTAATTCTGCTTAAGAAAAAACTTATCAATGGGAAAATGATTATTGAGAATCCTAACAGACAATTAGCAGAAATGGATTTTTGCCGAAAGGGACAACAAAGTGAATTAGCAACAATTAAATTTAAGGATTTGATGATAAATATAGGAGCGTAACTACTTCGCACAATGTATATAAAAAATAGGCGGGATATTAGTAAATTCAGGAATCCCACGTCTCACTGGAAGGCACATTTGCAACTCCTGCGAGCCAACCAGTCCCCTTCCTGCCTTCATCTACCCTTTATACACATCTCGTTATTGTCGAGATATACAAATTATTAATCTTATATTAAACTTGAACTAAAGAAGTATTTTTATACCTGTTGCATATTTTATTATTGAGATCAGGTGTTTTCGGTGGAAGAAGATGACTCACACAAAAATCTTAATTTAGCACTGAAATATAATAACCAATTAGATTGCAATTGCGGCTCTGAAAGAGCCAGATATGAATAACCCCCGGCGCCAGTGAATAAGGATTATTAAAGCTTTGACAATTGAAAAACAAAAGCAGGCGCACACATTGCCAAGTATTAGAATTTTACAAAGCTCTTTAAAAAATCACTTTCCAAACTTTTTTTTAATGGAATTATATATAAATGGGATTGAAGTGATCACAATAAGGAATATTACTATATATCCCAGATAATCTTTTGTCCCCGGAATGTATTTTCCCATGAAATATCCGGTTAAAACTAATGTACTTACCCAAAAAAATGCCCCCACCAGACTGTAAATAAAGAATTTATAGTAACCTAATTTTACGATGCCGGCAACAATCGGGGCAAATGTCCTTACAATCGGAAGAAACCGGCTTAAAATTATGGTCTTTTTCCCATGTTTTATGTAAAACTCATGAGCAGCCACCAGATGTTCATGGCGGAAAAATAAAGTTGATTTCCGGTTGAATAGCAGTTTTCCCACTTTCTTCCCAAACGCATAACCGAACATGTTGCCTGAAACCGCTGCAATTATAATTAAAATAACCAGGAGGGCAGGATGCAATCTGAGAATCCCGGTCGAACAAAATAAGCCTGAAGTGAATAGCAGTGAGTCACCAGGAAGAAAAAAACCAACGAAAAGGCCTGTCTCAGCAAATACAATAAATAGAAGCAGATAGATTCCTCCATATAGAATGATGCTTTCGGGATTCACCAGTTGCTTTAAGAAATGAAATATCCCGTCCATTAGCATTGCATTTTATAGGAATAAGTCTTTAAATATAGGTGATTTTATTCTCTTGATGAAGATCAGTTCAAGGTTATTTGCCAGGGAAATGAATCCCGCAATAAACTCCGAAATTATAACCAGGAATATGGTCTTTGTATCCAATATTAAACTCGGCATAGGGCGAAAATACAAACCTTCCGAAGTACTTGTTTATCTGTATACCTGAAGCAAAACTAAGCTGTTCACCAATAAAGTCCGGATCTGAATAATTACCATGTTCATAAGCATATTTATAACGTAACAGACTCAGAAATGGTGAAATATCTAAATTGTTTTTCATTGGTATATGATATGAAATATGTTCAAATGAGAGAGCTATGGCAGCTACAGAAAATAAGAAATCCGTAAGGCTGTCTTCATCATCTCCAAACAGAGTGCCATCATTTACAAAGACATTGCTCCAGGCAATAAGACCTAATGGTAACCCGATCAGACCGGGTCCGGCATGAACATAATCCCGGCCAAAAACCAGATCAGCATCGAGACTAAATCTTTTACTGATGAATACCTGAAGTTTAATACCTCCAGCTATCTGTGACCCATTTGGAGTTTTAATGAGAACATTTGGGGATGCAGAGACGATTAATTCCCCTGCCCGGTGATGGTTTCTGGTAGTGTCAGGTTTATAATACTCAAACTGTGAGTAAGTTACTAAACATGAATATCCCATAAATAAAAAACATATCAACAGGAACTTTTTCATCGGAATGCATTTTATATTTCAGATTACAATGTTGTACAACCGATAATTTCAAGGGGAAAGATTAATATACCAAGCAAATTACTTTACAATTATTTAACTAAAATTACTAAATCTCAGGAATGAATACAATAAAACTTATCAAATATCAAACTCATTTAGATTAATGGCTGAATTGATAATAGCATGAAGCTATCTCAAAAATGTGATTTTGATAAGTACACTTATCGGGCTCTATTTGTAAGTAGAACATATATAGTTATTTGTAACCGGAAAAAGAAATTTTGAAATCACAATGTTTTTTTTACCTTAGTATTGGGTTCCCTCTGTTGCCTTTAGCTTCGGAAGGGCAGCCTTTTATAATAATGAAAACTAAATTTCCTGAAGATGAATAGATCCCTGATTACCCTTTTAATGATTTTTATTTTGCAATCTTCAATTGCCCAGACTAAGAAATTGACAGGTTTTTACGATAGGAATATTGATAAGGAGCTGAGCCTCGAATCGGCATTTGACAAGAATCTTAGCAAAACCAATATCGGTGAAACAATTAAAAAACTTTCCGCGGAACCGCACCATATAAGTTCTCCTGCTGATAAGGCAAATGCCGAATATATCATGGGTCTGTTTAATAAATGGGGATGGGATGCAAAAATTGAAACCTTTTGGGTGTTGTTCCCGACTCCTAAAACAAGGATCCTTGAGATGACTTCGCCAACAATTTATAAAGCAGTTTTAAAAGAACCCGCTCTGAAGGAAGATGCTACGTCAGGTCAGTCCGGACAATTACCAACCTATAATGCCTATAGCGCGGATGGAGATGTAACATCTGAACTGGTATTTGTAAATTATGGTTTGCCTGAGGATTATGAGATATTGGATAGAATGGGCATAGATGTGAAGGGGAAAATTGTAATTGCAAAATATGGCCGTAGCTGGAGGGGTATTAAACCTAAAGTGGCACAGGAACATGGAGCGATTGGCTGTATAATTTACAGCGATCCGGCAGATGATGGATATTTCCAGGGCGATGTTTACCCAAAAGGTGCTTTCAGAAACGAATATGGTGTGCAAAGAGGTTCTGTAATTGATATGTCAGAATATCCGGGTGATCCTTTAACCCCCGGAATTGGTGCAACAAAAGATGCAAAAAGATTAGACAGGTTAGAGGCACCAAGTCTCTTAAAGATTCCTGTTTTACCTATCAGTTACCATGATGCAGCACCATTACTTGAAGCCCTCGATGGGCCGGTAGCACCTGTTGACTGGCATGGCGGCTTATCTTTTGCATATCATATCGGAGTTGGTAAAGTAAAAGTGCATTTAAAGGTTGCTTTTAATTGGGATATTGTTCCATGTTATGATGTTATTGCGAAAATTCAGGGTTCTAAATATCCTGACGAGTGGGTGATACGCGGAAATCACCATGATGCGTGGGTGAATGGAGCAGGAGATCCGATAAGTGGCCAGGCAGCTATGCTTGAAGAGGCTAAATCAATTGGCAGCATGCTGAAGACAGGATGGAAACCAGACCGGACTATCGTTTATTGTGCCTGGGACGGAGAAGAACCTGGCTTGCTTGGTTCCACTGAATGGGTTGAGGAACATGAAAAAGAATTGAAAGAAAAGGCGGTAATTTACATAAATTCCGATGGTAATGGTCGTGGTTTCATTTCTGTTGAAGGGTCACATGCTTTGGAACCTTTCATGGATGAAATTGCAAAACAGGTAATAGACCCGCAAACGAACGTAAGTATTTTTGAAAGAAAAAGAGATCATGAAGCCGTATCAGTAAAAAATACGGAAGCAAAGAAAAGAATCTGGGATGAAAAAGAATTAAAGCTGGATGCAATGGGTTCCGGCTCTGATTATTCTTCCTTTATTCAACACGCAGGAATTCCCTCTTTAAACCTGGGATTTGGCGGAGAAGACGATGGCGGTGAATATCATTCTATCTATGATTCCTATAGTTTATATGAAAAGTTTAAGGATCCAGGGTTCCAGTATGGCGTGACTCTTGCTGAGACTGCAGGGCATGCCATCTTGCGAATGGCCAATGCTGATGGCTTGCCTTTTGATTTCATACATTTGTTTAAAACTATTGATGCATATTCAAAGGATCTTATCACACTTTTGAAGACAAGCCGTGAAACTACAGAATTAGAAAATCAGATTATTAAATCCGGGGGTTATGATGCGGGGGAAGATCCAACAAAGACATATATTGTTCCTCTTGTAAAACCAGAAGTGCCATATCTTGATTTTTCACCATTACAAAACGCAATACAACAATTAGAAAACAGTGTTGATAGCTTAAGTATTGTTTTTCAAAACAGGATAAAGACAAACACTATGAACCTGGCTTTTAATCAAGCACTTCAAAGAGCGGAACAACAGTTATTGAATGAAGCAGGACTGCCACGCAGGGCATGGTATAAACATACTTTGTATGCGCCCGGATCCTATACCGGTTATGGTGTAAAAACAATGCCCGGCATTCGCGAAGCCATTGAACAAAGAAACTGGAAAGAAGCTCAGCAACAGATTGAAGTGGATTCGAAAGCCATCTTAAGACTTTCAGAATATTTTAAAGTTCTGTCTTCCTCAGGTTATTGATTTATTGGTAAAAGGATTTAAGGGTGTCTTAGCTCCGGTACAAATAAAAAAGCCTCAATATTATTGTTTATCAAGGCTTTATTTGTTTATTTCAGTAGCCCCACCAGGAATCGAACCTGAATCTAAGGTTTAGGAAACCTCCATTCTATCCATTGAACTATGGGGCCAATTTCAGTCGCAAAAGTATATCTTTTTTTTATCATTCCAAATCACCTGATTTGACATACAAGACACATGACACACGGCATACGACGCAGGGAAAAAGAAAATCCGTGCGTCGTGCGTCGTGTGTCTTGAGCCCTTCATATGCCGTTTTGAAAATTAAAATTATCTTTGATACTATAAATTATAAATATCATGAACTGGTTAGATGCTATTATAGTCGTCATACTCATATTATCACTGGTGACGGGATTTATTAACGGACTGGTAAAAGAGGTGGCTTCACTAGCTGCATTAATTCTTGGAATCTGGGGAGCCATAAAATTTTCGACCTTTACAGCCGAAAAACTTTATGATTATTTTGATATGACCGGCCATTATGTAGGGGTTATAGCCTTCCTGATTACATTTGGAATAATTGTAGTCATTATTCATTTTATCGGTATGCTGGCTGACAAAGTTGTTAACGCAGCTTCTCTGGGCTTTATAAACAGGGTTCTCGGAATTGTATTTGGATTACTTAAATCGATGCTGATAATGAGTGTTTTCTTCGTAGTATTAAATGCAGTTGATGCCAGGAGGTCATTCCTTCCGAAGAAGACAATTGAAGAGTCAAAGTTTTATAATCCAATTTCCGATATCGCCCCGGCTATCTTCCCGATAATAGGAGAGGGAGGGTTCAATCAAAGCTTCGACCGGTTCAAAAAGAAGCCCGAAGAGCCAACTATCTAACCCTGTTTATTATATTTGCAACTCTCAAAAAATGCTTTTATGAATTTTGTTGAAGAACTGAAATGGAGAGGCATGATACATGATATTATGCCAGGTACTGAAGAATTATTAAAAAAGGAAAAAACCAGCGGATATATCGGATTCGACCCTACTGCCGACTCATTGCATATAGGTCATATGGTGCAGGTTATGTTACTTGTCCACTTCCAGCGGAGCGGACATACACCTATTGCTCTTGTTGGTGGAGCAACCGGGATGATTGGAGACCCATCCGGAAAATCAGAAGAGAGGAACCTGCTCGATGAAGAATCTCTGAGAAAAAATCAGGAAACTATAAAGAAGCAGCTTTCTAAATTCCTCGATTTCCAGTCAGATAATGAAAACCGGGCTATCATGGTTAATAATTATGACTGGATGAAGGAATATTCTTTCCTGGGTTTTATAAGAGATATCGGGAAACATATTACGGTTAACTATATGATGTCGAAAGACTCGGTTAAGAAGAGAATCGGGTCGGAAGCTAAAGAGGGAATGTCATTTACAGAGTTTTCTTACCAGCTCGTCCAGGGAACTGATTTTCTTCACTTATTTAATAATTTCAACTGTAAGCTTCAGATGGGTGGCTCCGATCAATGGGGGAATATTGTGACAGGTACTGAGCTTATCCGTCGGAAAGCAGGTGGAGAAGCTTTTGCCCTGACCTGTCCGCTGATAACTAAATCTGACGGGACTAAATTTGGCAAAACTGAATCAGGAAATGTCTGGCTCGACCCTGAAAAAACCACACCTTATCAGTTTTATCAGTTTTGGCTTAATGTTTCCGATGAAGATGCGGCAAAATATATCAAAATCTTTACTGTTCTGCCTCAGAAGGAGATTAAAAACATCGTTTCTGAGCATGACAAAGCTCCTCATGAACGTATTCTTCAGAAAAGACTTGCTGAGGAGGTCACCGTAATGGTCCATTCAAGGGGAGAATATGAAGGTGCTGTTGAGGCATCACAGATTCTGTTTGGTAAAGGGACTACAGAAACGCTGAAAAAGATGAGTGAAAACACATTTCTGTCTGTTTTTGAAGGAGTTCCTGTTTTTGATGTTAAAATGGATATTCTTGTGAAAGGGGTCACTATTGCCGACCTGTGCACAGAACATTCCCATGTATTCAGTTCCAGGGGAGAATTAAGAAGACTCGTACAGGGCGGAGGATTCAGCATAAATAAAGAAAAGGTTGATAACCCTGACATAGTAGTTAATAGAGAATCGCTTCTGAATAAAAAATATCTGCTCATACAGAAAGGGAAGAAAAACTATTACCTGATAAGGGTTAACTGACTAAGGGGCTTAGGGACAAAGAGACACTACGAAGAGAAAATAGTAAAGCGCTTAACCGCTACGCGGTAAAAAATACCACGGAGGGTACATTTTCTACAGTACCATATCGCCTACGGCGAATAGAGAAATATGACCATGAATATTGGGGAAATCATGTCAATTGATTTAAGTAGTCCGGAATTATGAAAGACGAATAGCCCGTCCGTAGGGCTTATGGTATTTTAGAAAAAATTACATCAAAAGGCACCACACCTCGTGGAGGTTAAAAAGAATCTTAACGGTTTTGTAAAATGTTTAACCGCTACGCGGTAAAAAATGTCATTGTGGATATAATTTCTACAATACCATATCGCCTACGGCGAATAGAGAAATATGGCCATGAATATTGGGGAAATCATGTAATTGATTTAAGTAGTCGGGAATTATGAAAGACGAATAGCCCGTAGGGCTTCGAGTATTGTAGAAAAATAACCTTACAAGACACAATACCTCGGAGAGGTTAGACGGAATCCTCCAAAAAATCAAATAAGAATTGTTGATCAAATTCCATCTCATTGTCATTTAGATAGTCGGTATATTCTTGTTGGAATGTCTTCTTTTGATGATGTAATTTCTGATTCTTGATGTAATTATAGATGTCAGCAATTTGTGAATGACTATATGAAAATCCTCCATAACCCTCTTGCCAGGAGAACCTGCCAAAGCAGAGTTTTTCATTGTTGATAAACAAAGATGAGCTTCTCTTAACATCATGTACCGTATCTGAAACGGATGTAGCTGGATTTAATCCAATGAGGATATGTACATGGTTTGAGGTTCCATTAACAATAATGGATTTATGTTTCATGTTTGTTATTATTCCGCTCATGTATTCAAAAACACGTATTCGGATATCTTTTGTTAATACAGCTTCTCTGTTTTGTACGGCAAAAACAAGCTGAACATAAATTTGGGTAAACGTTCCTGGTTTCATGATTGATAATATTTAATGAATAATGCAGCTAAGCAAAATTAATAAATCCTAATGGCTTTGTAAAATGTTTAACCGCTACGCGGTAAAAAATACTACGGAGGGTACATTTTCTACAATACCATATCGCCTACGGCGAATTTAGTATCAGTGCATCAGGGCATAATTGCCACAGACTCAAAAATTAAGGGATAATGTAAGAAACATAGCCTATCGAGCTTAAATCATTTTAGAATAAATTTTTTGCCATATAATCTTACCTCGGAGAGGTTAAAGAAGATTTTCATTGGTACAACAGTAAGAAGAAGGTAGCAACTACTTTACAAGATCCGCAGCGATGATTGAGACATCATCAAAAGTCGAAGGATTATCATGTGGCAGCCCAAGTTCCTTTATCATTTCCCTGATATTATTTTCAACGGGTTTGGTGTTAGAAATATGGCGAATAATTTCCTTTGTTCCAATATCCTTACCATCAGCATATTTCAACTCAGAAAGGCCGTCTGTATAGCAAACAATCTTTGAAAAATCTCTTATTTTTATTTCAGATTTCTGTATCTCCGGTATTTCATCAAGCATTCCGATTCCTACGCAGGAACTCCTGAGATGAAGGGTCTCTCCGGTAGCTGTATTATAAAGCACAGGAGGATTATGAGCAGCATTTATATATTCAAGGATCCTGTTTTTATGATCATACCTTGCAACAAATAGTGTTATGAATTTTTCTCCTGCCGCATTTACAACAACAATTGAATTGAGTTTTTTAACGAGAACTTCAAGCTCAATATCCCAGGTAAATAGAGCTCTTAAGCTTGCCTGGAAATTTGACATCAGTATTGCTGCTGATATACCCTTACCTGATACGTCGGCAATACAAAATCCTGTCTTTGTTTCTGAAAGCCTTATGCAATCGTAATAGTCCCCGCCAACTTCATAGTGAGGGAAATAAAATCCATTTACTATAATTTTTGGGTTTTTTGGCATCTGGCTGTTATCAGGGATGAGCATTTTTTGCATTTTGGCCGCCAACTCGAGCTCTTTTTTTATAGCTTCCTGTTGCAGACTTTCATTGAATAGTCTGATGTTCTCGATAGCAACTATTATAATGCTGGAAATAGTCTGTATGAAATTCAGATGTTTCAGAACAGGGCTCATTCCCTCGCCTTCCTCCTCTATATCACCAATAAAAACGAAGGCGAGATGAACGTTGTTATTATATACCGGTACAATAATATCAACCCCTTCGAAACCAAGGTCGGGAGCACCGAAAAAAATCTCACAGATACCCAGCAGTCTTGATTCTACATCAATAGTTTCAAAATGTTTCGGGAAACCACCGTTTAGAATGCATTCCCATGTGCCGGAATGTTTAAATATGAGGATTTTACCAATACCCAGGTTGTTCCTCAGGATGAATTCATATTTGGATAAAAGGTCTTCAGTCGGAAGATTCGCATTGATCGATAATGTAATATCGAGTAATGAGTCTAATTTAAATTTTGAAATCTTTAATCTGTCTGCCTGACCTTTTTTATCTTCCATAATACTATTTATCCCTTAACTCTTTCTACGTACGTTTTGTCGCGTGTATCGATTCTTATTTTATCACCGGTATTTACAAACAATGGGACCATAATTATTGCACCATTCTGGACTTTTGCCTGTTTTAATGCATTGTTGGCTGTATCTCCTCTTAACCCAGGCTCGGAATAGGTAACCTCCATAACAACAGACTGAGGGATATCTACTGAAAGGACAGTTTCAGTATCGGCATGAACAACTATCTCGACACTTGCTCCCTCCAGAAGAAATTCATGATTTTCAATCAATGATTTCTGGATGTGGATCTGTTCAAAGGTTTCGAGGTGCATGAAATAAAAGCCTATATCATCCTTATAAAGATACTGATATGGACGCCTTTCAACTCTTGCCAGGTTCACTTTAGTGCCTGACGAAAAGGTATTATCAATTACCCTTCCGCTTTTGAGGTTTTTAAGTTTAGTCCGTACAAAAGCCGGTCCCTTCCCGGGTTTAACATGCTGAAATTGCACAATTGTATAAAGGTCATTGTTGAATTCAATGACTAATCCATTTCTAAAATCTGCAGTACTTGCCATATATGTTCCTGTTATTCAATAAATTAATTAATCTATTTATTATTAGTTCCAAGGGGGTAAACCAACCCTTCATAATTTACAATCTCACACGTAAACGCACCCACAAATATATCAAATCGTACCTTAACCGGTAAAAAATTCTTATCGGCTGAAAACCAGAATGAAACATCTTCTTCAGTCTTAAAAAGTCTTCCGGTTTCTGTAACAGGATTAAACTTGTAACATTTAATTTTCCCGACTTTGGTTTTTATTTCATCTGTCCCGATATATCTTAACCTGATAGGGTAAAGTTCATCACAGAACCAGGTAGTTATGGTTGTTAGTTCACCTTTCTTCAGATTGCTGTCAATAGGAAGAATATGGTTTCGGAAGAAGTAGAAACAGGAGATAATATCATGAATTCCCGGTGGAGCGATATGTATCCCGGTAAGATCGCTGGTAAGAATACTGGAATCAGCCCTGGTTTTATGATCAAATAAAACAACATTGTATTTTTTATACCTGCCTTCATGGATGTTTCTGATTGATTTCACAGGTAATTCGGTTACAGAGTCAATGAAACTCTCGTAAATATCCAATACCTTAAAAAGAGCTTCAGCCATCCCGGTTGTCCTTGCTGATAATTTTGAATGCCATACCTCTCTGCCGTTAAATGAGTCGCTCTTTAACTCGAGCGTTCCGCTTCCGGCAGTAATAAACCCGTAGTGAATGGTATAAGTTACTTTCTCACCGACTTTATATGACACTGCCTGACCCTTCGCAAAGGTTGAAATTATTAATACAATACCGGTGATGCAAAAAAATCTTTTCATACTCCTTCCTGCTGGAACACAGTAATTGTGCCGATTATTTCCCAAGGATATTTTTTCTGGGTTTGGAAGTTATAAAATCTTTCAGATATAATGGCTCAAAGTAAGCAACATCTTCAAAACGATGATCTTTAAACGCCTGAAATACAGGTTTGTGCATATGGGAAGCTGATATCATGTAATCTGTGGCAAAAAGAGCATTTTTACGATTTATCACCTCTTTACATTTTATTGCTCCATCGCCAAAAAAGATAATCTTCTGTGATTCAGGAATATTGACAAATGTATCTTCAGTGATTATATCTGCCGAAATATTCTTTATTTTATTTCCGCCTGAGTCATAAATAGCATAGTAAACTTCCATTCTCCGGGCATCGAGCATAGGACAGAAAAGTGAATTCACTTCAGGTTCTGTACTAAAATACTTACTTCCGGCAATCCCCCAAAACATCGAAAGCGTGGTTTCTATGCCGATAAGAGGAATAGCTGCTCCATACGCAATTCCTTTAGCTACTGATACACCAATCCGTAATCCTGTATAAGATCCTGGTCCCTTACTGACAGCTATAGCCTCAAGTTCACGGGCTCTCATTCCATGCTCTCTGAGGATTTCCTCAATAAATACAGTGAGCATGGAGGCATGTGATTTTGATTCGTTGCTTCCTCTCAAAGAGATTACACCGGCACTATCACATAATGCCACAGAGCAAAGGTTTGTCGCAGTTTCAAGACATATAATCATGTTTTGAAAGGGATACCAACTACCTATTTCACTTTAAAGAGTACTTCTTTTTTTACGACCTCTATCAAGGTGCTGTCGGATAACTTTTTACTGATCGCGCTGAAAGGAGAAGATATTACACGATCATTAACTGCTACGCCGGAAAGGATTTCAATATAAGAATTATCCTGGATTCCGGTTTTAACATCTTTAGCGAGCGCATATTTCCCATCTGTTACAAATACGATGGTACGGATATCTTTTTCTGATGGAGTACCGGTAGTTTTTGTTGTATCGGTACGGGTTGTGACAGACTGTATAGGAACTGTAAGTATATCAGGTTTTGATTGGGTACGGATATCAACAGTTGCTGACATCCCTGGCCTGAACGGATGTTTATCACCGGCATCAACAAGTTTCTGATAAGATTGGGGAAGAACCAGAATCTTGACATCGAAGTTAGTTACCTGATCAGCTGAAACTCCCGTTGTCTTGGCAGAATTCGCAATTTCAGTTACTATCCCTTTGAATTTCTGATCGAGATATGCATCTACTTCAATAAGAGCGGTATCTCCCAGCTTGACCCTTGGGATGTCATTTTCATTTACCTGTACCTGAGCTTCCATACGGGACAAATCAGCAACCCTCATTAATTCTGTTCCTGCCATAAGATTTGTTCCTGCAACTCTTTCTCCAAGTTCAACGAGAAGCATAGAAACTGTACCTGTCATCGGCGCATAGATTGATGTCTTGGTAAGGTTTTCATTTGCATCTTTAAGGGAGGCTTCGGCGCTTGTGATTGCAAACTTAGCTGCATCAAGCTCGGCTTTTGCAACGTTATAGGTGGCTTCGGCCTGTTCAAAATCAGACTTTGAAATGGTCTGTTGGTCATATAGTTGTTTGTTTCGCTTAAAGGATAATTCGGCCTGAGTAAACTGAGCCTCCGACTGAGACCGGCGTGCCTGGGCCGCGCTTATTTCTGCCAATGATCTGTCTCTCTGGGAAATGTAATTATCGGGTTTTATTCTGAGTAATAATTGTCCTTTTTCAACATTGTAACCTTCTTTCACTGTCAATTCTACAATTTCGCCGGATACATCCGGGCTTATTTTAACCTCTTTTTCAGGCTGAATTTTGCCATTTGCTGTAATTGTTTCAACGATAGTGCGTTTTTGAGCATTCTCAACAGCAACCTTCACCGTTAAAGCTTTACCAAACCAGCCTGCTTTTTTCCCAATTACTGCGAAAAGAATCAGGACAATTACTATTGGAAGTAAAATCTTAAGTATCTTATTGTTTTTCATGTTCTTGTATCTTAAAATGATTTTGTATTATGATTATTGATTAAGATTTAACGGTATGCCTTTATAAAAATCGAG
>Ga0182027_10010597_pt1 | contig 13086 bp, 11 predicted proteins | sample 712E1DmetaG_FD_121300 | JGI IMG/M metagenome (GOLD analysis project Ga0182027, IMG submission 121300) | Permafrost microbial communities from Stordalen Mire, Sweden - 712E1D metaG (Illumina Assembly) | ecosystem: Environmental > Terrestrial > Soil > Wetlands > Permafrost | place: Sweden...
ATCACGAACCAGCCGATATGGCGTCATGTAGCCTGTGAATACTCAAGCGGAATGACAAGCGGAACGACTTGCGCCGCGCCGGAAGACAGTTGTAGCGCACCCCTCGGCCAAAGATCCTTCGGCATGCATCGGGATACGTCGGAGGACGCGTCTGTTGGCGCGCCATCCAGTCGTATCATCACGCAGATAGATATGCATAATGGCATAGATGAATTAGGCTTAATAAAGTTTGATATTCTTGGCAATGGCTCGATTTCCGTTCTTCGCGATACGCTGAGCCAACTTCAAGATCAAGGCCTGCCCGACCCCGGCGTGTCGAATCTTGATATGTGTTACAACGACCCTGCGGTGCGCGACATGATACGTAACGGCAGGACGCGCGGTATTTTTTACATTGAAAGCCCGGCGCAGATGCGTCTGAACAAAAAAGCGCAGGCAGACACATTCGAAGAAATAACCATAACATCGAGCCTTGTGCGGCCCGCCGGGGCTCAGTATGCCAAAACATTCGTTGAGCGGCATCGTAAAGCAAAACTCAACATCAAGGATTGGGATTTTCTTCACCCATCACTTGAACCTATCCTTGCAAAAACGCATGACGTTTGCGCGTACCAGGAAGACGTGACAAAAATCTGTCACCAGGTTGCCGCCTTAACGTTCAAAAAAGCGGATCAAATTCGTAAAATGATGAACTCGATGCATGAGGGCGTACTGACTGATCCGGAGTACGCGCAGATTGCACAGGAATTTATGAAAGGCTGCATATCGAAAAGCGGGCTGACGCAATCACAGGCATTAGAACTTTGGGAACGTGTGAGCAGCTTTACGGGGTTTTCATTCTGTAAGTCCCATAGCGCAAGTTATGCGCAGCTCTCGTTCAAATGCGCCTGGCTCAAAGCTCATTACCCTGCACAGTTTATGGCAGGCGTGATCAGCAATAACCATGGGTTTTACTCCCGCGACGTGTATCTTGATGAGGCCCGGCGGTTTGGCGTGCGCATCTTGCCCATCAGCATAAACCATTCAAACATCAAATACACAGGCAAACACACGTGGATGCGCATAGGCCTCATGCATGTCCGCCGCTTGTCGCAGAAAGCGAAAGAGGCGATCGTTTTTGCGCGTGAACAACGACTGTTTCGCAATCTTTTCGATTTTATCAATCGTGTTGCAATAGGCAAGAAGGAAATAGAAAACCTGATTCTGGTGGGTGCATTCGACGGTTTCGGGTTGACGCAGCCCGAGTCCCTGTTTCTGCTTGACGACATCTATAAGTGCTCCGCCTTATCGCCCGATGCACCGTCTTTGTTTTCCCCTATGGAACTATTTCCACAGGATACGCTGCACCCAGGATTGTCCGACTACACACTCACGCAAAAATGCCTGAACGAGCTTACAATCCTCGGGTTCATGGTGTCGGGCAATATCGTTGATATATTGGATTTGCATCCGGCGCACCGGGACTCGGTGCCTGCGGCGGAAATCGACAGCAGGCACAAAGGAAAACGCATCAAGGTGTTTGGTTGGCCCATCACCAACAGGCTCCATATAGTACAGTCTGAGCGGCCGATGCTTTTTATCACCATGGAGGACAAGACCGATTGCTTTGACGTTATATTGTGGCCCGATATATACGAACGATATGCCGACATTGTGGCAGAGTCCGGTCCATTCGAAGTCTGGGGGCGCGTAAGCGAGGACTTGGGCACGTTCACCATTGAAGCAGACAATGTACGGTGCGTGCAATGGTCTCCCGCCATAATGGATTTCGAGGCAGCCTCGGCGCGATTGAAAAACTCTTACAAGGCAACGGATTATGTTTACGCAGATGTTAAGCGCTCCGCGGCGTAAGGCGGAGCGCATGTCCTGCGGCATGCCGAAGGACATGCTGCGCGATAAGCCGCGGGAAGACTTTCAACACCGCACATTGTTCTGCGCCCTGGACATCGCGTCGTTTCCCGCTCAGGTCATGGGCGCGTATTATTCGCATTTGCGCGGCAAAGCGTTTGTCGTGATATGTCAAGATGAACACAGCCACAACAGTATCGTGGTGTCGCGCTCCATTCAAGCGGCCGCGCTTGGCATGGACAATGGCATTCCCCTGTATATTGTTTCGCGGCGTTGGCCTCATGTAGCAATTGTGAAGCGAGACGTATCACTTGAGAAAGCCTGCTGCGAGGAGATTGCAGCAGTTCTGTACCGGTATTCACCGGACATCGACGTTCGCGCCAATGGCGCGAGCTTTGTTGATTTGTCAAGAACACCTGTTCAGCGGACCTTACGCGCGTTTGACATTGGCACACGCATATGCAGGGACATCATAGCGGCCGTGCCACTGAATGCTGTTTCGGCAGGGCTTGGCGCAACTCAGACGCTTGCCCGTATCATGGCGCGGCATGGTGCGCCGAAGGACGCATTCTGCGACGTGCAACGGGACACTTCTTTCGGTGTATGCGTGTGTGAAGCGGGTGCAGAGGCGCAAACCATTGCCCACTTCGATACAACCATGTTGCCCGGGCTTTCCGGCCAATGCAGGCAAAAACTTATTGCGTACGGACTCCGGCACATAGAACAATTGCAAAAACTTTCCAAACAAGCGCTTGTTTCCAGATTTGGTACAGAGGGTGAAAAATTGTACAGCATGGCCATGGGCGGTAGCGTGTCCCTCGGAAGCCCTCGGGACAAGTCCTTCGGCTTACCCTGCCGCGCGGAAACCGTTCTTGAAAACGACATCAACGACATAGGCATCATTATGAATAAAGTGCGGTACACCGTTGACAAAATATGCTTTCTGCTGAAAAACAGCAACGTGCAGGTAACAAAATTTACCCTGACAATCAAATATTCCGACAATAAAAAATCGCAGAAGACCATAACGCTGCCGAGCCTGACAAACGATTTTCTGACCATGGCCCAATATGCGCAGCAGGCCTTTGTCGCCCAGTATCAGCGCCGGGTGGCCATCAAGTCCATAATACTTGACACAAAAGATGTACGGCCCGACCCGTGCCAAACGAGCCTGTTCGAAACATCGTGGGAACGCAAGCAGCTTGCACTTGCGCGGCAGATCATGAAAGTCAGGAACGAGAATTCATTCGACGCTGTGGTGAGTGCGGCGGTTCTGCAAAAATCATTGTAGTAGGGCGCGGTAACCGCGCCCTACTACTACAAAAATATACAGACAAAATAAATATGAACACCACAATTCCCTGGCAGCCATTTGACGTTCCGCCCAACATCACGAAAACCGGCATGTATGTGGGAACATCGGGATATTATTTCGACGACTGGATCGGCGTTTTCAACCCGCCGCCGCGAAGAGGCGCCAAAGCACTACAAGAAATATCCGACGAGGAAAAGCGCGCCGAAGCGGCGGCAGACCAGGACAGGCTGCGATTTTACCAGAAGTTTTTCTCTTTTGTCGAAATCAACAACACGTTTTACAGCGAACCGTCGCTATCCCATTTCATAGACATGGAATCCCGTAGCAAGGAATCCATGCTGTACAGCGTGAAAGTGCATCAGGACATTTCGCACACGAGGAACGTTGACATCGTAACGGGCCAGGACATGATGCGGCGCCATATCACGGCCGCAGGTCCGCTCATCGAAACCGGACGTTTTTTCAGCTTTCTTATTCAGCTTGATGATCATGTTTTCCGCACGCAGAAGAGACTCGATTACCTTATGGCTGTTGCGTCTGTTGCGATTTTAGAACGCATCGACGTTCACATCGAGTTTCGACACATAAGCTGGCACGACGAACATGTCCTCACTGCATTAAAGAACAACGGTATCGGCATTTGCAATACGGAAATTCCCCAAGTGCCGCATGCTTTCCCTCTCAAGGCTTATGCAACTACCGATAAAGGATATATCCGCTACAATGGCCTTAATTTAGAAAATTGGTATTCAAATAAAGATAAGAAACAATTTTCGACAAAAGAGCGCATTGCACAACGAAATGCGCGCTATAATTATGAGTATTCGGAAGACGAACTTTTGCAAAGAGTAAAGGGCCAATTGATATTGCATGCCAAAACAGTATCCACTGTTATTGCTTTTAACAATCATTTTCAGGCCAAGGCGATACGAAATGCTATAAAAAACATGCAAATCTTGTTTGAAAGACTGAAAGTGCCATAATGGTTCTATGAAAAAATAATAGCGATAGTAAATCGAAATGTATCCGTAGGGGTTCAAAATTTTGAACCCCTACGGATGCGGAATTAGCGAAGGGGAACGTATAGTTCTATTTTCTTTTCTTGACTATGGGTCTGCTTGTTTATTATATTAACTCGTTCATTTAAAAATTACTGAATCCGGAGGTTTTTGTGAAAGAAAAAATTCATCCTAAATACGATGATATGACATTCACTTGTTCTTGTGGTAATGTCATTGAAACCCGTTCGACCATTAAAAGCACCCACATCGATATTTGTAATAAATGCCATCCGTTTTATACGGGTAAGCAAAAACTTATCGACAGCGCAGGACGTGTTGAACGTTTTCAAAAACGGTATGCTGTAGCCACCAAAGAATCATAGTATATTTGTTCCTTATAAAACGGGTTTGGGGAAGCTTTGCTTTTCTGCCCGTTTTTTTATTTCTGGTATTTCAATGAAAAAAAATCCTCATATCCTCGCAATTGTGCTATTTCCCATGTTTCTGACAAAGCTGATAGCTAAGAAAAACAAGGTCGGCGGACAGGCAATTATTGAAGGTGTAATGATGAGGTCAAAACAAAAAATTTCCTGGGCAGTTCGAAAACCCAATGGTGAAATTGCAATCGAGCGTTTTCCCTTTATTTCATTATCAAAACGCCACAAATTTCTTGCGCTTCCAATTTTCCGTGGTGCAATTAATCTGTACGAATCTTTAAAACTTGGCTACAAAGCTTTGTCCCGTTCAGCGGAATTAGCCTTGGATGAAGCGAAACCCAAAACCGTAAAAAACTCTTCTAAAAACAAATTTTCCACAGTAGTAAGCCTTATGGTGGCTCTTGCAATCTCTCTGGGACTTTTCATGTATGTTCCCATGCAAATTGCACAATTTCCATTCAAGGACTCGCCTGTTCTATTCAATGTTTTTGCCGGCATCATTCGAATATCGCTTTTTGTTGTTTATATCGTGCTTATCAGCTTTTGGAAGGAAATTCGACGCATATTTGAATACCATGGCGCAGAACATAAGGCAATTTTTGCCTATGAGGACGACAAGGAATTAACATTAGATAATATGCGTCCCTACACCACGCTGCACCCCCGATGCGGGACGAGTTTTCTGGTTCTTGTGGCCCTGATCTGCATTTTCCTTTTTTCGATTATTGATACTTGTTTTACCATGATTTTTGGGCCTTATCCGAATGTTTTCATACGGTTTTTTGTACATATAACATTGATTCCTATTGTTGGCGGAACGTCGTACGAAATTTTGAGATTGTCCGATAAATATCAAAAAAAACCTTTTGTCAAGTTTTTTATTTTACCCGGACTTTGGTTGCAGAAAATCACGACAAAAGAACCGACCGACGATCAATTGCAAATTGCAGCATCGGCCCTGAAAGCATCATTATGATCGGTAAAATCAACGAGTATATCAATCGTCAGCAGGAACTTGAACAGGCGCTTGCCTCGCCAGAAGTGGCAACAAATCCCCCACTTTTGGAAAAACTCGGCAGAGAATACAATACCATAAAGAAAATCATGCCGGAACTGACTAAATACCTGGATAAGGTAAACGCGATTTCAAATAATAAAGATTTGCTTGCAACCGAAACTGATGATGAAATACTCGCATTGGCCCGCGAAGAACTGGAGGTTTTGGAAGCGGAACTTCCGGCACTTGACCAAAGTGTTAAAATGCTTTTAGTTCCCAAAGATCCCATTGATGCGAAAAATGCCATTGTTGAAATTCGTGCCGGAACCGGCGGCATTGAGGCAGGCATTTTTGGTGCCGACCTCTATAGAATGTATTCTCATTTTTTAGAGAAAAAGGGCTGGAAACAGGAAGTTCTTAGCTCCACATATGGCGATATAGGCGCAATAAAAGAAATAATATTTATGGTTAACGGTGAAGATGCCTATGGCACATTGAAATATGAATCGGGCGTGCATCGAGTACAGCGCGTGCCGGAAACCGAAGCCCAGGGCAGAATCCATACGTCTGCCGCTTCCATAGCGGTTTTTCCAGAAGTTGACGATTTGGAAGTAACCATTGATCCTTCTGAAATCAGGATTGATGTTTTCAGAGCAGGCGGCAAAGGTGGCCAGCATGTCAACAAAACAGAATCGGCTGTGCGCATTGTGCACTTGGAAACCGGCCTGACCGTTTCCTGCCAGGATGAAAAATCCCAGCTTAAAAATAAAATTCAGGCAATGAAGATCCTTACATCCAGGCTTTTTGATTTGCGTCAATCGCAAAAACTTGCCAAAGAATCCGCAGAACGGAAAACCATGGTTGGCTCCGGAGATAGAAGTGAAAAAATCAGGACCTATAATTTTCCCCAGAACAGATTAACCGACCATAGAATCAATCTCACGCTGTATAATCTTGATGCCGTCATCAACGGTGATTTACAAGAAATTATTGATGCGCTTACAAAGGCTGATTTGAATGAAAGAATACAACAATCCGGCTTATAAAAGATTCCCGATACCATTTCGAACCGCATCAGGTTTTCGCAATGAAAAATCCGACACCGTCCATTATCAGGGAAATCTCGCAAGTACTGTTGCCGGTTTGCGGTGAAAGCAGTTTATATGAAGCCGAACAGATCTTACAATTTGTTTTTCAGTGTTCAAGAAGTGATTTGTATTTAAACAATAAGGGTATTTACAAAGAACCGGTTTCAAATGAAACCAGATTGCAACTTGATGCAATAGTAAAACGCAGATTGAACGATGAGCCCCTCGCCTATGTTCTGGGCAGAACTTTTTTTTATTCCAAAGACATCATTGTAACTCCCCATGTTTTGATTCCACGCCAGGAAACTGAAACACTGGTTGATTTGGTTTTAAATAATATCCATAACCATGAAGCCATGAATTTTCTTGATATTTGCACTGGTTCAGGAGCTATAGCAGCAGTCCTTACAGACCAAAGGCAAAATTGGATCGGTTATGCTTCCGATATTTCAAAAACAGCAGTTGCAATAGCAAAAGTGAATAACCGGGATCAAACGAAAGTATGGTGTTCGGATTTGTTCGCGGCAATCAGCCCCCGGAAAAAGCATTTTTTCGATTTTATTGTCTGTAATCCTCCCTATATCGCACTCAATGAAATGCCTGGCCTTGACAAAAGTGTTTTACAGTACGAACCAGTCCTGGCGCTTTTGGGCGGGATCGACGGATTGGATTTTTACAGACGGATCGCTTCCGAATCTTTGTTTTTTTTGAAACCCCATGGAAAAATATACTGCGAAATAGGTTTTTCACAAGGTGAGAGCGTCTATGATTTATTTTCAATGCAAAATTGGCGTAATGTGCAGATCCATAAGGACATTGCACAAAGACCTCGAGTGATTTCCGCAGAAAAAATATGATAAAAAATCAACCTTTCGGCAATTCGCTTTTTATTCGTTTTTTGGCAGGCATATATTTTTTGGTCGTTTCTTTTAGGAATTTGTTATACGATAAAATTTCCTGGCTTTCCACATCCGTACGGTCCCCAGTCATAAGCATTGGAAATATCCATGCCGGCGGCACAGGCAAAACCCCGGTTTCTTTGCTTGTGGGAAATTATTTTTCCCAGCACCATGTTGAAATTGCTTTTTTAAGCAGAGGGTATCGGCGGAAAAACAATAATAAATTTATTTGTAAACCAGGCGACACGGCACATTGGCAGGATGCCGGTGACGAACCCGCGATGCTGCATTCGCATTTGCCTAATTCGTGGCTCGGAATTGGCCCAAACAGGTTAAAATCAATTGCCGAAATTCAACCTCAACTTTTAAAAAAATCAATATTTATTTTGGATGACGGATTTCAACATCGTAAAGTCCGCAGAGATGCCGATATCATTTGTTTGCCTCCCGACCCTTTTTCAGATTCATTATTGCCCGCGGGAATGTTACGCGAACCAATAACGAGCTTAAAAAGGGCTTCCTGTGTTTTAATAATCGGGACTAAAAATCAAGAGTCTGCTTTAAATGAAACAAGAATTTCTTTGTTGAACTCATTTCCAAATTTGAAAGTTTTCATTCTATTCCAAATTCCCATCGCATGGATCAGGCTTTCGGACAAAGTACAGGTTGAAAAACTGCCATTTTTTAAAGCCGGTATTTTATGTGGAATTGCCAGACCTCAAAGATTTCTCGATCTTGTAAATTCACAGGGGATTTATCCGATAAAGCACTTGATTTGTAAGGATCATCATGTGTTCACATATTCGGAAATACAGAAGTTTTGTTTAAATGAAATTGAGGGTATAATCACTACCGAAAAAGATGCGTTTAGAATTGATACTATAAAGCTTGTAAATTGTCCGGATATTTGGTATCTTAGAATAGGATTGGTATTTTCTGATTTCGGACATGAAAAAGAATTTTATTCGTATTTGAGCGGTTTAATGACCTTATAAATTTATAGAGGAGGTTTGTCGCATGATGAAATTTGTCGTTTCGCTCGTATGTTTTGTCCTTCTGCAGGCCCCGTTTTCAACCTGTCAGGCAGCAAATCCGCGTTATGTGGAGATCAAAGAATCCTTTGTCAACATCTATGAGTTTTTAGATCCCAAATCAAACGTCATCAAGCAGGCGAAAAAAGGTGACCATTTCGAATTGGTTTATGAAGGAAAATCCTGGTATCAAATCAAAATTAAAGACAAGGTAGGCTGGCTTGAAAAAAACGCGGGTATTGTGGTCAGCAATCCACGCTATCTTCCTATAGGAACATTTTTGGTTTTCGTTATTCTTTTGCTTGGCACCCTTGTGGGTGTTTCACTCTATATCTATAAGCAAAAATCCGTGGAAGTTTAGTACCTATGATAGAAATTATATATGCATTTTGCGCATATAATAATCTCAGTAAACTTATTCCACAGCGGAGCGTGGGGTTAGTACCTATATCTGAATTATCTACGCTTTTTGCGTAGATAATCTATAAAACAAACTTATCCCATGGAAGCATGGGGTTAGGCCGGTATCGACAAACAATGACGATGATTCGCGCTACCAGGTTTTATGCCGTAGTTTTATTTTGTTTCTTTGCATTTGAGATTCATGCCACGAATGTCGTTGTTGTTAAAGATTTGGCCAAGGTTCTGCTTCTTCCGTACGGCGATGCAAAAATGCTCGGACTTGTCAAAAAGGGCGAGTCTTTCAAGGTCGTCACCAAGAAGAATGATTGGTTTAACATTGAATATAAAAATTCTATCGGTTGGATATTTCAGGACAATGTCCGTACCGATGTCCAGGCGGTTGTTTTAGCGCCGCTTCCGTCTCCAGCTTCGCCAACACAACCGTTGCCGCAAACTCAATCTTCCAAACCTCCGCAATCAACGGTGGAACAACCAAAGAACAGCACAGATATTACCGCAGAAAAAATTGAATCAAGGTTATTAAAAAAGCCCAATTTTTCCCAATCGGTAAAACCTAAAAAAAGCCAATCCTTTTCCGTTGATTTGCCTCTTCCCCATACGATCCAGGAAAAACTGTCTTCAAATAAGAATGAAACCCAAAAAGGAAAACAAGGATCTTTGCAAGTCCAATCCGGCAATTCGGGTGAAATAAGGCAAATTACCGATGCCCCCGTTAGGCAAAACATTGAGGCCAAATCGCTTGACCAAGGTAAATCCAACCTGAATAGCCAATATTCCGGAAGTCAGACAATCAAAGATTCTTTTTCTTCTTTGCTTAAACCGGAAAACACCGGCGATGAGGTAAAAAAGTTTTTCGAAGTTGACGACACAATCATCAATGTTTACTCTGAAGACAAATCAACATCACCAATCCTTGGCTTTGCTAAAAAAGGGGAATGTTTCGTATTGATGAAATCGGAGAACGATTGGTGTCAAATCCGCTTCGGCAATGCCGAAGCGTGGATTGAGGCGTCATCGGGAAAAGCCCTTGACAATCCTTCATTTGCAAACAATTTGCCCCGTGTCTTTACCATAATCGGTCTTGCCATCGGACTCATTGTCGTGATTATCCTGTTTTTTGTTTTGGCGACGGTTTTAAAAAGGAGCAAATCGTCCAGAAGGATTTCCATTAAAAAAGATTTGCTTTTAATAGCGCATACGGAAAAAGAAATACAATATTCACTGACAAACGATACAACATCACTTTCGAAATGTTTTTCCGAAATCGGATTTAAAGTCAATTTTGCCAGCGATATGGATCATGCAAAAAACTTATTAATGCATTATTTGCCCGATGTGATAGTTATTGATTGGCAACTGGGAAACCATATCCTGCAATCGGTTGAATCTGTTTTGGCAAACAGGACGTCGACTACTAATATCTTAGTGGTTTTTTATAATGTTCCCGATGCTTCTACGACCTCTAAAAGCACAGTCATTCCCAACGTTGCGTACCTTGGAATTTCATTTTCCGATCGGGACGTTTTTAAATTAGTCACCCCGCTCATTATTACCGAATCGGAGACAAAATCGATCCGCAAAAGTGTTGAATCCTCTGCACTCGGCGGCGACATAGGTGCTGGAAGCCTTATTGAAGTGATGCAATTTATCGAAATCGGCGGGAAAACAGGTTGCTTATTCATCATTGAAGAGGAAAAACCCTATGGCCTTATCTACTTTGAGCAAGGCAGGCTCACCTATGCTGCGTCCCAAGGTAAACAAGGACGTGATGCGGTGTTTGAAATCCTTGGTTTGAAAATCGGAAAATTTCATTTTGTAAAAGATAAGACCACTTCCACAAAAAACATAAGCGTATCTACCCTGGAAATTCTCATGGAATGGACAAAAGCGGTTGATGAAGCTCATCGGCTTTGATTATGGTCGAAGGAGAATCGGCATATCGGTCACCGATGAGACCGGGACTTTTGTCCGAAGCCTTCCCGTCGTAGATCGAAAACTGCATACAGACGGGATTTCCGCTATTTTGGAAATCATTGCAAAAGAAGAACCTGGCAAAATAGTCTTTGGTTTGCCGCTTGCTCCCGATGATTCGGAAACACTGATGTCAAAAGAGATCCGAGTATTTGCGCAAACACTGTCTTTAAAAATAGCTATTCCAATAGATTTTATCGATGAAAGTTTGACATCCAAGCGCGCGAGCGATATAATTCGAATGCGGAAGAAAAAACACCGGCAGGCCAAAGAGAATGTCGACAAGGTTGCCGCCTGTTTGATCTTGGAAGCGTATTTGCAACAGGAAAACAAATGCGAAAACTTTTTGTAGCTCTCACCTGTTTTTTTCCGGTATTTTTTCTTGGTTCATCATGTCCGTCGCCGGAGCAATTCCCTCCGCCACCGCTTTCGGCACCGGCTTTTATCGGTAAAGATCTTACAGCGGCAAAATTCGATGTGTTCAGGCCAGCAATCCATTTGACGTGGAAGGCCCCATCTGCGGACTCTGTTGCTATTCGCGAATACGTCATTTTGTCGAGATCGGATGACAGTGCCGGGTTTGCAACGATTGTCAGGTCGATACCCGATACTGTTTTTGATTATTATGACAATATCGACCGGATTGCCGTACCGGCTCAAAACGAAATTAAACCCGTTTATTACAGGATTTTCGCCATCGATACTCTTGGCCGGAACAGTGACACATCGTCGATCGATTCCGTTATGCTTTCCTGGCCACCCAAACCACTTTTCCCGCTCATGAGCGATTCGATGCAACCTGATTCGGTGGTATTTACATTGACCGGTGTCATGGGCGGATATTTTCCGTATATTTTCCTGTGTTCCGACAGTTTAGGCATCTTTTGGAAAAGCCCAAAGCCTGATACTCCCACCTATTCGTACGCCGACAAAACCGATCGCTTTATTGTAAATATCCCCAAGAATATTTCCTTTATGCGGGGATCGTTCTACTATTGGGCCGTCAAGGTGGAAATCCCTACGGGAAATTCGCAAGCAATTGCCATAAGCAGGTTTTATGTTCCTTAAAAAAAACGTGCGCGGAATTCTCATTCTTGTTTTTCTGTTCATCCCTTATTTCGCATTTCCCTGTTTTGCGATTTCATTTAAGCTTTTGTCAACATCTACCCGGCAAATCAAGGTTTCTTTTCAATTGGATACTTTGGAAACGAGGAATGCCATCAAGCAATCCCCGTTCTTTTTCGGTTTTTCTGCGTCTTTCGCATCGGTTTATGCCGTTTCGGTAAATGCCGCCGGGACATCGGAGACAGCTGCATCATCTCCCATGCAATTTTCAATGCTTTCGAAGGGATATTGCGGATCTTCATATTTGCAATGGATTTCCTTTTTGCCCTATACGGTCTCTGCTTCAAATGAGAAAACCGTAATTCGGAACGGAATAATTTCCATAGTTTTCAATTCACCCGTAATCAATGCAACCCAGCCGTTTTCCTTGAAAAACGGCGTTTTACGTTTTACGATTTCCTCGACCTTGCAAAAAACCGCTTCTGTTTCCAGGCAGGAATTGCCCTATCAATACGGTCTTTGCATGTTTATTGATGATGACGGCATTTATGAATTGAAATTTTCAGATCTCCGAAAATTAGGAGTCCCCATCGACAAGATCCCGTTGCAGTATTTCAAAATATTCCGTAAAAACGTAGAAATACCCTTGGTTTTCTCCCAATCCCCGCAAATACCGCTTAGTAAAGATGCATCCATTTTATTTTATGCACAATCATTGCGCGGGACAGATACCTATTATTCCCAATTTTCAAAATCCAATGCATATTGGCTTACCTGGCAAACCGACAGGCCAGGGATACGTATTGCCGAAGTATCGGGCGCCAAACGTCGGGACATTACAACATATCAATCACCTGGCGCAAAAAGCCTTGCTGCAAGCGATTTTTTCGATACGGTCCATTGCGAGCAGGACAATATCCTGCTTTCGCTGGGAAATTCCTTTAATGTGCAGGACATGGCCGATTCATCGCAAGCAACGATCAACGATCAATGGTACTGGGGAGAAATAGG
>Ga0182027_10010598_pt1 | contig 13086 bp, 7 predicted proteins | sample 712E1DmetaG_FD_121300 | JGI IMG/M metagenome (GOLD analysis project Ga0182027, IMG submission 121300) | Permafrost microbial communities from Stordalen Mire, Sweden - 712E1D metaG (Illumina Assembly) | ecosystem: Environmental > Terrestrial > Soil > Wetlands > Permafrost | place: Sweden...
CCTTCAGGCCGCCGCGAAGCAGATCAATGTCGGCGGGCAGCACCACGTGGTTGTTGACCAGCGTGGCGCCGATCACGCCTTCACAGCTCTGGCGCAGCATCCAGCCGGCCGCGCCGGTGTAGCCGTTCCAAATCATGCGGCCCTGATCAAAGGTGGTGAGCATATCCGCGGCCTGCTTGTTCGGTTGCCCGCCATAGATTTCGATCTCGCCCGGCACCGTGTGGGACATGGGAGCAATCTTGCGCCACAGCCGGAGGCTCGTGTCGCGGTACTGCTGCGCCAGTTTGTCATCGCCGGCAACGGCCATCTGCTCGGACAGCAGACGCGCGGCACGGATGAGCCACTGCACGCCGTGGCAATACATGCCGTTCTCACGGACGCCTTCCGGGTAGTGGCTGCTCCGGCCCAGATAAGGCCTGGCCTCGTCGCGCAACGGCGGCCAGCCCAGCAAAATGACGTGGTCGCACTCAAGCACGCGCAGCGCGGTGTCAAACACGACGCGTCCGCGTTCACGGTTGACGCCGGACATCACGGCCCAAGCGGCGGTCAAGGCGTCAATCTCCCAAATGCCGCTGTCTTTCACGCCGATTTCCGTGCCGTCGTCATGAATCGCGCGCAGATACCGGTCGCCGCGCCACGAATTTTCGATCGCCCCCTTCAGCCAGTTCATTGCCTCCTGGTAATGCTGGCGACGCGCGGCGCCTTTCCACTTTTTGATCACGTCCAGCAAGTTGTTCAAGATATGGTAGAGGAAGAAACCGAGCCAGACGCTCTCGCCGCGGCCTTGGCTGCCGATTTCATCCAGCCCGTCGTTCCAATCGCCGGTGCCGATCAACGGCAGGCCGTGCGCGCCCAGGCGTTTTTCCAACACCAGGTCTATGGCGCGCAGCACGTGGTCGCAAAGCGTGTCCGCGCGCGGCGAGAGATGCGCGAACAGCCCCGTACCGTACCGGCCTTCAGGCAGCGGCGGCAGGGGCGTTTCCGCTTCCAGGTACGGCAGCTTTTCGTCGAGTATGGATGCGTCGCCGGTCATGCGCACGTATTCGGCGGCGGCCCAGCCCAGCCAGAGCAGATTATCGGAGGCGTGCGAGCGAACGGCAAAATCCGTGCGGCCATCCTCCTGGAGAAAGAACCAGTGCAACACGTCGCCTTCGACAAATTGCTGGCGGCCATGCAGCAGAATTTCGCGGCGGGCCAGCGCGGGATCCACCCAGATCAAATTAACGGCGTCCTGAAGCTGGTCGCGGAATCCGAAGGCGCCGCTGGACTGATAAAAACCTTTGCGCGCCAAGAGACGCTCGGCCAGGGTCTGGTATTTCAACCAGTTCAGATAACGGTCGAATTCCGGGTCCGTGGTCTCAACTTGCAGGGTGCGCATCAGGCCGAGCCACCAGGCGCGGGTGGCCTGTAGTTTCACCCGCGCGGTTTCCACCGTTCCACACCGCCGGATGACAGCTTCCGCCTGCTCGCGCGTGTCGGCTTGGCCCAGCATGACCGAAACCGCGCAGGACGCCCCGGCCGGAATTTCCAGCGTGGTAAGAAAGCTGGCGATGTCAGCCTCATCGCTGCTGTCCTGGACGCAAGCCATCCCCTGCTCCACCATTTCCGGGCGGGCCACCGAACGCCCGCTCCCCAGAAACCGTCCGCGCTTGGTCTCGATGAGTTCGGGCGGCATGGAAATTGCCGCGAAGGCCGGGCCGGACCGGAAGGTGTTGCGGGGATTTGTGAAATAGATCGCGTGGTTGGCCGGGTCCGTTTCCACCTTGAGCGAGCCGGAGTTCTCCGGGTGGTCGGCCAGAACCATGCGGAAATACGGGGCGAACCGTATTTTCCTCGGCGCATCGCCGTCGTTGCGGATGGTGAGCAGGTAGAGACCCGCCGGTTCATCGAACGGCACGAACGTCGTCAACTTCGTGAACAGATTGCCGCGCTTCATGCGGAATGTCGCGCTGCCGTCCACGCTGAATTCCACATCGTATTCAGCGCCGGGGTCCCGCAACGGCAGATAGGTGGGCGAAAGCCAGCGCCGCTCGCCGACATCGAAGAGGTAAAAAACCTCCGACGGCAGCTCGCTGGTCACCGTGTCGGCCCAATCCGTCGTCAGCCGGTTCTGCTGCGCGTTCACGCTGGCCGAGGAGTGCAACCCGCGGTTGGTCACGCAGAGAACATGGCCGAGCGCGTTCGACATGGCGTGGTCATAAGGCCGCGGCGTGAACGGCGTGCGAACGCGAAGCGTATTGCCGCCGTCCGTGAATTCAAAATAGGGCTGCGGCGTTCCCTCCGGAATCTCGCCATGGCCGATGAGCGGTTTGCGCGCCGCCGGTATTTCGGCCAGGGCAGTCTGATCCCGCTGTGGTTTCAAGTGGCGCAAAATCAATTCCGCCACTTCCGCCCGGCTACCCGCGCAGCCCATGAGCAGGCGAACCGAGCCGGTGGCGCCGGGCGCGAGTTGCAGGCCCAGCAAGAGGCTGCCAACCGGATCAAAATTCAGAAACGCATCCGCCTGGCAGGGTTTCAGAAACGCGAGCGTTTCCAGCGCCCGCGGCTGCCAAACCGTGCCGGCGCGGCCGATGAAGTCCAGGCGCGATGACAAGAATCCTTCCGGCGCCGTCTGCGCGGCCAGCAGGCCAAATTGCTTCGTGTTGTGGTGCATCGCCAGCAGGACATTTAGATGGGCGTCATAGCTGGTTTCAATGAACAGCCGGTTATATTGGGTCTGCCCGCGATCGGCCTGCGGCGTCATCAACACCCACTCCAAATACGGGACCACCTTGAGGTTCCGCGCCTGCGAACCGAGATTCGCCACCGTGATCTCCCATAATTCCACGGTGTCGGAATCAGAGGGCAGTGATATGCGGATGCGGGTCTGAATATCGTTGAAGCGCTGCGTCAGAATCAGCGCCGTTCCGTCATGTTCGGCGACCGCTTGCGGCGCGACGGCTTCCGGGAAATTGCCGATAACCGGCCACGTCCGGGGTTGGCCGGGCGGCGTAACATCGGACACAAACAGCGCGCGCCCGGCCGGTTCAATCCGGTCATGGGTGCGCCGGGTCAGGTCGTAACCGGTATCCGTCAGCGTGCTGAACATTTCGCCGCCTTCCTTCCATTCCACCGCGTAGGCGCGGTTGTTGAGCCGCAAAACGGAGTCGCGGCGCCTCACCAAACGCGCGCGCCAGGAACGCAGGCCGAACGAAACGAACGAAACCGCCAGCGCCGCCACCCCGCCCGCCAGCAACAACTCGGCAACTTCATGGTGGCGGTACGCAGCCAGGAGGCCGCCGGCGGAAGCGCGCTGGATGGCCTCGGATTGCGACCAGACCAAGTCCCAGTTTTTTCCCGCCGGGATGAAAAACGGAATGAGCAGCGGCGCCCAGGTGGTGAAGCGTTTGATGCCTTCGGGAATGAAGCGGGCGGTGGCGGCAGTCGGGCCGATGAAGCGCGCAAAGCGTTCGTCCAGCCGGTCCATGCCCAGGAAACTCAGATTGACGAGCGTGGCCACACGAAGACCCATGTGGTCGAGCCAGACCAGCACCCGGAAGAAATCGTAGGCGAGCACCCACATGAACACTTTCATACTCCACGCTTGGAACGCGGCGGGAGTCATGACCGCGCCGTTGACCGCGCAGAACAAGGTGTGAATCGCGCCATCCTGATTATACCAGGTCGCCACCGGCATCTGCTTGAGGAAGGTGAAAATGACCGGGGCCATCCACAAACCCCAACGCAGAACGAAAATCGTGCCTTCAGTCAAATCGCCGACGCCATCCTTTGAGAACATCCGCCGGATCGGCGCGGTGTCGCGCTGGAACAACGCCAGGAGAAACGCGCGATTGATCGCGAAGAGCCAGGCCGCCACGCCCCAGCCAATCACACCTTTCAACGCCTCATTGAACAGCAGCTTCGCGCCGCCGGCATAAGTGCCGAGTTGAATGTGCCCCCACTTGCTGAGCAGCGGATTAAAATCGTCTCCGACCGGAACCAGTCCAAAGCTGTTGTAGAGTTTGAACTTGTTCAGCACCACTGGAATTTGAGCGGCGTCCAGATAAAAAGCGAACGCGGCTCCCACGAATGCCCCCAGCGCGCCTTCCACCAGATACACACGCCACGACTTGAGGCCGCCGCATTTTCGCAGGCCGTAGATCAAATCGCGCACCAGGCTGACCCCCGCGTAGGCCAGCGCGCCCGCCGCCAGGCCGAAGCGGATGCGCTGCGAAGTCGGCAGCGCCGGCAAATTCAGGCCCAGCGCCACAGCACAGGCAAACCCCACGGCCACCCCCCGCGCGATCAGGACCGGTTCGCGGCCAGTCCTCAGGGCGCGGAGGAAAAACGACTGGCTGCCGTCAAAACTTTCGATGATCGCCTTGATCAGCGGAAAAGCCAGCGCGCCGCCTGCCGCCAAAAGAATTGCCGGCGAGGCCCGGGAAAGCGATTGAATGGCTGGCACACCGGCAATCGCGTGAAGCAATTGCAGAAGTCCCATTAGAACGCCGCTAAATACCATGCCTTTCTTCATCCCGTCCACCGCATGTGCCTTGACCGTTTGGAACGTCGGCGCTTTCCAGCGCGTCCCGTCAATGATCATGCCCGTCACCAAAAAAACCTCCGCCCACAAAGCGCCCTGCGACAGGAATGTCGCCAGCACGGCGGCGAATGGTCTGAGAACCCCGGGCAATCCGGCGGCAAAAGCACCCGAACCCAGATCCGCCACGCCTGAAGCAAGGATGACCGAGCCGGCAGCGAGCAGCAGGCAAAGGTGCGTGTTCCGGCAGATTAGCAAACGGCGGCGGGCCATCAGGCTGAAGGTCTGAGTCGCAATAACATTGAACAGAAACAGCAGCAACGTTCGACCAATTAACCCGCCCAACACCGGAAATCCCAAAAGCAGTCCGGCGGTGATTCCGTTTCCCAGCGAAAACGCCAGAGGGCTGGATTGAAGCGCCAGCGGCAGACCCATGGCGAAAGGCGTGACCGTAATTGCCGCGCCTTCGATTGCGCCCAGGTGTTTTTTGAAAATGACCAGCGAATAGGCATTGGCGGCATGGTAAAGGGCGCAAAAAACCGACGCGCCCAGCGGGCTGAGCCGCACCAGTTCCGAAAGATTGTCCGTAACCTGCCAGACCCGCACGTTATGCGCTGAAGCGGCCAACACGCCGGTGAACAAAAAATCCCTGAACGCTTCGCCCGGCGTCGGCGCGCGACCGGTCAGGATGCACTTCAGCGCGCCGGCGGCGAAAACTCCCACGACGACCGGGCAGAGATAATGCCAGCCAGCTTCCAATGGGGACATGCGGCCCAGCACGTACACCCCCAGCACAGCAACGGCGATCAACACGATGATGCTGCCATGGCATAAATCCTGGACTGCCTGCCATTGCACGTTGGTGTGCGCTGCGCGAATTACCCCCGCTCGTCCCGACCGCGCATGCAGCCGACACAACCGGTTTCCAATGAGCGCAACGAACGCCAGCAGCCCGCCGATAAACATCACGCTTCCCGTCCGGCCCGCCAGGGTGGTATGCACTTTTTGCCAGGATGTCCGGGTCTGAAATTCGCAATCCAAGATGAGGGTTCCGGTGGCGGGCTGGTCACCACCGGCCTGGCTGATCGCCAACACAAACTCATTCAGGGCACCAATTCTCGGGCACTCAACCAGCACCTGCATTGAATTCTCACCCGCCTCAAGACGCAGCGGGATTTGCTGCGTCGCCTTCGCCCCTTTGAGTTCAACCGTGGCGGTGACGTTTTCAGGCGCAGTGGCTTCCGGCACAATCACGCGCAACCGCAGCATGTCCGGCGCGCCGCTTCCCGCCCGCTGCGGAAAACCCTTGGCCCAAATCCCCGCCGAAGTTCCTCGAGGCACCGTGTAATTAAATTGCAGCACATTCCGGCCAAAAGCTGAACTCTGGACCCGATCGCACCGGCCTGCGGCCTTGCCAATGTTGAAAACCCCCTGCTGCGCTGAATCAAGAAGAGTGAAAGCCGGCCGGGCCATGACGCCGGCGGCGCACATCTGAAAGCCGAGCACGACCCAGCAGCATGGTCCGGCGGTAATTTTGCCGTATCGTAAACGCATCACTCACTTGGTCCAACCATCACCACAAACTCGCCCTTCAGCGACCGCTTCTGTGCGATCGCCAATAATTCCGCCGGTTGGCCGCGCAGAAATTCCTCGAACTTTTTCGTCAACTCCCGCGCCAGCACCACCTGGCGTTCGGGGAAAACTTCATCGAGTTCCAGCAGCAGCTTTTCAATGCGGTACGGCGATTCGTAAAGCACCAGCGTCCCCGCAATGCCCTTCAGCGATTCCAGTTTGTTGCGGCGCTGGCCGGATTTGTGCGGCAGAAAGCCGATGAAATGAAATTCGTCCGTCGGCAATCCGCTCGCCGTGAGCGCCGCCACCAGCGCGCAAGCGCCCGGCACCGACTCGACCCGAAAGCCCGCCGCGATGGCCGCTTTGACGACGCGTTCACCCGGATCGCTGATCCCCGGACTGCCCGCGTCCGTAGCGAGCGCGACTTTTTCGCCGCGCCGCAGCCGCTCGATGATTTCCTCGCTGCGTTTGGCTTCGTTAAACTGGAAGTAACTTAACAACGGCTTGGAGATGCCAAAATGCTTCAGCAACTGCCCGGTGCGCCGCGTGTCTTCGGCCGCCACGACCTCGCACTCCTTCAGCACCCGCAGCGCGCGCAGCGTGATGTCCTCGAGGTTTCCGATCGGCGTGGCGACCAGATACAGCGTGCCCGGCATTAATGGCGGCAGTTCCATGGCTTGACTTAACCAGATATTCACCGCGAATAAAACTGATTTCCAAACTTTGAATCTTTGGTTTTCGGGGTTCGTCAGCCAGCCTCGGCGCCCGCGGAAGGTTTTCTGTCGGCGACATCAAGCCAGAAAAATTTGGTTTTGCTGGATTTGAGGATGCCGGGGATGGGTGGCTACGGCGTGCTCCGCTGGCTGCGCACGCATCCAGAGATTGAGTTGTACGTGGTCGTGCTCAGTTCAGTTCAATGCTCCAAGGAAATTGACGTGGTGTACGAGTTGGGTGCGCGCTTTTTCTGGGCAAAGTCAGATTGCGACAAGCTCCGGGACCGCGTTCGGGATTTGAAGGAATCGTGGCCCTGTCTCAATTAGCCGCGCCACGATTCCCCGCCCAGCGGCGAAGAAGAATTCCCCGGTTTACTTGCTGATGCCGCGTCCGCTGTTCCTGATGAACGCCGCCAAATATTGAACCTCCGGCAGCGGCGGCAATTCCTTCTCAATCCGCACCAGCGCGTTGGAAATGGTCAGCCCCTCCCGAAACAGGATTTTGAAAGCCTGCCGCAGCGCGGCCTGCGCATCTTCAGACACTCCATTGCGTTCCATGCCCACTTTATTGACAGTCCGCGTCTCCGCAGGGTTCCCGTCGCCAATCATGAACGGCGGAATGTCCTGAACCACCTTCGAGCAACCGCCAATCATCGCCATCCGGCCAATCCGGCAAAACTGATGCACGGCCGCCAGCCCGCCAATGACCGCGTGGTCTTCAACGGTCACGTGCCCGCCCAGCGTGGCGACGTTTGACATGATGATGTGATTCCCCAGCGTGACGTTGTGCGCGATGTGGCAGTAGGCGAGGATATGGTTGTTCGAACCGACCACCGTCGTTTCGCCATCGCCGGTCGCGCTGTGAACCGTGACATATTCCCGGAACGTGTTGTGGTCCCCGATTTCCGTGCGCGTCACTCCGCCTTTCCACTTCAAGTCCTGCGTCTTCAACCCGAGGCTCGCGAATGGAAAAATTTCGTTTCCCTGCCCCAGCTTGGTGTGCCCGTCAACGACCACGTGCGAATGCAGCCGGCACCCCGCGCCCAGTACGACGTGTTCGCCAATGACGCAATAAGGCCCGATTTCGCAATCCGGTCCGATTTGCGCCTGGGAATGGACAATGGCCGTCGCGTGAATCATTGAATTTTCAAATCGATTGGCATGAAATCGTCAGCCTGGCATGTTCGTTGAATTGGCAATTTGAAATTCGCCATTTGTGATGAATCAAGACGTTTCGCGAAGCATGAATGTCACCACGGCCTCGCTGACAATTTCGTTGCCGACTTTGCACACGCCCTTGGCCTTGCCGATTTTCCCCCGGATTTTTGTCAACTCCACGTCAATGATCAGCACGTCGCCGGGCAGCACCGGCTTGCGCCACTTGACGTCCTCGGCGGACATGAAATACGCCACCTGATTGGCGGCCTCGACCGCCGACTTGAGCAACAGAATGCCTGCCACCTGGGCCATCGCCTCAAGCTGCAAAACACCCGGCATGATGGGGTGCCCCGGAAAATGACCCTGAAAATACAATTCGTTGATCGTCACGTTTTTAACGCCAACAATGCGGTTGCCTTCGATCTTGATGATTTTATCCACCATCAGAAACGGATAACGGTGCGGCAGAAGTTTCATCACCTCTTCGATGCCAAACCCGCTGCCGATCACGGTGATTTCCTCCGCCGCCGGCCCGGTCGGCGGCGGCTTCGCGGCGGGCGGCGGTGAGAATGTTTGCGCGGCCCGCAACGGTTTCTGCATCTGCGCCTGGATTTGGCGGACGAACTCGCAATTGGCCGCGTGGCTCGGCTTGACGGCCATCAGGTGGCCGTGAATCGGCCGCCCGAGCAACGAAAGGTCGCCCACGATGTCCAGCATCTTGTGGCGCACAAATTCGTCCGGGAAGCGCAACGGCTCGATGGTCAGCACTGCATCGTCGCGGATGACCACGGCGTTTTCCAGGCTGCCGCCCTTGATAAGTCCGTTCTTGATGAGAAATTCGATCTCTTCGTAAAAACAAAACGTGCGCGCCGCCGACAATTCGCGCTCCCACGTCTTCGGCGTTACTTCGGTGCTGTAATGCTGCGTGAACCGGCCGCGCTTGTCCGCGCTCGTGCAGGTAATCTTGAAACCTTCGTCCGGAAAAAGCGTCATCAGCGTCTCGCCCATTTCCAGTTCAATCGGCGCGGTCACGGTGTACGGCTCGCGTTTTTCGGGCTGCGGCGCGACGCCCGCCGATTCAATCATCCGGCAGAAATCCCGCGCGCTGCCGTCGCCGATGGGCGGCTCGTTCGCGTCCAGTTCGACCACCGCGTTGTCAATGCCGCCGCCGGCCAGCGCCGCCAGCACGTGTTCGACCGTGTGGATTTTGATGTTGCCCTTGGCCAGCGTCGTGGAGCGGGTGGTCTCATTAACGTTCTCGATGCGCGCCTCGACTTCCGGCCTGCCTTCGAGGTCCGCGCGGCGGAAGCGGACACCCGTATTGGCCAGCGCGGGCAGAAAGGTCATGTTCACCCGGTTGCCGCTGTGCAAGCCGACGCCGGAGAAACTCACCGGGCTGTTGAGCGTTTGCTGCTGTAGCACGGACGCATTAGACCAAATCACCAACCCGCTTGGCAAGCGGCAGATTTTCACCGCCGCCCGTCGTACCACTGGTGGCAGGCGTCGCGGTTGCGGAGAATCCGACCTGGTTTCAAAACCACTTTCAGGAAAAAACGGACGTGTTCGCGCGGCGTGTACAGATGCAACTTGCGCGCGGAAGTCAAAATCGGATGCCGGCGGAGGATCACGATTTTCTTCCCGACCGCGCGCGCCAGCGGCTTGAGCCTTTTGCTCAAATCAATCTCCTCGCTTACGAACAACTCATTATTGAAACCGCCCGCTTTTCGGAAAATGTCCGCCTCGCAAAAAATAAACGAACCCGCCATCCAACGGCGCGTCCGGCTCAGCCAATTCCAGAGCGTTGTCACCGGATTCGCCACTGGATAATGGCCCTCCAGTCTGACCGTGCTGCCGCCGGCCAGACACCGGCCGGATTCGATTTGGTCCGCGACCTCGGCAAACAGTTCCTTGCTCGGACGCGAATCCGCGTCAATGAAAAGCAGCCAGTCGCCGGTGGCCGTCTCCGCCCCGCGATTCCGCGCGCGAGCAATCTGGTTCACCGGCTCGAACACCACGGTTGCGCCCGCTGCTCGCGCCAGGTCCGCTGTGCGATCGGTGGAGTTGTTGTCACAAACGATGAGTTCGGTTTGCCAGCCGCGCTGGTGGAACGCGGCCAGCGCGGCCCTGATTTGGCGCAACGTTTCGCCAATCAGCCGCTCTTCATTGAACGCCGGAATGATCACCGAGATGAGCAACCCGGCCAGTTTTGGTGAAGCCACGGCACGCTTCAACCACCAAATGTATTCTTTCCAAACGGGCAATTGGGTGTACATTTTTTGTGACTGACGCCTAGAACCGATGCTAACAGCCCGTTAAAAAGTAGGAGCCGACATAAGAAAGCTCTGAATCAAAGCTGTTTTCCGAAAATATTTGAGCCTCGTTACCTCGGCTGCTACGAGAAAACGATTTCTTAAACAGGCTGCTAACTGTCCCGCGCAATTCGTGCGCATCGTGGCGCCAACGAGATTCGCGCTAATAACGATTTTATGAATGTTTTCCTGGTTGATGTCCGCGACGAGAATTTCTGCCGGTTGCTGCCCGAGCAGCTCAACCGCGCCGGCTCTGGCGACGGGCGGATTAAAGTGATGGCGTTCCCGCCGCTGGGAATTCAGACGCTGGCTCCCGTCCTGCGCCAGCGCGGACACCCGGTGCGAATGTTCGACACCTGCCACCCGCGGATGAAAGCCGAACACATCGCCCAGGCCGCCGCCGCGGAACGGCCCGCAGCCATCGCACTCTCCTTTCTCTCGACGACGACCTACCCGGCGGTCAAACAAATGGCCGAGCGGCTGAAGTCACAAGCGCCGGAAATTCCGATCATTGTCGGCGGCCCGTTTGCCACCGTGAATTCAGACCGCATCCTGAAGGACTGCCCGGCCATAGATTGCGTGGGGATCGGTGAAGGCGAAGAGTTGCTGCCGGATTATTTGAACCACCTCGCCGATCCCGGTTCCGTGGCCGGTCTGGTCTGGCGCAACGCGCGCGAGATCGTTCGGAACGAACCGCGTCCCGTCCTGCGCGATCTTGACCAGTTTCCCTACCCGGACCGGACCAGCCTGCCGATTGATTACATCGAGTCGCTGCCCCTGGACGTTCCCGCGGTCCTGTCCCTGGACAAATTCTGCACCATCCAGACTTCGCGCGGCTGCCCCTATTCCTGCATTTATTGCGACATTCCTTCGCTGTCCGGCGGACGATGGCGCTGCCGTTCCCCGGAGCACGTGCTGGGAGAAATGCAGCAGCTCAACGACCTGGGCTACCGCTCGATTTACCTGACCGACGACCATTTTCTCATCAACCGGAAACGCATTGATGGCATTTGCTGCGGCATCATCGAGCGCAAGTTGGAGTTCAAATGGGGTTGCGAAGGCCGGGTGGATTCGGTCGGCATTGATCAATTGCCGATCATGAGCCAGGCCAACTGCAATTTCCTGGCGTTTGGCGTGGAGGCGGGAACCCAAAAGGTGCTGGACCGGCTTAATAAAAAACAGACCGCCCAGCAGGTCGAGCGCGCGGTCAGTGAAGCCAAGCGGCAGGGCATTGCGCGGGTGCATGGATTTTTTGTCGTCGGCTCGCCCGGCGAAACCGAAGCGGACATCATGGAAAGCTTTCGCTTCGCAGCGCGCTTGAAGCTGGACACTTTCGGTTTCAACCGCCTGTGCGCCTATCGCGGTACCCCGTTATGGCGGGAGTATGTGGAACGGGGAATCATTGACGACGAGCGGGACTGGCACAAATGGTTCAAGTGTACCGACATTGACCCGACCGCCCTGCCCAGCTCGGTGGTGAACCGCGCGCGCATGAAAGGGTACGCCCTGCTGTTTGCGCGGCGGATTTTCTGGCGGCCGATCCGAACCTTCAATCTGCTGCGCACCTTCGGCCGCCACATGAAAACCGCCGACATCATCAAACTGATCGCCAGCCCGTTTCGCCGCCGGACGTTGACCCGCAAGCCCGAACTCCCGGCCCGGATGATTGATGCCGGACTCGAAGAACCGGTCCGGGTTGCTGTTCCTGTTTCGTGAACCAAACTGTCCAGCCGCCTATTTCGCGCCGCGATTCCACACGCGAGCAATCCGGTTCACAAGTGTGCCGCCAAGGTGCAAACAAACGCAGCCGGGGATTTGGGTGGGATGGGGCTGAGCATGATCAACTTCACCATTCGCAACGCCCGCGCCGCATGAAGAATGCGCTGAAGCGCCAGCAAGCCGAGACCGCCACCGAGGGGGATTTGGAATTCGACACCTCACCTTTAATCCTCCCCCCGTTCGAGGCGGAGAGGAGACCCACCCTGCACGACCGCGGGTTCAAAGGAAAACTGTAAGTGCAACCAGGCCCAAAGATTCCGTCGTTCAAGGACAATCCCCAAGCCGGCAGTGTGCCCCCGCTGTTACCAGCATCTGAGCCACCTCCACCGCCGCTACCGAAACCAAATCGCAAGTCCCTGCGCGTGGAACAGACGCTCGCCATCCTGTTGAGCCTGTGCCTTGGCGCCTTTCTAGCCGATGCGGTCGTTTCACTGGCGGACGACACGTTGATCCTCTTTTTTGGCCTTCACCTTTTTGCGGTGGTTCGTGGGATTGTGTTCTTGTTCGCCATACTGATGGCGGCCCTGGTTTACGTCCTGCTGGGTATCACTCCAATGATCCCCAAGCGTCTGTTTCTGCCGGTCACGCTTTTCAATCCGGTTGCTATTTTGGTCGGGATTCCATTTTTAATTTATCACTACGGTCGAATGCAGGAGTTTTCGCGGGTCGTGTCGATCTGCCGGGTTCTCTTCGGACTGGTCATTCTTTACCGGCTCTTGGGCGGGTTCAAGTTCCGCTGGCGGCTCGTGACAAAGGAGCAACTTGGAACCCGGCGGTTCACCTGGCTGAATCTTGCTGCATTCGTGCTGGTGAACATCTTTGGGGTCCTGCCCGCGATATTTCTTTATCTGGGCCTTTGCGCTTCCCTGGCCGTGGATCATTTCAGCGAAGGCTTCTTCGCGCTGCGCCCGAATGGTTTGACGGTTCAGGTCAGGAAATACGTCCGCAACGATGGGAAGGTGATCCGGTTGATTCCGATGTCACACGTCGCCGACTCGGATTTTTACCGGAAGGTTTCGCAATCGTTCCCGACCAA
>Ga0182027_10010600_pt1 | contig 13085 bp, 10 predicted proteins | sample 712E1DmetaG_FD_121300 | JGI IMG/M metagenome (GOLD analysis project Ga0182027, IMG submission 121300) | Permafrost microbial communities from Stordalen Mire, Sweden - 712E1D metaG (Illumina Assembly) | ecosystem: Environmental > Terrestrial > Soil > Wetlands > Permafrost | place: Sweden...
ACCCCTGCGCTGTTACGCCGCCTCCAAGCAGAGGGTATCGCCGACAAAGAGCTATCGGCACTTCTGGCGCGTGACCTGCTCGTTCCCATCGTGCACGACACGACGTATGAAGCTCTCCGCGAGGTCAGCCCCCTGCTCGGATCGCGAAGCGGCCTGAGCACTGCTGAATCGTCGATGGCAGACGTCGCGGCCAAGCTCGCCGAGCTGGTCGCCATCCAGTAACGACAAACGCCGATTGCGTCAGCCATCCTGAACCTCAGCTTGGTCGTGAGATTCCAGTCGCCATGCCGACTTTCGGGGAGCAATCCCGATATAGAGGATGTAAGTGGTCGCTTTTAAAATATGTTGCAAACCTTTTGAGGAGCGCCTACACCTTGACCTTGTTGCGGGGTTCAGATTGTGCAAATGTTCACTCACGAGTACAGTTTTAGAACTTAAGGAGATCTGATGGCGATCACGACTTCCGAGATACTGGACATCCTAGGAGCCTGCGATATTGTTCCAGAGGAGCGAGCGCAAAATCTCGACCTTCCGACGCCGAATGACCGCGAGTTCCCGGAGATCGGCGAGGTCGAAGAGGGGGAGACGGTCTATGCCACCTCAATAGCCCAGGTTCTCGGCGAGGACGACCAAGGAGAGAGCCGCATCTTAGACTTTAACGACCCGCGCATCGAGGACTGGTGGGGAGATATTGAGCGGATCATGGAAAATGACGACCCGCTAAGAACGTACAATGTCGCGCGTAGGTTACTGGGACAGCGGAGAGAACCACCCGAACCCCATTGCGCATGGTATTGCCCGATCCATTTCTTCGGCCACGGCTGGGGTATTTACATCCGCGAGAGCTATATTCTGTCGCACACAAAGGACATTGCGTCGTTCGTCAACTGGCGGACGGTTAGCGCATCACATTCGTCAATCGCCCACCAACTTTTGCGCAGTGCCTTTTACGTGTTCTTCCTGCATGAACAGTTCCACCACAAGGTCGAGAGCCTGGGCTTCCGCCTGCTTATTTCTGCAGGCTCCGATCGCTATCGGCCCTACAAGGCGAAGGTCTATCGGGCCTCATATGGCACCAGCGCTTGCCTCGAAGAAAGCCTCGCTAACGCAGAAAGCTACCGACGACTCGGCGAAGCCCGCTATACACATCGGGTTGATCAGCCGATTCGGGATGGATTACGGAAGTTCTTAAAGGCGACGATCCCCGCGCAGCCGCCCGGTTATGCAGAGGGAGCGCACTACCTTACCGAAGATACCTACAGGGACGGACTCTATAACTTACAATCCCAGATCCTTGATGGCGCTGTCATCCCGACGACCCCAATAGGGCACTGGTCGATTGCGCCAAACATGATAACGGCACTTATGGATATAACCGACGATATATATGTTGTGCTGCCCCGTGGCGCACGACCGATTTTCCGCCCCACGTCGGTCGATCCTGGCGTAACCGTCTCAACAAGCGCACTTGCTGGCGCGCTAACAAGACATTATGGGTACGAACATGTCCCGGGCGGAAAGGGCTCTCACATCAAGCTCAAGAAGCCCGGGGCACAAACGATCATCCTCCCTGGCAACAGGCCCGTTCTATCGCCCGGAGTGGTCAAGCACGCGCTGGAAGCAATTGGTGGCCATCCGATCTCAAGATTGCCGGATATTCTTAATGGGAGACTCCCTGCAAATGGCTGAGTCAGAATGACCACTTCATTTTGAACCCTAAGATCGACTTTTCCAACCGTGTCCATAGTTGTATAGTCCATCGCCCATTCCGACTCGAAATGCTGGATCGGTAGCGGAAAACGCCGTAGCATCCTCTAAACGGCAAACTCCAGCATGGTCGGGAATAGGGAATCCGCCTGCGCTCTCCCAGGCAGGGCAGTACCACGGAGTTTGCGGCGCGGCAATCGCTCCTGTCTTGCTCCCCGTCAAGACCGACCATCTCGTCATCACCTACATCGTTACGACGCCATCGCCCCGGCCTCCGCCACCTGCGGCATCATCGTCGCTGCCCGACGCACCGTGACCACGCTCCTCGCATTGGCGAGGACCCGTACAATGGAAAGTGCTGGCGTCACACCGCGCGGGCAGGAGAGTGTCAAATGGCATCAGGAACAGTGAAGTGGTTCAATGACGCAAAGGGCTTTGGCTTTATCACCCCGGACGACGGTAGCGCAGACCTCTTTGCCCATTACTCTGCGATCGCGTCAGACGGCTTCAAGTCACTTCAGGAAGGCCAGAAAGTGACCTTTGAAGCGACCAAGGGGCCAAAGGGTATGCAGGCTTCGAACATTCAGGCGGCGTAAGCTTTGCACCGAACGGGATCGCTCTTGCGTCCACTGTCCGACTTGAGCTTCCTCTTCTTGTCCGGTTTCGGCCACACGAGTATGGGCTTCACTCCCGCGTAGCAGTATCGAACATCTCGTCCTCGCCAACACCTCAAGAACGGCTCCGCCCCGGTCTCCAGTTGCACCGTGCCCCCCCCCCCTCATCGCGCAGCATCACTTTACCGCCGCCAGTGCCCGATCGCCCACACCACCAACGAGAGCACTACACTCAGCAACAGACACGTCCCAAGCGGCGCGAACACCGTGACGTTCTTCCCTCGATAGCTGATATCCCCTGGCAGCCTGCCGAGCGGCAGGCCCAGCCTTCCCAGCAACATCACCAAGAGTCCCACCGCTACCAGCACCAATCCGGCAATGACCAGCGTTCGTCCCATCCGACTTTGCTCCTAGCCTCCACACATCCCGCGCTCTTCACGGTACCGGAGGGCTCTGTGCACGTCAGCCATGCCCAGGACCCACCACGCCCCGGCAAGAGCTACCGCCGACATCCCGAGGATTCCGCGCACTCTCGTGCTCCCGCAGGAGGGCTCGCCCCGGTGCGTTCAGTGTAAACCCACACCAGCGTCCGCCCACATTACTGCATAGGATGGGCCTGAGGGTCTGGCGGGCCGTATGGTGTGGTGATGGTCTGGTAGTGGTGGGAGCTGGCGAAGGGGATGTAGTCCACGGAGTACCGTACCAGAATCCACGATCACGGGAGAATAGGTCGCGGAGCTAATCAGGTCTCGTCGTGAGGCTCTCGCGCCAGTCTCCTTCGTATCCGAACAGCGGCGCACGCTCCTGATCCGCGAACCAAAACGTGGTGAAGGGCGCAACGTTCGGCGACTTGAACCAGTGCGCCGTTCCATTGGCATCCACGGCCCACCAAACGGCGTTCTTGGGAGCCGCTTTCCAATCGACATCCTGATGCATACAGCCTCCTAGTTTGCAGGATACTCCCGATTATTTCGACGACAGAAGCCGCTGTGGAGTTGAGTAGAATAACCGGGCTTCTTGTCCGGCTCCCCACGCCACTGAATGTCACTTTGAGCAATGAGCACATTCGAAGCGGCAGAGGCGCGGTTCGACGGGCTCTGAAGGTTGATTTTGATTTCTGTTTCTATATCAGTCCCCAGTTGACAGCGAGAAACTGCTGAATTCCTGCGCCCGGTCGGTAACATGGGTAAAGTGACGTGAACATCTCCTTGGCGGCAGAAAATGAACTGTTGGGAATTACACCGAGGTGCTTAGCAAGGAAAAGGAGCGCGAGCGTGGGTGCTCGGGACTCGCCTTGATTACAGTGAATGAGCAGGGAGCCACCGCCATCGTAATGTTCGCGGGCAAACTGTAAGAACCCCAAGAAGGTCTCGATCTTGAAGAGGGGTAATGGCGGATCGATGATGTTGAGGTAAAGGTCGTACGGACGCCGGAGAATAAGGTAGTGCGGGTGGGCGGGCGGAAGGCTCCCTCTGTACCCGACGGATTGCTGGTGGCAGGGGGACTTGCAGGCATGCACAACTGCAAACTGAGCAGACCCCGGTCGGCATTCGGCCACGTCGCCGACGTAGACCCTGTCGTGAACTTCCACCATATGTTCTCCCCTCCAGATTCTAATGCCGCGCCGCTACCAGATTCGTTTGTATTTCAGAGGTCTCAAGGTCTGGGCGCGAAACCGCCGCTGAGCGAAGGTACGCTCAAAGCCGTCTGCGAACGTGACATAAGATTTCAATCCCATTTGGGGCGGATCGAAACTGAGCTCCCATCCCCTCCTCACCGCTGTTGATAGCGCCACCTGTTGCTGACTGCGCCAAGTTCCTGCTCCGTTAGTGGTGGTGAGCACCAACCTTTAGCGAAATCAATATCCTTTGACCGTGGAAGCTGATCCTCATCCAGTGCGCGGATCATGATTCGCGATGGAAGCACAGCGGCTTGCCCCACAAAAATAGCTTCCCGCCGTCGTAATCCCGAGAGCATTTTTGTTAAGCCAGACATGGAGTCTGGGAGGATAGAGCGCACATGCTCACGGTCAGAGTCATTCGTAATCCTCAAAACTAGCCAACTATTGCACTGGGAAAGAACGGTTGCTTCTACTTCGCTGGGTCGCTGAGAGACAAGAACCAATCCTACCCCATATTTTCGGCCTTCCTTTGCGATCCTACGGATTGCTTCCTGAGCAGCCTCATACTGAGCTTCGCCGCGATTTGGAACGTAACGATGTGCCTCTTCACAAACCAGCAATATGGGATCACCACAACGCTCCTCCGCCGTTTGCCAGACTTTGAGGCTGAACAATGTCCGCGCCACAACCGCGCTGCAAATGCCAGCGACCTCGTTCGGAACGCCCGAAAGATCAATAATTCTAGGTTGAGCTGTGCCGCCAATGAGTTGGGAGAGCACACCTGGTAGCGGGTCCGGAGGGTTAGGGACGCATTCAGCCATCAGGAAATGAAGCCGAGTGTCTCTAACCAGCACGTCGATCTTGTCAAGAATGCTAAGATGCGAGTCCTGCTTACTGGCTTGAGGAGGCTTATCCTGGTCGATCAATTCGCGGAGCCGTGCCAGACTGTAGGGAACGGGCGAATCCACTGTAATCTCGTCGGCTCTCAACCCGAGCGTCGCAGCCCCCTCCTTACGAGCGGTCAAAAGTGCAGCCTTCACAATGTTCGTCTGCGAAGTCGCCACGTACTCCGTCTTCCCGATCAGAAGGGACGTAGTTTCTTGAAACGAGAGGAGCCAATATGGCAGGACTAGGGTCCCATCATCCGTGCATAGCCTTGAGTGACTGGGAAAGGCGGCACAGTACTCGTTGTGAGGGTCCAGAACGATAATTCTGGGGTTCCAATTCGGCAGATTCGAAAGTTTGCCGAAGTCGAGAATGCTGTGGATAAGGGCAGCGACCGCAGCAGATTTTCCTGTGCCGGTCGCACCTAATACAGCGGTGTGTTTCCCAAGAAGCTCGTTCAGGTTCGCGAAGCACGGTGCCCCGCCTGATCCAACATGCTCACCGAGCTGCACCGCCGCATCTTCAGTATGGCTATAGAGGAGATGAAGCTCTGATTTCGGCACCATGTAGATGGTCTGTTGGGGTAGAGGATAGTTAGACACGCCTCTTTCAAACCTAAGCCGCCACGCGGTTGTTGTTGCCGCTGGATCGTGGACCCACTCCCCTTCTCCAAACAAGTCCGCTTCTATGATCCGTTCATCGGAAGTAGTGGCAGCAACAACTCCACGTTCGGCCTCGTACTCAGCCTTCATCCTGAGGCGGCTTACAAAGGCATAAATAATCCGCCTCCCAAAATGGACTCTTAAGATCGAACCAAACTGCCCAATCGGGTAGGTTTCTCCCGCATATATTCGGGAAAGCTCCGTAATTGCAGGGTCGAGCTCAGCAATGATATGGGAGCCATCGACCTCGATTAATTTGCCGATGGCAAGGTTCTTAATCGGTTCAGATGGAGCGCGGTCAACAGACATTACCGATCACCTCCAAGGAGCCGCGTAACATTCTCAAATTTCCACCATGGCAGATCGCTGCTGGTGGCATGCGTGGGGCCCTGGAAAAAGCCGCCTTTGGCAAATATAAGGACCTGATCTTTCACAAGGGGGTCTTCGTTCCAGCTTTTCAACTGACCACCAAGCGCATCATCTGATGTAAAGACAAGCACCGCCAACTGGCCATCGGAATCGTGCAACGCTCTGTCAATCTCAAGATTTATATGACTGTCGCCGAAACTGTAACCGCAAATGATCAGGACAAGATCCTTGTTCGTTGACGGTTTCAGAATCTGTCGCGCCCGATCCGCTAACTGAGCGAAAGGATCTCTCTGCGTTTCACGATATTTGGTAGATGCCGGCCAGATCAGGACCTGTTCAGTGCCGGCAGCAGCCGAGGCATATTTATTCTCGGTTCGACGGGCTATCGTTTCACCAGCGAATTGGCACCAACTGATTGAGCCATGAAGTTTTAGAACCCTGGCCAGCAAATCTAAGCGATTGAGGGTAGATGGACTCCACCACCCTATTGACCCGCCGTCCAAGCCGTCTGAAAACGGCATCATTTCAAGCGCGAGGGCGTCTTCGAGTAGTGTGTCGTAGTTGAGCACCAGATAATCTACGGATTGATCCATCGCCCACTTTCCGGGCCGAAGTGATTTGTGTACAGCTCGAACGAACGCCCGGTGGACGCTAATATCTGAAGCACAACTCAGGGCTTCGACGATGGCCTGCTTAACGTTTGCAACTGCGCTACCCAATGCATCCTCTGGATAATCTTTGCCACAGATCTGCACTGTTTGTAAAGTTGCGTTTTGGTCCTTTCGTCGCTCGGCAATGGCTCGTAGATCGACCAACTCACTGAGGTAGTCTTCAATATTTGCATTCTTGGCCCCACTGAAAGACGACACAAGCCCAGTGAGGATGGCCTTGTCAGATGTGCTTAGCTTGGGGCACGCGAGTGCCTTAGCCGTTAGTTCGGCCATCAACGGTAATCCAGCGCACCTGCTGGCTCCCGCCCCAAGCAGAAATACGCGCCTGCTCTGAGTGATTAGCTGCTCGAATTTCGTGATCGCCCCGGAAAAGGGTGCCACCCGAAGAACGGAGAAATCGTCAACGGCAGCGAGCATAGCGAGCCTACCAGCGAAGATGCGAACCCAGGAGCCCAGGTCCCCACGGGGGACGGGCGAACCCAATCTGAACGTAGCTTACACCTTCCAAAGCCAAGGAACGTCACTGTAGTCGTTATTTAGCAGATGGTGCCTTTCGCCGGACCTTCCCCTACCGTACCGCAGCCAGTCCCGGGCCTGGCTGCAAGGGTACGTGCTCCTTTCCCGCGCTCCACCGGTGGCACCGACCATCTCGTCGTCGCCTGCACCACCACAATCAGCCTCGCCCCGGCGACCGCCATCCGTGACATCGCTGTCCCCGCCTGGCGCACCGTCACCACGCCCCTGCCGTCCCAGCATGGACAACGCGCGGCCAGCCCTCGCCTTCATCAACGCTGCGACGCGTCTGGACCTCCGCCGGTGCGAAGCGTGTCCGGCGATCCCAATTGGGCCGACGTTAGTTCAGTCAAACTTTGCCCATGAGTCGAAATCGTTGACCAGTGCCCTCAGATAATCCTGATGGGCCGCGTAAAACGCGCCGAAGTTCTCCAATCCCAGTTCGCCCACCTGGAGTCGCCGCAACACGCCCCCGTCGATCACGAGTTGTTCCAATACCATGCCGTCGGGCGTAGGGGTGCATTCGACGAGGACATATGAGAGACCGTGTTGCGCGATCAAATGCTCCTCGGCAGCCCAAGGTCCGCCATCGAGCGCACCGGCGAAAAAGAGATCGAATAGGGTGGAAACGTCGTCAGGTAGCACCTCGGCAACGTCATTGACGCGTTTCCCGTTCCAGACCATGGCACCAAGGACAATTCGCACGGCGCTTCCGTCTCTGCTACTGACGACAATCTCCGCGCTCGGAAGCGAATCGCCGACGTTTAGCTTCGCTAGTCGGTAAAGGCCCATCATCAGATTGCACGGATTGTAGATTTTGGCCGTGACGGTCGCATCGGGATGGTTGCGTTCAATGTCATCAAAATACGCATGTACCAGTGTCCGCCAAGCCTCGTTTCCTGTGAGGCAGTATTCAGCATTCTCTTTGGCCTCCGTCCAGGAAAGCCGTCGCGAAGGAGTTGCGATCATTTCAAAATGAAGAGCATTGTCCCCCTCCAATCCTTTCGCCCACCGCAAGAGGTACTCATCAGAAAAAATGGCTTTGGGTTCCAGACGTGGGCCGCCGCGTATCAGAGCGGTGACATCCCAGGTGATGCATAGGTTTGCAAGCTTTTCGGGATATCCGATCTCGAACTCATCCCGCAAACCGCTGAAGGAGTCAGTCGCCTCTAGAATGACGAGTTGTTCCTCCAAGTAACGAACATCGTCATCGAGATCGTTCGCCCAGCGCGTTTGTCCGAGCCGGTCTCGGGCTCTCTGGCGCTCGTCAGGCGAGAATTCCGGGACAATAAGATAGAGGGCAAAGTCAGATGTGCCTTCAGATCGCCGCTGCTTGATGTCGAGTTTCAACAGCAGGTACTCAGGGAGGTTGTGATCACGGAGCAACTTAAGGAGGACTGGCAGGGCTTCCTCGCGGCGGGTTTGTTCACGGAAAAGATAGACACTGTGTTCCGGACAAAGGCGCAGTTCGTCTGGAGCGGCAACCGGGACGACCTTTTCGGCGTGATCAGGTACGCCAGCATCCGTCAGGAACAGTCGATAGCCGTCGATTGCCCAAGGCGCAGTGCGCGAGAATTCGGAGAAGGGCACCAGGAGCTCACGCCACTCCGTTGACACTAGAACGCAACGGATCTGGCTGTCGCGCAGTCCGTGATCGTACTTTATAAGCGCGACGTACTTGTGGAGTTCATGTAGAGCTTGGCGAGCGGTTTGATTGCTCTTCTTGAGTTCAATGATCACGTTCGCCGAATAGCGATCGGTGGCGAGAATATCGATACTTCCTGAGGCCCCCTGTCGATTCGGCAGCCGGTATTCCACAGATCGGAGTGTAAGGCCTGGCTCTAATAGTTCCAGCCGCTGTGACAGCTCGTCCCGCAGCCACGCTTCGGTCGAGGAGGGTTCGATCATCTTGCGATGATATTTCATCGTATCCTGGAACCGCTTATTCGATGGCGGAAGTAATAAACGTGGGCGCGGCGAACAGCGGCGCAGCCACGCTGCTCCGTCCCCACGCCTCCGTCGGTGCCGACCACCTCGTCGTCGCCTACATCTCCGCCTGCAGCTTCCCCCTGACGGGGGGCGGCATGGGCAAAACATTGCTCGGGCTAATCGGCATCGTCGGCGTGGCCCGGACGGTGTTGGTTGGCGGCCTTGGTGCTAGGCTGGCGGCTTTCGTTTGATGTAGTGGAGTGGTAATCTCCGGTCATCCCTCATTCGGAGTTGGACGAGACACGATGCCACCACGCAAAGGCACGAAACGAACCGCCGCAGGCGCAAAGCAAGCGGAGAGCTACAAGCATTCTGAAGCCACCAGCCCCATGCGCCCGGAGGTGGGGACGCAGACGCGGTTCAAGAAGAGGCTGCCCCCAGCCAAGTTCCGCTACGATGATTCGCTAGCGCCCGCGATGGAGTGGGACGGGCAGAACGCGGCGCGGGACAAGGGTGAATGGTTGCTTGGACTGATTGATGAGGCAGCGGCGCTCCCAGCTCCGCACAGCTTCGTGCCGCCGCGTGAGCTGAAGGACAGTCAGGGCGCGGTGGTGGCGACGGTGACGGGGCTGCGCGACGCTGTGGCGCAACTGAAGGCCATTGGCAGGCCCTTCCTCAACTGGTCGGGGAAGGCGGAGCGGACGAGCTTCGATGTGCCGTCGCTGTCCCTGTTCATCCATGAGCGGCTTTCGACGAAGGCAATTCTGGAGACGTTGAAGGGGCACAAGCGGGACAAGCAGACGGATATGTTCGACCTGTTCGGCGATCCTGAGCACTCTGGCACGGACCAGATTCTGCGGGCGTACGAGCATCGCGACCAGTGGGTGAACCGGATGATGCTGGGCGACTCATTGGTGGTAATGAACTCGCTGCTGAAGTACGAGCAAATGGGCGGGCAGGTCCAGATGATTTATATTGACCCGCCCTATGGGGTCAAATTTGGATCAAATTTCCAGCCATTCGTCAGAAAGAAAGATGTAAGGGACGGCGACGATTCTGACATGACCCGCGAGCCGGAGATGGTCCAAGCCTACCGGGATACTTGGGAGCTTGGTTTGCACAGCTACCTGACCTACCTGCGTGATCGGCTATTGGTAGCGCGGGACTTGCTAACACCGAGCGGCAGCATATTTGTCCAGATCAGTGATGAGAACCTACACCATGTGCGCGAATTGATGGAGGAGGTATTTGGCCCAGAGAACTTCGTTGCACAGATTTCATTCGTGAAAAGAACTAGCGCAACGGCTGATTACCTCGGAGAGGTTAGCGATTATCTAATCTGGTTTGGTCGGGACTACAAAGCGCTGAAGTATCGCCCCTTGTTTTCACAGAAGCTTTCAGGAGGAGATGCCGTTGCACATTACTCAATGATCGAATCGCCGACTGGTGATCGCCTTCGCCGTTTTGATCCCGACGTAGACGAGTTGGATAGTCTTCTGAAGGAGGGATATCGGTTAGTGGCCTCTGACAGTTTGATGACCGCTGAAAGAGGCGGAAACCGTGAGCCCTTCGCATTTGCGGGAAAACTATGGCCCACCGGCGATAAGAACAATTGGAAGACGAGTCCGCAAGGGATGGCTCGGCTCGCCGCTGAAGGTCGGATTATGATTTCTGGTTCGACACTCCGATACAAACGCTATCTCAATGACTTTCCCGCGATTCCGCTGCACACGCTGTGGGACGATACAACGACGTTCTCGCAACGAACCTACGTAGTCCAAACGAACCCAAAGGTAATACAGCGTTGTTTGCTAATGACAACAGACCCAGGTGACCTAGTTCTTGATCCCACCTGTGGCTCGGGGACGACGGCTTACGTTTCGGAACAATGGGGACGACGCTGGATAACTATGGATACGTCCCGCGTCCCACTGGCTCTCGCACGACAGAGGCTGCTAACGGCGACTTTTCCTTGGTTCGATTTAAAGGCCGAGACGAAGGGGCCCGCCGCGGGATTTGAATATCGGCGACATCTGAACCGGAAAGGGGAGGAGGTGGGCGGAATTATTCCGCACGTAACGCTGAAGTCAATTGCACAAAACGAGCTTCCCGACGAAGAGGTTCTCGTTGATCGTCCAGAGATAGATTCTGCGGTCACTCGCATCACCGGGCCGTTCTGCTTTGAGGCGACGATCCCGACGCCGATGGAGTGGGACGAGGAGACGAAGGACGCGGGTGGAATTGAGGCTGCGAATGAGGGCAGCTTTCAAGAGCGGATGGTGGAGGTGTTGCGGCGTTCTCCGGTGCTACGTCTGGAGGGCAACCGGACAGTGACGCTGAAGAGTGTCCGGCCACCGGCGAAGAGCCTCAGCCTGAGTGCGGAGGCGTTGGTGGATGCAACGGCAGAGGGACAGACGGCCACACTTGCCGATGCCGTGCAGGAGGCCACCGAGAAGTCCGGGCTGGCGCTGCCGCTCTCTGCGCGTCCGGTTGCGTTCGTCTTCGGGCCGGAGAATGGCGCGGTGAATATCCGGCTGGTGGAAGAGGCCGCGCACGAAGCCCACCAGAAGAGCTATACGCACCTCTACGTGATTGGGTTTGCCATTCAGCCGAACGCGCGGGAGGCGATTGAAGTCTGCGAGCAGGTGAGCGGGATTCCGGCGACGTATGTGCAGGCCACTCCCGACCTGATGATGGGCGACTTGCTGAAGAATATGCGGTCGAGCCAGATATTCAGCGTGTGCGGTTTGCCGGAGATCAAAGTCACGAATGCCCCCCGCAAGGAAGGCGACGGCACTCTCGAAGAACGCAACAGCGGGGGCATGAAGCAGGTGGAGTTGCTGGGCTTGGATGTATTCGACCCAACCACGATGGAGGTAACCCACGGGGCCGGGGACGATGTTCCGGCGTGGTTCCTGGATACGGACTACAACGGCATGTGCTTCCGCGTCTCGCAGGCGTTCTTTCCCCGCACGAAGGACTGGGACAAGCTGAAGAGGGCGCTGAAGGGCGAGTTCGAGGATTCGGTGTGGGACCATCTGGCGGGTACAATAAGCGCTCCGTTTGTGCCGGGAGAGAACAAACGGATTGCGGTGAAGGTAATTGACGACCGTGGCAATGAGTTGCTGGTGGTGAAGGCGCTATGAGCAGCTTTGAAGTTTCAGACCCAATCCAGAATGGACCCTTCGATAAACCGGAGCGGTACTGGTACATCGCGGAGGGCGAGCAGCCTCAGCTAATTGAGGGCCACCGTCGCGCCTCCGTAGTCTTTCCGCCGCGCGACCAAAAGCAAGAGTGGGAGCTAGACCCGGCGGTGATGCGCCCGTCGCAGGAGTACCGCAACGGCTATGAGCTGGTGCTGGTGAACCTGATTCGTGAACGGGTTGCGGATTGGCAGAGGCAGGGCTATCCGGGGCTGACGCGCACGACGCTGGACTTGATTGCCCATTGGATGCGCGAGGGACGGCAGCAACGGCTCTTCTACGCACAGATCGAGGCCGCGCTGACGGTGATCTTCCTGCGGGAAGGCCGCGCAGACCTGCTGCAAGGAATCGCCATCCCGCGTGATGAGCCAAGTGACGACCGCAAGGCTGAGGGCTATGCAGGCTTTCAGCGCTACGCCTGCAAGATGGCCACCGGCGCGGGCAAGACGACCGTGATGGCAATGATTGCGGCCTGGAGCATCCTGAATAAGATAAACGACCGCAGCGACGCACGGTTTAGCGACGTGGCGCTGGTGGTCTGCCCGAATGTGACGATCAAGACGCGATTGCAGGAGTTGGACCCGCAGCGTGGCGATGCCAGCGTCTACCGGACACGCGACCTGGTGCCTGCGCACCTGATGCTGCTGCTGGCGCAAGGCAAGGTGATAGTGACGAACTGGCACGTCTTCGAGCCGCACACCATGCAGACCGGCGGTACGACTGCAAAGGTGAGCAGGGCTGGGAAGCCGGTGCGCGTGAAAGAGAAGATCGTCCTGGGGCAGAAGAACACGACCGCTCGCGGTTCGCGCTACATGACGATTACATCCTTTGAGGCGATGCGCGCGTCTGGTGAGATCGAGGTTGTCGCCGGTTCGGAAGTGGAGGACGAGCAGGGGAACTTGAAGTCTGCG
>Ga0182027_10010601_pt1 | contig 13085 bp, 12 predicted proteins | sample 712E1DmetaG_FD_121300 | JGI IMG/M metagenome (GOLD analysis project Ga0182027, IMG submission 121300) | Permafrost microbial communities from Stordalen Mire, Sweden - 712E1D metaG (Illumina Assembly) | ecosystem: Environmental > Terrestrial > Soil > Wetlands > Permafrost | place: Sweden...
ACCGCCGTTTTTTTCTCCATATTGCATACTCCTTTCAACACTCCGAGTGATTGTAGATGAAGCTATGGATGATCACAAAGGGGAAAATCGCCGTTTCTACCAACCTCTTGGATGAACACTGCCCTTCGCCTTTACGGCTGCTGGGGCACTCTGTGGCTGTGCTGGAGGCTCGGTTTTTACTGAAGGAACAACGGGAGGTATAGCAGAACCATCCAAGTGAGCATCTGCAACACTTCCTATATACATAAATTTATCCGCCGGAACCTGATCCAGCTTACCTGACATAATCATATCGACATCATGGACCGTCGTTTTTCGCTCTACAGTGACACCTTTTTTCCCGGTTTGAGCTTCAGTGGTAAAAAATGGTTGTGTTAAATAATTAATAAGCTTAATAGCGCGCTGATAAATTAATTGATCATACGGTGATAATTCTGCTTCACCGACAATAGCCACAATCCGCTGAAGTCTTGTGTAGTTATTCAGCGTTTCCAAGGCGCGTGTTGCTACTTCGTAATGCTCATCGCCCACAATCCGTTTATTGAGCGTCGATGATGTGGAAGCCAGAGGATCAATGGGAGGATAATATCCTCGGGATGCCCGATCACGGGCAAGTATAACCTGCGCGTCAAGATGAGAGAGTATTGCCACAACGCCAACATCCGTCATTTCGTCAGCGGGTACATAGACCGTCTGACAGGACGTAATAGAGCCGTTGGGGGTGGAAACTAATCGATTTTCAAAAGTAGAAATTTCTGTTTCAAGCGTTGCCTGATATCCAAGTTCGGAAGGAATAGATCCCAATACAGCTGATACTTCTGCTCCAGCTTGAATAAACCGATATACATTATCCGCGAAGAATAATACGTCCGTTTTCTCACTATCTCGGAAATATTCCGCAAGTGTCGATGCAGCCCATGCAACACGGAAACGGATAATAGCGTTTTCGTTCATCTGTCCGAAAATAAGAGCAACACGATCGATAACTTTTGAATCTTCCAGCGCTCGCATAAGTTCATGCCCTTCACGGATACGCTCACCAATACCAGCAAAGATAGAAACCCCTGAGTGCTTATACGTAATATTATGGAGAAGCTCCGTCATTAGAACCGTTTTCCCGGCGCCAGCTCCACCGACAAACCCGATTTTGCCGCCTTTCACGAAAGGAGTAAAAAAATCAATCTGTTTTATACCTGTTTCAAGAATTTCCTGTGATGTTACGACCTCCATTGTCTGCGACATGTCCCGATAAATAGACTGCATTTTATGCTCTCCGAGAGCTCCTTTATTATCAACAGGATCACCAAAAAGATTAAAAACGCGACCCATAATCCCTTTTCCAACCGGTATCGTGAGAGGGCCACCTGTCGATACAAGAGGCATATTTCTATACATATAGCGCCGCTTCGTGAGACACAAACAAAGAAGCGTATTATCCTCAGCATATGCGTACACCTCAAGTTTTACTTTAGGATTATCCGGGCTGGTAAGAATTTCAAAAAACTTTGGAAGACTTTCTGTATCGTCGTATCCTACTTCCACAATTTGCCCACGTACCGCCCGTACACGGCCGGTAAACGGCTTAGCAGGTGATTCTGCGGGTTGTTCGGAATTATTAATTTGTTCGTCAGTCATAGAGCCTCATGTTTATTATTTTTTCCACTTTGCCATTCCGGTAAATGTTTCCATAAGCTTCGCATTAGCAATCGAAGCTTGAATTTTGTGTAGCTCGATTTTTTTTTGCTTGATCATGTCGGTTGACCGCTCATCTGCACTACTCATGGTGATGAGTCGTGCAGCTGTACGGGATAGATCTGCTTCCAGCATAACATGAAGAAAAAGAAGTGAGCGCACCTGACGTTGAAAAAATGCAAGAATTTTACTGTATTCCGGTTCAAACAAAATATGAATTTCATCCTCGGCGGGCTTATCAGAAAATGCAACAGCCTGAGTAATATCCACAATGCCTACGCTCTGGGTGACCAGCGACATGAATTTAGGATGATACATCAGTACCGTCTCGTACGGCATTATTTTATCCAAGAAGGCATTTGTTTCTTCTGTCGTGGGGTTGTCGTGAACAAAAATCATATGCTCTACTTTGTTACCGATACTTTTCGATCGGACGAAATCATACCCGGTGGTGCCAATGATTAACGCGTCGGTATTTTCCCGGGTTACTGCTTCGATAAAACTATGCATGATGTTGATATTGAGGTCACCATAAAACCGTTGATTACTGGTCACGGCAATTGATAATTTTTTTCCATTTTTTTTCTCATTCACCCCCTGCTTTGGTATATCCGTTTTACCGCTTAATCGAAGCAAATGATAGACATGGCTTATTTCATCATAAAATTGACGGTTCGTCTCAAATCTATTTTTAATTCGTTGAATACGCGAAGCTGCAGCTTCCGTAAAAGCAGAACTTATAAGTTTCAGAGTGTTGGCATCTTCAAGTTCTAGCGTGATATCTGCAATGTTTGGCATAGTTTTATGTACTCGCTGGTATTGGTTTTGCACACGCTTCTTGCAAAGGCTTCAATTGATTCGTGAGCAGAGTTATTAGTTCATCGAGTTTTACCTTTTTGGCAGCCTCTACCAACGTTTTATACATGCCCGATTGTATCGTTGTTATAATTATCGTTTTATATGTCCGAACAAATTCAACATCCTGTTTATCAAAAAATCCGGTAAAAACGAGCGATAACATAACAATTTGCACTTCAGCGGAAATCGGAGTCATCGGTTCCTGCTTCAAAAGCTCTTCAACTACTTTTCCCCGTCGAATTTTAAGCTGTGTCTCCGCCGATAACTCACTTCCAAAACGACCATATCGCTCTAATTCGTGATATTCCGCCAAAAGCAAACGAATACGGTCGGACAACACTTTATGGATAAATGATTGTGTTTGACGACCCACACGAGTAACAGACCTCGCCGACTCGATGGCTGGATATATACCCTGTGCCCTAAGATTCGCTGAAAAAAGAATGTGACCGTCTGTCATTGACATAACATTTGTGGGAATAAGACCGGTAAAATTTTCAATCGTGGTTTCAATCGTCGGCAACAACGTAATGGAACCAGCACCATAATGGTCGTTGAAGTTGCCGGCACGCTCCACAATACTACTGTGTTGATAAAAAATATCAGCAGGATAACTTTCACGCCCGGGAATTCGGTTAGCAAGAAGCGCGATTTCGCGCGAATATTTTGCATGTGTAGATAGGTCATCAAGAATAAGAAGAACGTGTTTCCCTTGGTTCCGATAGTTTTCTGCCAACGCGGCAGCAATAGATGGGGCTATCTGAATCATAGGAGCAGACTCACTTGATGTGGCGGCAATAATCACGGTGTACGGCGCTGCTCCGTATGTTTGAATATCTTCTGAGAACCGTTTCACCTCAAGCTCACTTCGACCAATTGCAGCATAGATACAAATACGGTTTTGGTTTTTTTGCGAAAGAATAACATCCAAGAAAAACTGTTCTTTTCCGCTTCTAGGTTCACACATAATAAGCTCACGCTGACCCTTCCCAATGGGAAGAAGCGTATCAACAACTGTTATGCCGGTATAAAATTGTTCTGTAACCGCGGCACGACCATCTATTCCGGGAGCCACGATATCCAAATCTATGGCTTCCCCACCGGGCGGCAAACCAGCTTTACCATCAAGCGCTGTCCCAAGAGGATTAATCATACGGCCCAATAAATCAACGTTCAAAGGAATTCGAAGTTCGACATCTGAAAGCTCAAAATAATCACCGGGCTGTGGCCGTTCGCTATCCAACATAAGAGCCTCAACACGATCTTTTTCAAACGCAGATATGATTGCGCGACCACCTGTTTTAGTCCTGATAATATTATACGGACGGGCTGAAGGGATACCTTCAACGATGACGATATAATCCTGAGTTGAAACGACATATCCCACCTCTTTGTCACCGTTTGGCGGTGACGGCACGGTTTTACCCGTTGTGGGATCCTCAACAAGAGGTGTGGTAAATTTCGCGCGCTTCATTGGCATAGAGGTTTTGTGTCCTTACGGTTTATTGGTGGCATATCCATCTAGAACCTTCCGGATGCCATCCATATTTTTATGCATATAGTGCCGGAGGGAATAATCGCTATACACACCATTATACGCAAATGCACACCCGCCGAATGAAGAAGGCTCGATGTGAAGCTCAATTAATACTTCTTTATCGATATTTTCTCTCATCCACTGTCCAATTTTCGCTGTTTGCCCGGCATCAAGAACAATCGGAACGTACATATTAACAGTAGGCAATACATTGACTCGCTTCGACATTTTATCTAAAAAGTCATATGCGTTTTCCTTGTTAAACGACTTAAAAAATCCTCCGTCCCAGCTTTTAATTACAACCTGATCGTCAACAGAAACATGATGAACTACAAAATAGTCCGATAAATCTTTTTTTTCTCCGGGTGTAAAAAAACGCTGCTCTAAATATTCGCGAACAATCCGAAGTCTTCGCAAGACATCGGCTTTAACGAATGTGGAAGCTAAAACGGTATCGAGTAATTGTATTTCATCCATACTCTACTTGCTAAACGAATGTTCTTTCTTGGCATCGTCCAACGCTTTATAAATAAGATCGCTTTGATCTGCCAAACTCATTTTCTTATTAAGTGTTACCCGAAGCACTTCTTCAAGAATATCAACAATCCGCTCATCAATAATCCGCATACGATTGGCTTTGTATTGTCCAATCTCCTCTGCAGCTTTAGCTAGTTCCTTCTCAACATCGCCTTTAACTTTGGCCTCCAAATCACCGGTAAATTGCGTAAGCAAACTTTCGGTCCGTTCTATCATCGCATTGGCTTTTTCCTCAAGCATTTTTTGATTTCTGTTGATATGATCGCCAATCGCTGTTTCGGCTGAATGAATAAATTCGCCGTACACCGCCTCTGCATGCTGGGCATTCCGCTCTAATTGATCCTGCATAGCTCGTTCAATAGATGAAAGATGTTCGTTAAACTGCTCCGTAAGTTCATTTCCAGTCATTTTTTGCTTACCTAGAAGCTGCAAACCTTTTAATTCTGCCGTAACTAAAATTTTATTAGCCTGAGCAACGGCTTTATAAATAATACTGTGGGTTTTTGCCTGTGATTCACGAAAAAGTGGATCAACAGGCGTTGAGGGTCTACGTCGCATACCGATAACGATAAAAAGCGTCAAAATCTGGGAAATTAAGAGCACGAAAAAGAGAACGAAGTAGGCAGAAATGACTTCCATATCTTTATATTAGAGACTAATAATCACCAACGCAAGCGCTACGCCGGCAATACAGGATATTGCAAGAAGGATGATGTTAAGAGTAATCATAGCTTGTATAGTCCCTTTGGCTAGCGGGTTTCGGCCGATTGACTCTATCCCCTGCGTTACATTTTTGCCAAAAGCGCGATAACTCACATAGATGATAATAACGGCCACTAGAACTGCAAGAATATAACGAATAATCTTTTCTGCCTGCTGACTGGTTGATATATTAAACATAATCGCAGTTGCCAGTTGTCTAAGCGTACCCAACACACCACCAGCGGCTTTTGCGACCACCGGTGATGCCGGTCCAATGCCAATACTCACTGCAATTTTACCTGCCATATACTTTTTTCCCAAATAATTAACCGACTGTGTTGCTCCTCTCCCATCAAAATTATCTAATGCAACTCCAACCATATATCCGGTTAACCCCTGAGCTTTTTCCCCTTTCCCTGTAATCGGCGAAGAAGTGATGTAGTCTCCCACTGAAATGGCACCTCCACGAGTTGTTATGTTAACCATAGCGTCACCGTCGCGGGCCACAGCAAGTGAAGGAAGAGTTCTGTATACCATAACTGGATCAGCGACTAATATCCCGTACGTTCGCGGATCAGAAAGTACTGTTGTACGAATAAGCGACTGTTTTTTAAGAGAAAGTGCAACGATGTCACCGTCCACCGCACTTTTATCGTCGATTTGAATTGTGCGCGCAACATTAAACTGAAGTTGTGCAAAAGCATGAAACGCGGGAGCTGATAATAATATAACAATGATAGCTATCGGAAATAATCTTTGAACGGCTTTCATTATTCCAAGTATAACACGGAAATATGTTAATAAAGTTGATGCACTTTTATCCTATAACTTGACTATTTGATATAAAGTGATATAATCTCACAACTCGTATAAACCTCCTGCCAAAAAATGGTTTTATTATGAAAAACAAAGCTGTTCGCGTGTTGGGTATAGCCGCTATTGTCTGTACCTTCATTGCTGCTTCATTCGTAACTTCAGCAAAAGCATTTTCAAATGATGGCGACAGTTCACCGAGTGGTGATATGCACAATATCGGTAATAATCATAAAGACCAAGTTTGGTGCCATAAATTTGACGATGGTCATAAGTGTTCCGAAGATAAAAAAGATCGTTGCGATGGAGACTGGAAAGAGGGTAAATGTGACGATGAAAAAACACATTGTACACCGACTCCAACGGTTGATCCATGTCAAACAGAAGGCGCGGCTACAAATCCAGCCTGTGTCACTCCAACCGCAACTCCTACTCCGCAAAGTAATGGATATGGTCTTCCGGGGGATGGACGATCTGATGGACAAAGCGATGGCCGAAGTGATGGACATTCAAGCTGTCCGTCATGTACAGCTGCTCCAAGCTCAAATGGACAAGTGCTCGGTGCCACGACAGACTTTGCAGGTACCGGTGTTGCAGACGACATCCTTATGAACGTTGTTGGAGCTTTTGGAGGACTTTCAACTGCAGCGGGTCTCATCATAGCCGCAAAAAAACGAAATTAAACTAAAAAATTATTAACAAGAAAGGGACTCCTAACGGGGTCCCTTTTAGGATGTATACTTAAACTATGCAGAAATTTCTTATTATTTTCGGCGTACTTCTTATGATTCTCTGGGGCGTACACCGGTACTTCTACAATCAAACCATGAGTCTCTCAGATACCATCCTTGCCCAATATGCCAAACAACCCTCAAGTATTCCAGCTCCAATCCATATTGCTGTCGGTAGCATCAGCTTGCCGGTTGTTGAATCTGGAAAAGTCGGAGATACGTGGGCAATCTCTCAAACAAGCGCCAATCACGTCCGTGAATCGGCAATGCCAGGAACACAAGGAAATATCATTATTTACGCACACAACACGAGTAGTCTTTTTGGAAAACTGGAAGATGTTAAAGTTGGAGATCAGGTCGGAATCCGCACGACAGACGGACTCCTCCATCGCTACTCCGTAACTTCAATCCAATGGGTCACACCAGGTCACACAGAGCTTCTCTCGCCAACAACCCACGAAACCCTTACTCTTTATACCTGTGCAGGACTCTTGGATTCACTTAGGATTGTCATACAAGCAATACCGAGTAAATAAATATATTTATTGGTGTTATAGATGATTTTTTATCCATGTCTCCAAATCTTTCCGAAGGATGATGTCGATGAGTTCTGCATGAGTTTCATCTAACTGTTCAAACATCAGACGGTAGAAACCAGCCCTCAGTCTGAATATTCTCCCTCCGTGTGGACCACAAACATCAGCAATGATAATCTTCATGTGCCGAGGTCCTTCTAAATATCGTTGAACTGCCTGTTGAAACAACTCAGAATCCCCTTTACTTCGCATTATTTTCTGATTTAATTTCAAATCAAATCGCCTGTTACCCTCAGATGATTCCGAATTAAGTAAATCAGTCTTTGCAACATCTTGAGACTGATCGTCTCTGGTTCTCTTCGTTTCCTTAGGCAACTGTCGCGCCAGACCTTTTGGACCGATCGATTGAATAATCTGAACAGGATGCTCGGATTTGGCTCCCGCTTGAATACTTTCTACATTTTTTGAATTTATACTACATGCATCCTCAATTCCGCGTTGAAGAATGCGAATAATTTGCTGTTCAAATTCCGATCCATGGTCTGTCTCACGATCAACCATATCTACCCATACCAAAAAACCAATTTCATCCTTTGTTACGGCGCATTTTACTTCTGTTGCCAAATCTTGATCTGATGCGCGATACATAATATGTACAATCCAACCTGACTTAAAATTCTCCGGAGGATATTTTGCGTTTAAAACGCGTATTTGCGTATTAATGGGGTCCATTCCGCAAAGTCTGATTGTTTCAGCTGAAAGTTGATGTGTAAAAAAATTAGTAACGATATCAGTTCGCGCTGTGTTTCGGAAACTATCCATATGACTTTCTATATATGCTTCGCAATCGTTGATCGTCAACGTCGATTCTTGGTCCTTCATAGAAATTTCGGAAACAAAATCTTCTAACTCTTGAAGGTAATATAGCCTAAACGGAAGCTCTGTTCGCACAACTTGGACAATCCCATCTGCAAGATCTTTATACCATGAATCGTCAAGATCTTCAGCAACTTGCATGAGATTTTTTATACGGATGACACTGAATTTCTGTCCGTGAAGATCATCATCGAGCACTCTGCTTATTAACATGTCCCGAAACATAAAATCAGAAACTTCATCATACCGTTCGACAATAGCGCGTGCAATATCATGCCTCGAATCATCCGGATCGCCTAAAATATCACATATTTCATCACCAAATACGTCGATGATCGCTAAATACTCTATATTACGAATAACCGCTTTCCGTTTCTCAGCAGGTGATATATTTATCTGACTTATCCGTGGTAGTGTCATTAAAACCGATTTCCGAAGGAAAGAAATATTTTGCGCAAGTAATGTCGGAATCATAACCCGAGCCTGACTCAACCTTGAATTGTTGTCAGGAGTAGCACGTATTGTATTCAATAATAACAATCCGATAGCAGAATGTTCTTCAGATGAAAGCGTTGGATGTAATACTGCCTGCTCAAGATTCTGACCCCGAAGATTTGCATTGGCAGTACGTACCCGATCACGAATGATTTGTAAATAGGAAAATAGATTTACCGTTCGATTAGATTCATTAAGATGAAACATCTCTCGAAGTTCATCAATGCTTTGGACTAGGCCGTATTTCCTCGCCATCGGTAAGAGGTCTTTTTCAATATCGTAGGGTGTTGCAAGCCACTCGGGCATGCACTCAGAAAAAAATGCATCCCGTTGTTTTTCGGAAAATCTGGGGCCAGAAAGAATCCCGACAGCCGTTTCCATTATATTGATATGGCTTACTGCTGTACGGTTTATTGCAGTAACGGAATCCCCGTCGGGGTCAGCGATAGTTCGTTGAAGATCGTTTTTACAATAATCCAGCAAATCGTTAATCTGCTCAAATTGCCTCCATTCTGTCGGTTTTAAACCGTTAAAAAGAATCTGAAGACTTGGATTTTGTTGTTCTAATTTTGCCATAAGAGATAATTATAGGATATAAATATACAACATTTTGGGCTTTAATACAATCCGGAAAAAATTATGAGTAAGCCAGAAGTTATCAAGAATATAGTGCAATAGAAAATGGTTGGATTAGATTTCGAAATTATTCGAGTTATAAACTAATACATTTCCCCTACTGCCCGTTCAAACAGTTCCCTGCGTTGATCATCAACATCCGAATAACCCTTACGAACAATATCATAGAGCATATCTCCATCAACATAAAAAACTGAGTCTAATTCGGTAACAAGAAAATTAGTTAGATTAAAATCGTACGATAAAGCAGGAATGCGAAGAAGCTCCTGCGCCGCCCGCACTGCGTGTTGTTTTTCTTCGATCGTCTTCGGCGATCTTCCGTCAATCCATTGCGATAATAAAACGAGTTGGTTTCTATGAATGACTGCTACGTCCGTTTGAGGAAGAACTTTTGGCAACGCTAACAGGTCGTCACGAATCCTCTGTACTGCCCGATGGGGCGGTTTAATTAAAGACCGAATAACAGCACGTTCGTTGATATGTTCTGTGGCCAAAGGAACGAGAATATGTAATATATCTCCTCCGCTTGTGATATGGTACCGTATCTCAACAGAATCTGAATATCCATGATTTACAAGTGCTTTGCCAACCTCATACATATGGGACAACTCCTGATTATCATATGGGGCTTCTATACCATGTTGTTGTTTATATCGTGATTGTATAAATCTATGCGCAAAATCCGATGGTGGATTCTCAAGATTTTCGCGCGCGTTCCATACAATAGACCGGTAAGTTTCATAATCACTATACGTTTCATCCAACGCATCCGGCAACAAACCCCAATCACTTAGTTCCGTAATAACCGCACGGTAAAATTGCTCAGGGGCATCACGTTTCAACATATTTGAACAGAACGCAGCGGCCTGATGTGTAATATCGGGAGTCTTCCACTCTTGTTTAGCTCGACGAAAAGAATGAGTTGTATTGGGATATTCACCAAATGAAATCTGTTCGCCTGCATCAACCATGCTTTACATCCTCTCCAATACGTTAATTCCCAGAAGATATAATCCGTTTTTGAGAACTTGAGCCGTAGCTTCTGTAAGCTGCAAACGGAATTGATTCCCAAGGATCGAATGTTTCGCGTAAAACAAATTAAATGCTTGAGCAAGTTGAAAAAGATAGGTACAAATCACGTTTGGCGCAAAACGCGTGGCGGCATCGGCAACGACATCAGGAAATTGCATAATGAGACGCGCAATCGCACGCTCTTCGGGATTCATACCGTTTTCATTCCCTTTTAATTTAGAATCCCCCGCTTTTCGAAGTACCGATTTGCACCGGGCATAGGCATATTGCAAATACGGTCCGGAGTCGCCGTTGGTGTTAATAGATTCTTCTAAATCAAACGCTATTTCACTTGGAGTTGACACCTTCAAAAATGAATATTTTATTGCCCCAATTGCAATAGTCTCTGAGATCGCATCATGATCTACTTCTTTATCTTTCGAAATAGATTGATCTAGAATTGTATTTATCGCCTTTTTCACCTCGTCAATAAGCCATTCACCCAAAACCACATTCCCCAACCGGCTGCTCATTTTTCCATGTTTTAATTTCACCCAACCATATGCCAGATGATATTGAACACCAGGTTTAACAATTCCTAATAATTCTTCGGCTTTAAATGTGACTTTAAAAAAGCTTGCTTGCTCCGGTCCTACACAATGAATAAGTTTATCGAGCTTTCCAAATTCAGTATTTTCCATACCGGCAAGCGCGAGTTCTTTCCCTTCATACGTAGGAAGCCCCAAACTGTTCACAAAGACCCGGGTGTCCAAATCATAGGGTTTCCCTTCAAAAATAATCGCCCCATCACTTTCCTTGAGAATCCCTTGCTTCACGGCGTCTTTTGCCCTATCCACACCAGCTAAACACTGACTTTCAAAATAGAACCTGTCAAAATGCGAATACACACGTTTATACATCAAGTCAAAATAATCCAAACTCCATTGACGAGTTTCTTTCCATAAATCAAAAACTTTTGGAAGAATACTTTTATCCCCTTTAATAAATGCAAGATAATCGGTTGACGCTTTCGGAAGACCACGTTCCTGGGCAAACCGTTCCGCGGCAGCATACACAAAATAATTAAAATCTTTTATTTTTTCCTGTGCAATTTTTCCTTCTGCTGACGGATCTTCAAACAACTTACTACCAGCAGCGTACGCCTTCCCTAAAAACTCTACGCGGTTTTTTATTCCCTTCACCTTCGTAACCTCATCTTTGAACGGCGAAACATTTAAAAGGGCATACAGAGCCTTAGCGATATGCATGCCTACATCACCTTGATAGTTCGCTCTCATTACCTTATGTCCTTGCGATTCAAGCAACCGAACAATAGATTCACCCGTGGTAATGTTTCTTAAATGGCCGATATGAAATGCTTTATGAGTATTAGGATGTGCAAACTCAACCATGTAGGTTTTTCTATTCCCGAACAAGGCTGATTTTCCGGTTTTTATTCCTTTCCCCGCAGCGTCTCCTTGTACTAATGCTTTTTTATGTTTGTTTTGTTGAATTTTTTCACTCGTTTTTTCGGTTGATATATCTGCGTTTGCAAATCGTTTAGCTTCCGCACTTTTTCGTTGTGCCTGTAAGCCTGTAGCATGTGTAACATCTGTGTAATTTGTCGCGCCGTAGCGATCTTTTTCATTTAGCACTTCAACAAATTTAGTGCTAAAAGTATCCTCAGATATAAACAGGTTAATGAAGCCGGGAGGTGCCACCTCTACCCTATCCAACCATGATACGGGTGATTTTTTTTGATGTTGTCTGATTGCGTCAACAATTGTTTTTGCGATACTGATCGGCGAGGCTTTCATATGCCCCGCGCTGATCATTGCAATGTTCGTTGTGTAATCTCCATGTATTGCATTTTCCGGGGTCTCTACAATAACACCTGCGGGATTTATTCCTAAAGTTTTAACGATCCCCGCAAGAAATTTTTGAATTTGTTGTTTCATAAAAACTTCCTTATTGCCATTATACCCCACTTTTTACTTGATCATACAATATCATTGTAAATTCTATTCTATTTTTGTTTTAAACAATCATTAAAAACGTTTTCCTCTTACTTAGCCCGATATTACGCTTCATCAATAGTAACGTTGAAAACTATAAAAAAATATCGTATGTCATTTTCATTAAAATTCTAAGCATATTTTTACACAAAAAATCATAGACAACCATTTGTAACATACGTATTTCGTCGTAATAATACTTTGCATATTTTCAGCGCTCGGTTAGCCTCGGTGCCAAAGCTAAATCAGGCCTTCAAATGGGCTCAAACGGTAACCTAATTAAAACCGCTCTTTTTGCTGTCTCCAACCCTTTTCAGGAGCTTTGGGATGCGCGTCCAAAAATTGTTGTCCCTGAGCCCAGGTACATAAATATTCTGTAAGATACGTTCTATCATCGCTACTTGTAACGCCTCTTTCCTGCTTTAACCACGACTCAATATCCCGACCATCTGGAGATATGTCATAGTTGAACAATCCCGGACACATTTCCAATAGTATTTTCTGCCAATTCTCAATATGATATTCTCCTTCTTCGATATACATATTTTTTCCTTTTCCCACAAAAAAACCGTCCGCTTAAGCCTCGATCCCTAAAGAGGGATGGAGGCTCAAAAGGACGGTTATCCCGTGGTGCCACCTTCATTTC
>Ga0182027_10010603_pt1 | contig 13081 bp, 10 predicted proteins | sample 712E1DmetaG_FD_121300 | JGI IMG/M metagenome (GOLD analysis project Ga0182027, IMG submission 121300) | Permafrost microbial communities from Stordalen Mire, Sweden - 712E1D metaG (Illumina Assembly) | ecosystem: Environmental > Terrestrial > Soil > Wetlands > Permafrost | place: Sweden...
CCTCCACGCGATCCAAATAATTTTGCAACCACTCTTTTGTCGTCACCCAATTACGCCCCATCTTTACCGCGCGCAGCCTTCCCTTGCGAACGAGCAAATTTAAATAGTCTTGCGAGTGATCGCAAAGCTTGGTCGCCTGTCGCAGAGAAATGTAATTTTCGGAATCCGGGTCCATGATTAAATTATCGGATATCCGATACTGCCGGGTCAAGGTCAAAAAAAGCCTTTTTTAGCTCTATTTTTGGCAAAAACTTTTTTTATTTCTTGACGAAAAAAAATAAAGAAAATAGCGTGGAAATTTGTCCATTTTTGACTATTTCCTGTGACGGGGCGAACCAAACTTTTACCCAATTTAGCCCCAAAACAACGCGCGGAATTATGCCTTATTGGCCGGGCAAAATAACTCAATACGACAAAAGTACTTAGTCTGCGTAAATAATGGAGTAATTTGAGTCCATGACAGAATATATTTCGATAACTATAATTTTTTTTTAAATTAACGCGTGTTAAAAAAAATTTGTTCTTAAAAAAATATGCGCGAATATATTCTTTTTCGATTTATAAATAAAATTGAGCTTATATTGTTTATTATCCATATGCGGCCCGCATTTTTTCCTAATTATCCGACCAAAACAACCGGCAAAGCAAGTCGCGATTGAAATAGGAAGCTTTTTGGATCATTTCAAATCTTGCCCAAGTCATAATTTAACATTTATTAGATAACAATAAATTTTTTTGTCACTCCAGGATCGGCGTGCCTTTGCGGCAACTCTTATAGGCCAATAGGAATAAAGTTACTCCAAGGCGTTAAAGCCTGTGGATAACTTTTTTAAGATTTTTTTGGATTTTTTGGATTTTACCGTTTTGAGCCATGCGTTTTAATCAAACAATCAATATATATTTCTTAATCGAAGTTTCCCGCCATGGCGGGACCAGAGAATGTTTCCTCGAAGATTACTTCCGCTCCACTAGGGACTCCTCATTAATTTTGTTCCACCCCGCCAAAGCGGGGTGGTCTAAAATTAATAAAGTTGGTTTAAGCGTTAAAAAAGTGTAGCTGCTATAAAATCATCGGTTTCCGATTTTTTAGATGACATCTTCTTTTGACTACCCGCCCAAAAACTCCCTTGATCGGCATGCCCCGTTTGTCCGCCTAAACCGCCAAACGTTTACTGACGGCAAAAAAAGGCATCATTACCGTTCCACGCGGGGCCATGATTAAACAAAATTTGCCGATTTTTATCGACACATTTGAATATCGTGTAACTAGCTACAATGTGATTGTCTGACTTTTATTCAATAACAACTCGATATCGCAGATTGGCTACGTCCATCAATTAACGCCTAATTTTTCTGCATCTACACGCAACCGCCGATTTGCCATCATGCGGATACTTTTACTTTCTAAATTAATTTTGATACCACCCGTCTTACCAAGGCTGACGTTTTTTATCGACAACTTGACCTTGCTTCTGGATTATCTCGTTACCGAAATATTTATGTTCCAAAGCCGTCGTTTTTTTTCGACGTCATTGATATTTTTTGATGCTTTTCCGATGACCTGACATAATAAACGCTCGCCTAAAACAATTGAAAATGACCGATCAAGAATCAAACAATCATCCATAGACGATCTAAAATACCGTGGGCGGCATTAATAATATTTGCCGCGATTTTTTGTTTTTTGACGCGCGATTTTTTGAATCCATGCAATTTTTGCCGCTAACCGATTGGCCACTCATTTCTGGGATTGTCGATGTTAATAGCCGCGGCGTAAATATCCATTTACCCGCGGTTGTGTTCTTATGCCTTATAGTGCCCGCAAATCGACCCATGAAATGATTACCTTGACATGATATTAACACCATGATCTTTGTAAGCTGCCTCTATTAGCCCCGTCAACAAAACTAATTCGTTAGACAAATTACAAAAGTTTCGGTAAATGATTAAAATCGCGCGACAAATGGTTTGGATCATCCCCTGTTATTTGGAACTATTTTTTGTAAATACTTATATTTTCTCAATGTATTTCGATACCGCCCCGCCTTGGCAGGACGGAACGACCAAAGGAGTAACCTCCTTTGTCACCGCTACGCAGGATCCCGCAAAGCGGGAGAATCCTCGTAATTTGTTCCCTACGGCAAGACCGCAGGGTGTAACAAATTATTAAGATTTTTTTAATAAATGCCGACTGAACAGCAGCGGTTGATTAATATATCAGCGTGTCAAACGTAGTAATATTGATGCTTGACGTATCGGCGGATGATCCATTCATCGATGCCGATCGTTGAAACAAAATATCCGCTTGTCCGCAGCGATTGCTTTTCATAAATTCCGTGGCACGCTTGATCTTTTTCTTCAACCAAGCGGATGATTTCCCTTCAGTATTTGCATGGCATAGGAAACGGAATCCCTCGAGGTGGCAAGCAAACACAAATAGATGAGGCCATTCTTGATTTTGAGCTGGATGATCTCTTAGTACTTCCACTGGCAGATGAATTCAAATATCCGCCGCAACTCGTTTTTGATCTTGTCATACGACAACACCTTGTCTCTGTATTTTGGGGTCCAAACAATACGATACTTCAAGTCGTAAAAACAATACGATAACGTACGTGTTGTATGTTTGTTTTGATCTATATTACTACTAAAGCCGTCCTGCCGGATGGCTTTAGTATGCGGCGTTGCCTTCAAACATGCACTCCGGTTAAAACCGATTTTTTTAGAGTAACAAAAAGCGCCAGATGGCGCTTTTAAAAAATTTACCCCTTATTCAATGATCACTCTAAGCACCTCCTCGATCGACGTTAACCCTTGAACAGCCTTGATGAATCCGTCCTCAAACATAGTAATCATGCCCTCGCTTCTTGCCTGGTTTTGAATCTTATCGGCCGTGGAATTCGTAACTATCATTTCTTTGATCGTCGGACTGACGGTCAAAACCTCATGTATCCCGACCCGGCCGCTATAACCATCAAGACATTCGTTGGTTGGCTTTGGCCTGAAAAACGGTATATTTTTCCAGGTTGCCTTGGCGCCGACTATGCCTTCTTCCTTTAGAATCTTTAAGATCCTGCCCATGTCGCAATATCTGGAGATATCGTCGATATCCGAACTGCGCAAACAATATTCTTCCTTATGATCGCCCAAACAACGTATCAAACGCTGGGCAACGATCAGGTCCAGAGTTGACGCGATCAAAAATGGTTCGCACTTCATGTCGGTTAAACGCGGCATCGCGCCACTAGCCGAATTGGTGTGCAAGGTACTCAACACCAAGTGACCCGTCAATGCGGCATTGATTGCCAAAGACGCGGTTTCGTTGTCGCGGATCTCACCCACCATAATAATATTAGGGTCCTGCCGGAGAAGAGTCCTTAGTCCCGCGGCGAACGTCAATCCGATCTTGGGGTTAACCTGCGTCTGGTTTATGCGAGGCATTTGGTATTCAACCGGGTCTTCAACGGTCGAAATATTGACCCCAGGCTCGTTTAAAATATCCATCATTGAATAGAGGGTGGTCGTTTTTCCCGATCCGGTCGGACCAGTCAAGAGCACCATGCCCATCGTCTTTTTTAAAACATCATTGATCTGTCTTAACCCAAGCCCCCTGAATCCAAGTTTTTCCAGAGAAAAGGCCTTGGTCGTTTCGGATAGCAAACGCATCACGACTTTTTCACCGTAAAATACCGGCAAGGTCGAAACGCGAAGAGAATAACGCCATTCATCACTTTCGACCTTGAATCGTCCGTCCTGCGGCAGACGCTGTTCGTCGAGTTTTAAATTTGAAAGCACCTTGATCCTGGCAATTATCCCCGAGGCGGCGGACTTTGGCAAAATCATGGCATCGTGTAGTATCCCATCAATGCGGTAACGAACAATCACTTCGTGCTCCGTCGGCTCGATGTGTATATCGGAAGCCCTCTGAATAATGGCATGTTTGATCAACGTATCCACCACCCGGATTACCGGCATTTCCTGGGCCACTTTATCTAATTCTTCCTTTTTACCATCTGCCGCATGGTCAGCAACGTTGGTCATTTTAATGTTTTCCAACGTTTTTGATTCTTGGGCGGATTTCAAACCTCCTGCTTGGTTGTTTTTTAAAACGGCCAGATCGCCAAATTCCGCCTGAAGGGTTTTTTGATACTGGACAAGAATATTCTTGATGCTGGCAATACTCGTTAAACGCGGAACAACCTTCAGTCCGGTGGTTTTTTTGATGAATTCGATTATCTGCAAATCTTCAGGATCCAACATAGCCACCTCTAATACCTCGCCGTCCCTGCGAAAAGCAACAATGTTATTCGCTCTGGCGACAGCTTCGGGTATCAACTGCAAGACTTGGAACGAGATAACCTCTTTTTCAAGGCTGACGTATGGTATCCCCAATATATATGCCTTAAGTTTGGTCAATTCTTCCGGAGTAATCAGGCCCCTTGAAACCAAAACTTCGTCAATCTTTTGATTGACGGATTGAGCCGCTTTGACGCATTCATTAAATTGCTCTTCGGAAATCAAATTCGCGTCAAGCAAAAAATCCCTCAACTGTTGCGTTTCTACTTGCATATGGAACTATAGCTCCGTAACGACTCGTAGGATGGCTTTCCGATATCCGATAACCGCATTTATCCCAGATCATCTTCTCCCAAAGTAAATTTTACTTTTTGTAAAATATCAACAAGGGCATGATCACCCTTGACCAAATAGGTCGTCGCCCCAAGTTCCAACACCTTGTCAATGTCTGCCATTTCCGAAAGATTGGTCAAAACAATGACAGGAATAATTTTCGTAGCCATATCGGATTTTAACTCCTTTAAGACTTCGAAGCCGTTCTTCTTGGGCATGACAAGATCCAAAAGTATCAGGTCGGGCTTTTTTTCGCGCGCCAGCGCGATTCCCAATTCCCCGTCTAAAGCTGATATTACGTTATAATTTTGCGTGCGGAGAAATTCTCCTAGCGTCTTTTGAAGAGCCGATTCATCGTCAATGACAAGTATATTTTTTTGCATAATTTTACGGTAAATCCCCCAATCAAAGATTTTCCAAGCGCGTAACAATCCTTAATCGGCGGGACTAATGATCACTTCGGGCCTATAGGAAGCGTGAACCAAAACGTTGTGCCTACACCCTCTTTGCTTGTAAATCCAATCTTCCCCTTCGACCTTTCAATAATACTTTTGCAAATATACAGCCCTAATCCCGAACCGCTGGCCTGGTAACGCCTGACATTGTCGGCCCTGAAAAACTTCTGAAAAATGAATTTCTGGTCGCGGTCCGGTATGCCGATACCGTTGTCGCTCACCTCGCAAATAACAGTATTTCCTTTTCTGCGCAGATTGATCGTCACTTTCCCGGATTCCCTTTCTTTAGTATCGTTTGCGGCAGGAAAATTAGTGTAGCGAATGGAATTATAAAGTAAATTTTCGATGACCTGCAAAATCTGGAAAGGATCGCTATAAACCTGAGGAATATCCTTGTCGGCTTCAAAATCAAGCCGGACATTCGATGACTTGGCTATCGGCTTAAACTCGACAACCAGATCGCGAGCCATGTTCTCCAACGAGAACTCTTCGCATTTGAACACCAATTTAGTGGCTTCGATCCGGGATACCGTTAAAAGCTCTGAAACCAATTCCTGCATCCGTTCGAGATTTTCCTTTAATATCTTGAAATATTCCGTTTGCTTGTCTTCTATTTTTCCCAAAATACCCGACATTAATAGTTCCACGATCCATTTTAGGTTCGTCAAAGGCGACCTGATCTGATGGGAAACAATGCTGACGAATTCCGATTTGAGGCGGTTGGTCTCGGCCAATCGCTCAAAACTCTGCGTTATCACGTACGCCAAGATAAGAAGGAATACTGTCAGCATAAGAACCACAAAAACTACGGTTTCCGGATCGGAATCATACATCGTGCCGATAATATACGTCGTAATCATTGCCACGATGATCGCGACCCCCATAACCAAAAACAACAACTGCGGGCATTGCCAAAACGGCACACCGTATTTTTTGCATTGGCTGATAACATTAAATCGCGAAGCAAGCGACATGGGCATTTGATAATTTTTTTTAGAACCGGCCAAAAACCTTAATTCCATTATACAAAATATGCAGGCTGACGAACAGCCTGCTATTTTTCAAAAACAGCAAATAGCCGGCGTTGACTCCATTCCGATAAAAGGATATCATCAATTTATATTTTCTAGACGACGCTTCCCGCCAAGGAGGGGGTCTAAAAATAATAAATGATATTATAGTTTGCCGGGGTGTAGTGCAACGGCAGCACGAGTCCTTTGGGAGGATTTGATTCCAGTTCGAATCTGGACACCCCGACTTCGGTTCGCCGAAGTTTTAACGAAGGCGACATTCGGTTCGCCATTAGATTCATTGGTAATTCGGGGCGAAGCCCGCCTTCGTTCCGCGTAACGGAACTTCGGCGTGGTAAAGGCGGGCATAGTGTAGCAGCAGCACGAAACCCTTCCAAGGTTTCGGCGCGGGTGCAAATCCCGCTGCCCGCTCCAAACTTGTTTGCAAATTTTTTAGCGAGGTTGCCAAAAAACGACCCGCTCCAAATTACAAAAAATCCGCCAACGCGGATTTTTTGTCTGTAAAATTAAATTAACGAATCAAGCGATTATCGGGCGTATTCGGTGATCCGGGTCTCCCGAATCACATTCACTTTTATTTCGCCCGGATAGCGCAACTCTTCTTCGATGCGCTTGGCGATCTCTCTAGCCATCTTTTTGGCGCCCCAATCGTCGATTTCTTTTGGCCTCACAAATACGCGGATCTCGCGACCTGCCTGCAATGCCCAAGCTTTCTCGACCCCGTTAAACGAAGTGGCTATTCCTTCAAGCTCCGATAAACGTTTCAAATAATTCTCCACGGTATCCTTGCGAGCGCCGGGCCGGGCACCCGATATCTGGTCGGCAACCTGCACGATTATGCCCTCAATGCTGTCATAAGGGAACTCCTCGTGGTGCGATTTCATTGCGCTGATTATCAACGGGTCAACATTAAATTTCTCAAGGATCTTTATCCCAATCTCGACATGAGACCCTTCTATCTGCTGGTCGATCGATTTGCCGATGTCATGCAATAAGCCTGCCTTCTTAACGGTCTTGACGTTGGCACCAACCTCGGACGCGATCGCCGCCGCCAAATGCGCGACCTCGATAGAATGCAACAAAACGTTCTGTCCATAGCTTGTCCTGAATTTCAGGCGTCCCAGCAACTGTATAAGGCGTGGATGCAAATCCAAGATATTGGTATCGTATGCCGCCTGGTCCCCGGCTTCTTTGATCTGGTTGCTTATTTCTTCTTCGGCGATCTTGACGGTCTCCTCGATCCTGGCCGGCTGGATCCGCGAATCCTGGATCAGTTTTTCCAGGGCGATCTTGGCAATCTGGCGCCTCGTAGGATCAAAGCCCGAGATCACCACGGTTTCCGGCGTTTCGTCGACAATAACCTCAACCCCGGTCAAACGTTCCAAGGTCCTGATATTCCTCCCCTCTTTACCGATTATCCTTCCCTTGATCTCGTCGGAAGGCAAATTAACCACCGATGTGGTTATCTCCTGGGCTTGAGACAAGGCAAATTTTTGTATCGCTCCCACCAGGATCTCTTTGGCGCGTTTCTTGAATGGCTCCATGCCTTGCGATTCCATTTCCCGGGTCCTGTCGAGCAAATCCTTTTGATACTCCCTTTCCAATGTACTCAACAATTCTTGCCGCGCGTCCACTTTTGTGAGATTGGCGACGCGCTCAAGATTCGCAACCGCCTGCTGGTGTAATTCTTCCAAGTTTTCCTTAAGAACTTTTAATTTCTTTATCTTTTCTGTAAACTCTTTTTCCTGCGCTTCGAACTCTGTCACTTTTTGCTCCAAAACGGTTTCCCGTTTAAAGATCAACGCTTCGGTCTTGGTAATGTCGCGGCTGCGCTGCTGCGCCTCGGCCCGGGACGTTTCCAAGAGTTTTTGCGATTTTATCTGGGCTTCTTCGGCAATCCTGGCGGATTCGGACTTGGCTTTCGCTATTTTATTGGCGATATTTTTCTCTATCGTACCCGCGCGCTTAAGCGCAATCATCTGTCGGGTATAGTAGCCGATACATCCTCCTACTGCCACAGAAAGCGCTCCGATGATATATTCATACATGATAATGATCGATTTTAATGCGCGTTAACCGCAAGCTTCCATCTAAAGTAAGAAAAAAACACATCGTGCATCGTTAACGCTTGCGCGCACATCAAAAATCGAGTTAATTTTCAGTTAGACCCGTACCTTAGCGGGGAATACTGTTTATGATGCCAAAAACCCCGGCAAACAAATTTTTCCACACAGTGCCGATCGGGCTTATTTCCTGCCATTGAGGCAATGAATTTGCGGTAAAAGTATACGTGCGAGTATCAGTCCTGCCAATGCTATCCGTGACCAATAACGACAACGTGTTGGTTTTTTGAGCCATGATCCCGGAAGTCTCGATACCATTAATCAAAGGATTGTGAGGCGTGTTGGGATCAGTCGGATTTATCGAATTATTGTTCAAATTCCATGTCCGGCTGAATATAGTCGCGCCATCGGAAGGCCAGGAATAGTTGCTGTTTCCCGACGAAATCGCCTGATCGTCCCTGACATAGATTTTCTCGTTCTTGGTAACATTGTTCATAAAGCTTGGACTGGAACAAACCTGCCAAACATGATCGTCAAACGAACACATAAGCCCCGCGTGAACATCGTTTAAAATCTGAAGCGAATGCGTCGCGGTGTCAGGACCGGCGCTGTTTTGCATAGTCAACGAAACCGTGTAGCTGCCCGGGACTATATTTTTTTGGACGGTACCATAATCGCATTTTCCGCTGCATGTGGTTTGGCTGGCCCCGATCACCCACGTTGAAGTGGTTGATGGATCGCTCGTGTTGGTCGAAAAGTTATTCAACTGGAAGTTGCAACCCGGGGTCGCGATCGGCTGATACATTATCCAATTTGCGGCGCAATTATTACCGCTCGCATCACAACCGCATTGCACTTTTGTCCCGGGGCAACCTGTGGCATCGCACGCCATCTTTGCCACCGGCTTAGTAATAAACGGATAAATAATCTTTGCGCCCATGCCGGTTAATTTAACCCATCCAATGGTACCAGTCGTCGGATCAGCCGAACTCGACGCGTAACCGACCAGATTCCCCGAGCTCTTATCGGCGTAAACTCCATAGACAACCGTTCCCGAAGCGGGGCATCCGGTACCCCCCTCTGACTTGCCATCGTTGTTGGTATCGCAAATACCGTTGTTATTCAAACGTATCCAGCCATCCCATCCACCCTCGTTACCGGCATTAACCGATATGACTTTTGCCCAACCGTTAAAATAACACTTGTTGCTTGGGCAAGTGGTATCCAGCCAAGCCTTGCAGGTTCCCGACGGACAGCCCGTCAAATCGGCCGTCTTAAATGAAATCCAACCCAGGCTGTCTGACCAGGCATACCCCGAAAGTGTCGCCGTGCTGTTATTGCCGTCATCGGTCATCGTTACGCCGTAAGAACCCACCGACAAACCGGCTGCCGGACAATTGGTCCCGCCTTCGGATTTGCCGTCGTTATTTGTATCGCAATTCAAATTCAAACTGCTAAAACTCATCCAGCCAATGCTGGAAACTCCGGTCTGTACCCCGTTAATGAGATCATTGCCGCCCCAGGCAAAGCCGGTTATCGAGCCGGTAGTGGCCGCCAATGCTTGACCCACAAATAACCAACTAACAAAAAACATTATCGCAAACAGACACAAAAGGAAACTTAGACTTTTTAAATGATTCATTGTTTATTATCTCGCGAATTTTTACGGCCACGGTTTAAAAATATTCGGCCTGCTCCGCGAGCCGTAAAATACAATAAAATAACCTTTTGATTATTGTACCACGCGCGAGTTTTTTTAAAAACAACGATTTTCCCCAGGGACGCTTAGCGTCCCTATTGCCCCGCTTGGCGGGACGCCCTTCGCTTTGTGCCTGCTAGTTGTGACTTAGTCTTTTGTCTTGATCACTTCATCAATCAAGCCGTAAGTTTTGGCTTCCGCGGCCGTGAGATAGAAATCCCGATCGGTATCAGCCGCGATCTTTGTCAGAGGTTGACCCGTATGCTTGGCAATGATTTTGTTTAATACTTCCCTGATCTTTATGATCTGCTTGGCGTTAATCTCGACGTCAGCGGCCACACCCTGCGCACCTCCGGCAACTTGGTGCAACATAATCTCGGAATTGGGCAAAACGAAGCGTTTGCCCTTGGTGCCGGCGGCCAGAAGAATGGCGCCCATCGACGCCGCCATGCCCACGCAAGTGGTCGCAACCGGGCATTTGACGAACTGCATCGTATCATAAATCGCCAATCCCGCGGTAACCGATCCCCCGGGACTGTTAATGTATAACTGGATATCTTTCTTCTCGTCTTTTGAGGCCAGGAACAAAAACTGCGCGATGACCGAATTCGCCACCGCGTCGTTTATCGGCCCGCCCAAAAAAACTATCCGTTCTTTTAGGAGCCGGGAATAGATATCATAGGCGCGCTCGCCATATTGGGTTTTTTCAATTACTGTCGGGATTAGATTCATGTTTTTCGGGAAGTTTTTCTATCCGGCCCGCCGACAAAGATTAGGCAGGCCTATTTCTTGCCAAACAAAGATTCTAAAAGCTCAAAAACTTTTTCGGTCTTTACGACGCTTCCATAATACTCTTTTAAACGGTCCGAATCAAGCCCCTCCCCTTCGTGGTCTTCGGATACCCGCTTGATAGCGGCGGCAATGTCTTCTTGCGAAGGTTCGATCTTCTCAACCTTGGCTATTTCTTCCAATATCAGATAATTTCCGATCTTTTGATAGTTTTGGGCAAAGATCTCCTGCTCCAATTCCTTCTCGGTCTTGTTAAGCTTTTTTAAGTAATCCTCAAAGCTCATGTGAAGCATATTGGGCGTTTTTTCCTTCAACTCCCGTATCATTTTTTCGGTCTCGCTGGCCACCAACACTTCAGGCAGCTCAAACTCGGATGAGGCGGCAATGCGATTGATCAAGTCTTCGCGCGCGTGTTCCTGCTCGTGGCGTTGCTTTTCCATTTTTAACCGTTTTATCTCTTCTGGAGTCACTTCGACTTCCTTGGCAATCGTCTTGGCGGCTATCGCCTTATAATCCGCCAGCTTGATTTGGGGAAATACCGAAACCGTGGCCCTAAACTCGAACGGATTGTTAGGCACGAGCTTTATAATATCAACTTCCGGATAACCCAAGGGCTCGATCTTGTTTTCGGCAACGATTTGGGGATAAATATTTTCGATCGCCAGATTAGCCGCCCGCTCCAATATCTTTTGCTCGCCCACACGCTGCCTGACCAGCTCCTTGGGCGCGGCTCCCTTGCGAAAACCTTCCATCTCGGCATCTTTGGCAATTTCTTCTAACGCGCTTTTTGTAAAAGCCACAAAATCGGCTTCGGGTAATGAAACAACGATCTCCATTTTTGATTTGGGAAGTTTGTTTATCTGTGCGCTGTGCATGAGTTTGAGCAACTAAAATTCCTGCCTTGCGGCAAAGATCTTAGCGTTATGTGTTATTATTCCTTTTCTTCCTCGGCTTTCTTGGTTTTCTTCGCCTTTTTCTCCTTTTTTTTGGCCCCTTGCGGGATCTCGCTTAGCGAGGCTTTCTTGGCCGGTTTTCCCTCGGTCTTCGCTTCTTTAGCGATTTTGTCGGATTTTAAGTCTTCTACCGGTTTTTCGTCTTCCCCTGTCGCGGTTGCAGACTCGCCGGCTTTCGCTCCATCGGCCGCCGGGGCATGACCGACTTCCTGCTCGGCTTCATGCAATTCCTTGGCATAAGCTTCCTCGTCTAACGTCTCGTAGCTGCGCACATCAATCTTCCAACCCGTCAGCTTGGCCGCCAAACGAACGTTTTGGCCATCCTTGCCGATAGCCAGCGAAAGCTGGTCGTCGGGAACAATCGCCAGCGCTTTGTTCTTGGGCATAGCGCGCACCTCCAAAACTTTGGCCGGCGATAAAGCATTGGCAATGTATTTTTCCGTTTCGTCGGAGTATTCAATGATGTCGATCTTCTCTCCTCCCAATTCGTTGATCACGGCACTCACCCTGGTTCCTCGCTGCCCCACCGCAGCGCCGATCGGATCGATACCTTCGGCAACCGACACGACCGCGACCTTCGAGCGCGATCCGGCTTCGCGGGCGATCGATTTAATGACCACCTGTCCCGCCGAAATCTCGGGCACTTCCAATTCAAACAACTTGGACACGAATTTGGGATAAATGCGGGATAAAAATATCACCGGACCCTTGGATGTCTGCTCCACCTTCAAAACAAAAACCTTCAGGCGCTGGCCCGGGCGGTAAAATTCGCCCTGCACCTGTTCTTCGCGGTTTAAAATCCCCAGAGTCTTGCCAACGTCCATAAACACCGTGCGCCCTTCAATGCGCTGAACAATACCCGAAAGAATCTCGCCTTCTTTTAATTTGAAATCGGCAAAAATCGTTTCTTTTTCCGCTTCGCGGATCTTCTGGATAATAACCTGCTTAGCGGTCTGCGCCGCGATGCGGCCAAAATCCTGCTTTTCCTCCAAAGGAAAAGTGATCTCGTCGTTAACCTTGGCATCGGGGCTACTCTTCTGCGCTTCTTCAAGCATTATATGTTTTTCGGGATTGAATTTTACTTTTTCCTCGGTCGGTTCCAACTGGTTTTCTTTTATCTGCTCTAATTCCTCGTCGGTGTAGATCATCGACGGGCCAACTACGGTTTTTACCTGCCAAAACAGCACGGTGCCGCTTTTGGCATCGAGTTTGGCTTTGATCACCTGACTTTTCTCGCCATACTCTTTTTTGTAGGCGGCGGCCAGGGCGGTTTCGATACTGTCAACGATTTGCGCGGCCGACAACCCCTTCTCTTCCGAGATCTGGGAAACGGCCAGGGCGAATGCTTTTAAATCCATCATTTGCTTAAGTTCGAAATCCGAATATTCGAATATTCGAAACGCATTGAGGCATTTTAATAAGAACACCTTTAGTTTCGATTATTCGTGCTTCGAATTTCGTA
>Ga0182027_10010604_pt1 | contig 13081 bp, 11 predicted proteins | sample 712E1DmetaG_FD_121300 | JGI IMG/M metagenome (GOLD analysis project Ga0182027, IMG submission 121300) | Permafrost microbial communities from Stordalen Mire, Sweden - 712E1D metaG (Illumina Assembly) | ecosystem: Environmental > Terrestrial > Soil > Wetlands > Permafrost | place: Sweden...
AAAAACTTTTTTTGTGTACCGGTTGGCTATTTCAGGCGTTTTATCCGAAGATGAATTATCAACAACAATTATTTCGTTGGCAAAAGATAAGGATTTAAGGCATCGTTCAATGTTTTTCTCTTCGTTAAAGGCAGAAACAACTGCAGAAAGTTTACTCATTGTTTTAAATTCTCCCTTACAAGCTTTATGTCTGAAAGTATTTGCTCTTTAGCAATTATAAAACTTGTTGCAAAGTATAGCAAAGCCCCAACTAGACATATAGCAAGTAGAGAAATTATACCTTTAACAAATATTCCGCTTAAGAAATAAACTATAACTCCCATAATTATTGTGCTTATTACGGGAACAGCTGTTGTAAATATAATACTGAAATTTATATATCTCTTTGCGATAATTACCACCCCTACAACGGACAAAGAAATTAACGCCGACGCAATAGCGACTCCATTAAATCCGTACATCACAATTAAAATTGGTGTTAAAACCCAAGTGGCAATTGTCCAAAAGACCATGAGATAAAGGGAAATCTTAATTTTTCCAATTGCGTTTAGAGCATTTGTAAGCGGAGTGGAGACGGAAGATAGACAGGCATTAATTGAAAACAGGAAAAGCGAAAACAACGCCGGTTCCCATTTCTGGTATTTAGGCATAAAGTGAATAAAATAAGGTGACATTATCACCAATCCCGTTACAGCCGGAAAGATTATATAACAAGATGCAAACATCGCTTTTTCGAGTGCTTTTGTCAAAACATCTTTTTCATGCTGCAATCTTGAAAAGGACGGAAAAGTAATCCTTATAACGTTATCCATTATGAGTCTAAGCGGCATATACGCCCATTTTTGGGCAAATCCGATGTAACCGACTTGCGCAATCGGCAATGCTTTTCCTAAATAAGCTATAAAAAGATCGTCTTTTATTAATCCTAGAAAACTATTTGCCTGAAACGGAAGTCCAAAAGATAGCAACTTTTTAGCTGACGCTCTTGAGAAACCAAAACCGATTTTCCAAGGTTGGATAACATAAATTGCAATTAACCCTGAGATACCTCTGGCTAAAACAGCCAGAGTGAAACTTGTAACTCCAAACCCCGACACGGCAAATACAACCGCCGTAACACTAAAGAAAAAAACTTCAACTATTTGAGGCACCACCAATTTTTCAAAATGCAGGCCTCTTTCCAAAATAATCGAGGGAATCGTCTTTAAGGAAGAAAGGAAAAATGAAATAGCTAAAGCTTGATATAAGAGGATTTCTTCGCTTTTTAGATTATAAAATTTGGCGATAAAAGGAGAAAGAATAAGCGCTAATATAACAACAGTTATAACCAGAATTTGCTGGATCGTAAAAGTCGTTCGCAGCTCTTCCTCCGTAATCTCTTCTTTTTTCTGGATAAGTGCGGCTGCCAATCCAATATCCGAAAAATATGAAAGGAACGCAATCGCTGCCGAAACTACGAAGTAGACGCCAAATACAGACGGGGATAGAAAAATGGTTAGAAGAAGATTGCTGGCAAAACTAACTAGCTGGACGACGAAAGTACGGGACGTAAGAGCAAATATTCCCTTAATCGACCGTTTTGTGACCAATGCTATGTCAATTTCTTCCATAATTGAAACTAATATCTCTCCATAAAAATATACTTTCCCTAATCGCCCTTAATATTACCCTTAAGTTTCCTCCGCTCTGATCTCCGTAAATTCTAGGATAATGGTTAACTTCTACTTGAAGTATTTTAAGGTGAGCTTTCTTGGCTTTTGCCAAAATTTCAGTTGTTATCATCGCGCCTTCTGATTTTAACGGCATTATTTTATTGAGCGCTTGTTTCCTAAAGAGCTTAAAACCGCAATCAATGTCTCTAAAATAAAAACCAAAAAGTACTAAATCCCAAATTTTTAACAAATTCATTAAAATATGCCTAAATGGATTATCAACCCGCTTCTTCCTGTGTCCAATCACTATGTCTGCTTCTTCTATTTTATCCAAAAATCTTACTACCTCTGAAAAATCAAACTGGTTATCCCCATCAGCAAAAACGACAAGGTTATATTTTGCATTCTTAAAGCCCTCTTTAAGCGCCGCCCCGTATCCTCTATTCGGTTTATGCGAAATTAATCTTAAATTCGGATTTTTTAACTCAAGACGCTTGGCAACTTCTGCCGTATTATCAGAGGAACCATCATCGACCATAATTATCTCCCATTTGTCCGCGACTTTTTTGGCAACCGGAATTGCCTTAGAAATTACTTGTTCCAAATTTTTTCCTTCATTCCAAAATGGAAAGAAAATTGATAGCTCGGAAACTTTTTTCATAATGCTTTCTTCTTAAGAATTATACCAATAACAAGCACAAATATGCCAGAGAGAGAAAGTATATCTGATAGAAGCTCTACGCCTGTCTCTTTAAAATAAAAATCAAGTAAATGACTCCCGTTAGGAAGATCCACCAATAAACCATTATTCTCTGGTTGATAGCTATAGCTCTTCCCATCTAATTTGACTCTCCATGCAGGAAAGTATGCGATTGGCACAATGATCTTTGAGGCAGAATCGGCAATGTAATTTATCATATATTCACCGGCTCTTATGCTTTGATTAACAACTGTTACTTTACCGTCAACGGTGGTAATTCCCTCCGGAACTCCTGAATATTCTTTTGGTTTCGAAAAATTTTTTGGCATGTATTCACTCGAAATCTGGGAAGTTTTAAACTTAAGAAAATAATTGTTAGTAAAGTCGCTTGATGAAACCGAAAGATATTTCTGAGCCATAAAATATTTACCGTTGAAAATAACTATTATTAAAGAAGCCGCAATCAAAATTAACAGACTAATCCCTTTGTTTTTAAATATCGCCTGAAAGCTATAAAAAATACTTCCTGAAATTAGGGAGATAAAGAAAGCGACCATCAGTAAGAATCGCCAAGGGTACTGAAAAAGAGCCATCGGTTTTATGAAGTCCCAGATGAATTTTGAATAGTCAAGTGTCATGAAAACCGAAAATAATAATGCTATAAAAAAATATATAAGTAAGTAACCCTTTTTCTTTTCAATTTTCTTTAGATACCAAGCTAATCCAAAAAATATAATCGAGACTAGCGATAAAAGAATATGCATTTTCCCTATCATGAAAGACAATCCGTCTACGCAGCCTTTTACCGACCCGCCAAATCCCCAGGGGCTAGTCCAAAGCTGACTTAAACAAACAAAATGGTCTTTATAATCCGCCCCTCCGCCTATTTGAGACATAACATTGGTATAATTTATTTCCAAAAGCGCGGGCAACCAATAAAAAGCTGAAAATAATAAACCAAGAATTATTGTTATCAATAAGTTTTTCCCGGTTTTCTTATTTCCCAAAAATAACAATCCAGCAAAAATGAAAATAAACGGCGTTGCCATTAGCGCCGTCAGATTGTGAGAAACTATTAAAGCCGCGTAAGATAAGGCGCCAATTGCGATAAACCTAAATTTTCCAGTTTTATGAATTTTTAAAAGGCAATAAAAAATAAGAGGAATAAACGCGTATGCCCAAAACTCGGCAACATCTCCTCTTACATAAATGTCTATAGCGTGATAAGGAATAAATACGTATAGTAAAGCCGAAATTATTCCCCCCGACTTTCCCCAAATTTCTTTTGCCAAAAAATACATTGAAAATCCGGATGAAATTATTCCTAAAACCATCATTAATTTTGTGGAAAATAGAATATCTAATCCAAGAATATTAAAAAATGAACCTAAATAGTAAGCCAGGGGTGCGTAAAAATTAAAAATCGGATATCCATAACCAAAACCTAAATCCCCGACCCATCTAACAGGAAACATTCCGCCCTTAAGGGACTTGGTCATTTCAAATACTCTTTGAACCTGAGTATTATCATGAATTGGAAAAAATCCGGGGTGAAAGAAAGGAATTACCGAAACCAATGAAAGTAAAAAAATAAATATTATCGGCAAAAAATGTTTTAGCTGTTTCATATTTTTTTAAGTCTGTGAACTAAACTATAAATTAAATAAATCATTAATCCAAATATGCTAAAAAGCGAAACAAGATCGCTGAAAAGCCTCAGCGGTGTTTCACTAAACTTCCCTCTCACAACATGGCTCCCGGCCAAAACTTTTATATCCATTACTCCAGATTGATTATTATAATTGATTTTTGTCTTAATTCCATCGACGCTAAATTCCCAACCGGGATAATAAATTGTGTTTACTCTGACTACTTCAGTTTTTGGTAAATTTAGATTAAAGGCTATTGTCTTTGAGTTATAAAGAACATCTGTGATTTTCCCCGAAGATATTTCTATTTTCCGTATTGGTGATGATATGGGCAATTCTTTAACCCACAAGGGCATTAATTCATTTGATGAAGTTGTGGTTGCCTGATTAGTGACGTAAAAAGAGTCACCTCTATCTACCGCATACTGGGGCTTGGCGTAAGGGAAAACCCAGAGGACTGCCAAAACAGCAATCGCCAAAGAGACAGTTGCAAAAATTTTACCTAAACTGGCAAAATATCCAGCAATAAGACTTATTAAAAACATAATAATTGCTAGCATCGTCCAAGGATAATTTATTTCCGAAAGCAGAGGTGTTATTTTCCAAATAAACGCGCTTGGAGAAAAAAGTAGGAAGGACAAAAGAAAAGTCAAAATTATAAATAAGAGGGCAATACCGGCGTCCTTGTTTTTCCTAATATTTATTAAACTGAATATTAACGCCAGAACAAAAATTATTAGTTGAGGGATACCGATTTGGTAACCAAACGGATTTGGATCGGTTGGTGTTCCGTAACCCCATTGGGGAATAATAAGTTGCAACGGTTTTACAAAATATAAGCTTCTATCCGCAATGGGAATTTTTGATAACAAGATTAAATTTTTTTCAAAAATTGCCGGAATCCAGAAAAAGGCCGAGAGACACAAAGAAAAAAACAACGACAAAAAAAGATTCATTAAAAATGATATTTCTTTCTTAAACAGCGCCAAGAGAATGATGAAAAGAATTACGATTCCAAACAAAACAGTCATAATATTATGCGTGCTTATAAGCAGCGCGAACATTATTCCCACAAACAAGATGTCTATAATTCTTCTTCTCTCGTAAATTTTTTTAATTCCTAAAAGTATTAACGGGAAAATAACGAAGGACAACGATTCACCAATTGATCCCCTAACATATAAATCAACTATCCTGTAGGGAACATAAATATAAAAAATTGAACTTATAAATGCTGACCATTTGTTTTTCCATAAATCTTTTGCCAAAAGAAACATTGAGAAAAACGACAAAACTACACTTAGAGAAAATAGAATTTTGATACTGTTTACGAATCCTAGTTTTAAGAAAACTAAGACTACACCTATGTAATAAGGCAACGGATATGCAAAGTTAAAAAGAGGATATCCATATTGAAAATTTAAATAACTGCTGTAACGGGCGGGAAACTGAAAATCTTTAATTTCCCTATACATGTCCGACAATCTTACAACCGCCCACTCACCGTCATGAGTCGGGAAAAAACCTGCTTTAAAATAAGGCAAAATCAGAGGAAGACTAATAATAACTGCCAGAACAAAAATCGCTAAATAATAAAATAGTGCCTTTTTCATTTGCCGATAATCTTAAACTCATCCGTTCCATCCTATCTTGGAACAACTTGATAAACTCTGTAATAAGTATTCGCATTGCCTTGTTTTACTTCAAAAATTAATTTTAGCGGAAAATCGGATGGAATTACTTGATGTTGCGGTTGGTAAAAAATAAAATAGGCTGGCATTTTTTTGGCGTAAGCCAATACTTCTTCAGGAAAGACACTAACCGGCCAGAAACCTTTAATTTTTATATTTTTATTTTGAATAAGATATATTTCCATTGATTCCGGCATTAAGCCAAATGTTCCTTCAGTCGCGATAAATATTTTTTGCTGTTTGGCTTTTTCGTTAAAGAAAGCAACACTTTCTTTTACTCCCCAACCGCTTGCCCAACCGTTTAAATATTGCGCTCTATCGGCATCAGCTATTGCGGCATTAACCGGATTAACGGCAAATTGCAATGAAACAAATCCCGGATAAACAACAAACACGGCCGTAATAACAACTGCGTAGAATATTTTCGGGAGATTTAGACGAGTCATTTTTTGGACAAACGTTATTACAAAATCCAGTCCCCATGCCGCCAATGGCAATAGCATTAAAGTCATCAAGAAAATAAATCTTGGGTAAATTTTTACACCAAAAAGAGCTAAAGCCACAAAGGGTAGGGCAAAATATACGAGCAAGAGCAGTTTTTCTCTTGGAAATTTCTTAATCAATAGAATTGAAATAAGTATCAAAATAATATAAGCGGGAGTTAAATACTGTAAAAGCCAACTTATTAAACCATGTATATTTCCGGCAAAAAATGTAAAAGGATGCTGCAACCATTCGGAAACAGGATAAACAAAAGTGGCATTTTTGGCGGAAATCATTTCAAAAAGCGGGGAAAGCCTTAAAATATTATACAAACCATAACCTATCCCTGCGGAAAAGGTCGCAAGCAGAATAAATTTAATTAATCTTTTTACTAAATATTTTTCTTTAAAATTAAAAAGAAGTAAGAGAAACGGCATTAAATAAATACTGAAAATATTTGAACTTTTAGTTAACATTCCTCCTCCGATAACAAATCCCAATGTATAGGCAATGCTTAATTTTAATCGTCTTACCAAAAGGACAGAAAAATACAGCGCCCAAACATAAAATGTCGCAACCATACTGTCATATAAAGCCATTCTGTCTAAGACTTGGGCAAAGGGATAGAAAATGTAGAGAGTTGAAGTCAGAAAAGCGATGGTTTTGTTTTTGAAAAGTTCATATGAAAGCAAGAAGAGACCAACCATCGTTAAAAATCCTGTTAATACCGAAACAAGCCTGCCCGCAATAAGCGGATCCTTTATGAATTTAAGAAAAACCATTGCTACCCAAACATACATTGGTTGCTTTCCGTCGGTTAAGGAAATGAATCTCCAAGAAGAGTCTTGCAATGCTATCTGAGCCCATCTGACATAAATTGCCTCATCGGTAAATATGGGCAAATTGTTTAAAAATAATAATCGGAGAAAAAAATAAACCAGCACAAGGAAAATTCCAAGCAGAATTTCACCCTTGTATTTGGAAAGAAAGCTCATACCAAGATTATAGTTGAATCAATACCTCCAATCAATGCTTGGGAGATATTCTTAGTTTGAAGTAATAGATAACTATCGATAACAGTATTGTCACAACACCTGCCACTTCTATGTTATTGATAATTGCGGGATATTCTTTGGCATAATCGGTCATGTAAACATAGGGAACATATATCAACAACCCAAATAGTGTAACTATAACCGATGGAATAAAAATATAAAATTTTCGGGGAATAAACACGGCAAGCGATAATGGGAAAACCAAATACCACGGCTGGAAGGTTGTTCGAAAAGTTGCCAAAACAACGGTTAATAATGACAATAAAAAAGAACCTGTAAAAAATAGTTCCCAATTGATTTTTCTCTTTGTCCGATCAAAATATTCCAAAACCATGAATAAAGGGAAAATAATACCGGTTGAAAATTTAACACCGATCGAAAATATATTACTGATAAAAGACAACGCTTTTCTCTTTTGCAAAAATAGATAAATTGAAAGAAGGAAAAAGAAAATCATTGGAATATCGTTATGAGCCGAAACCAATGCTTCAACCAAAACTAAAGGATTTAAAGCGAAAAAGACAAGATTTAATAATGCATTTTCCGGAAAAATCTTTTCCGAAATTTTATAAATTAAATAACAACTCCCTAGAAAAGACAATCCCATTAAAATCTTGAAAAGGAAGAAAGTTGGCAAAAAATAATTCATGCCGATAAAAGATAAGGGCACTGTTAAGACTAACCAACTCGGTCCGTATGGAAAAGTTCTTTGCGTCCAACGCATAAACGAAAGCATAGGATCACCAGAAAAATCCGTTGCCTTATAAAAATATGGAATTAGGTGGTAATGCGTTACTATTTTTGCATCAAAAATATAGTTAAACAAATCGTAAGAAAAAGCGTTATAGCTAAAAACAAGTACGACCGTAGTCAAAATGATTATCTTCCAGATCGATCTTGCGTTTATTTTTTTCTTTAAGGTTTGATAAAGGAAAATAAAATAAAAAACTATTAAGAAAACCAATATAACAATGTAAATAACTGTTGACAGAGGCCGCTGAAAAAAACCAATATTTTGTAAATATTTTTCAACCAACTGGTAAACCGAAATTCTCGATAAGGTAAGGCTTAAATCAACTTGGGTAAAAGAATAGATAAATAATGCCACTATTGTTAACAGATAAAGAGGGAATAGAAGCTTAGGCCATTTCATAAGTTTTTATACTTACCAGATAGATCATTTACTTTTATGGCTAACAAATCCTCTATTGCCTCTATTGAATCCTTTATTGGACTTACTCTTCTTGACTCAACATAAAACCATTCAACCGGAACTTCCTTTATTGTATATCCCATTTTTTGAGCTAAAAATAAAAGCTCAACGTCAAATCCTGCTTTTACAGAAGAACCGGATATTGTTTTGTAGCCGTGATGAAAAATTTTAAGTTTCAAAAAAAGCTCATCCGAAACACTTTTTTTAAAAAGCTTAAACCCGCACTGAGTATCGCTAATTCCTTTAACGCCAACAATTAAGGACCTTAGAACCATCATTCCCCTTGCCATCAAAAGCCTTGTCCAAGGATCGCCTTTTCGTTTTGATCCCCTGCTGCCGATAATAATATCGTAATTATCTAAAAATGAGAAAAGTTTGTCGATTTCTTCAATGGGAGTCGCCTGATCCATATCCATAAAAAGCGCGTATTCGCCTTTTACGCTAAGCATTCCGGATGTCACAGCCCCCGCTTTTCCTAAGTGAGAGTTCTTAATTAATCTAAAATTCGAGTTATCTTTAATAAACTTTTCCGTAAATTCAATACTCCCATCTGTTGAGCCGTCGTCTGAAATAATTACTTCCCAGCTGTATTTTTGTTTACTTAAAAAATGCGCTACTTTATCCAAAACTCCCTTTCGAAGATTAGCCTTCTCATTGTATGAGGGTATTACTACTGAAAGATAAATATTATTCACAAAATAATTATACAGGAAACAAAATTTACTGACAAATTACATCATTCCTTCACCGGACACTTCCGCTTTTCCGCCCATCTCTTTTGTGGTTTCTCTTAAAAGAAGCGCCGAGAATGCTCCAACCAATGTAATAATCGCTGAACACAAAAATACGACCTTAAAGGACGCAACATTAGCCTGTATCACCATCAGAAATGCCGCTTGTTTTAAAACATTTGGGTCAAAGGTATTAATAACACTGTATCTTTGGACATTTATCATTCCCGAAGTTATACTGTTTGTCAAAATTGTTGCAAAAATTGCTACTCCAAACGCTCCGGCGATATTCCTTACAAGAGCCAAAATCGAAGAAGCTACTCCAACTTCGTGAAGCGGAACTGTAGAGATTGATGCATTGGTGATCGGCGCAAATGTTAAACCAAGACCCAAAGCGAAAAGAGCCAAAAGCGTTGCGAAATGAGCAAATGACCAGGTTAAATCAATTCCGGAAAACATGAATAAAACACAAGCTGCCCACATAAGCCCTGTAAAAACTACATATTTTGGAGCAAACCTTGCTGATAATCTCGCTCCGGATTGCGCTCCGATCATCATTCCGACCGCCATCGGTAAAAAAAGATACCCGGTTTTTGTTACATCATAACCCATGTAACTTTGGACAAAAATCGGCAATAGGAATAACCCTCCAATCATTCCCATGAAGGTAATAAATGATACCATTAATGAAATTGTGAATTCCGGAATTTTGAAAAATTTTAAATCCACAATCGGTTCTTTTTGCCGCTGCTCTACGAGAATAAATAAAACAAACGAAACCGCTGCAACAATGTATGAGGTTATACTGTTCGTACTTAACCAACCCCAAGTTTGTCCCTGATCCAAAACCAACACTAATGTTCCCAGCGCAGATCCTAATAGAAGTGACCCCCAAATATCAAAATTTTTAATCCCTCTAATTTTTTTTACCGGTTCCTTAATATATCTCCAAGCCATCAAAGCGCCGATTATGCCGATCGGAACATTAATGTAAAAAACCGATCGCCAGGAAAAATTATCAATTAATGGCCCGCCCAAAAGAGGACCAAAAACCGCAGCCACGGCAAAAACTGCAGACCAAAGTCCCATTGCTTGAGCCCGTTTCTGTTTATCCTGAAAAGTAAAAGCGATAATTGAAAGCGCCAGGGGATAATCTATCGAAACCGTGATTGCTTGTAAAACCCGGAAAATAATCATCTGCGGAAGATTAGCTGAAAGCCCGGCAAAAATGGAGGCAACAACGAAACCGATAATACCAAACAGATATAATGGTTTTCTGCCAATTAAATCACCAAGCTTACCAAAAATAGGCACGAAAATTGCATTAGCAATAATATAGGCTGTCGAAATCCAGCTGGCCTGTGAAACTGTGATACCGAAGTCGGAGATCATTTTGGGAAGAGCCAAATTAACAACCGTTCCGTCAAGCCTTCCTAAAAAACTTGCGATCATGACTGTAAAAAGGATAATCCATTCATGCGATTGGAATCCCCGTTTTTGGCTTGCTTCGTTCTTTTTTTCCATACGAGATTAAGGAGTATTGGTATAAATCGCCATTTTGGCGGACATACCATTCTTTATTTGAGGATAAGAAAAGGCATTAAAACGGGCGTAAACTAAGAACTGCTGAGTTGGCCTTTCGCTGGAAACCGAAAACTGTAATTGAGTTTGTTTTGCCGTAGGGCTTATTTCATCAACATATCCCCAGAAAGTTTGTCCGGGTAAAGCATCAACCGTAAAAGAAACTATCTGACCTATTTTTATCTTATCAAGTCCCTTATTTTCATCTATTGTCCCGGCAACTCTCATGTCGGCAAAGTTAATCATCTGCACAACCGGCGTCTGGGCGCTGGCAATACTTCCGATTGCGTTATCCGTTGAAACAACAAGTCCATCCTGATAGGCATTTAAAGAGCTTGTTCCGACAATTGCTAACGTATCTCCTCTTTTAATTTTTTCCCCTTCATATACCTTTATATCTAATATTTTACCCGGTACTTCCGGAGAAATCGTAATAATTGGAGCTTGAATTAGCGAATCTTCAATCGAAACCCTATCCTTAAGCAGCTGATAAAAAATGAATCCGCTTATTAACGCCACCGCGACAAAAATGACTAGTATCGCCCGGAGCACTTTAGGATTTTTAATTTTTGAAAAAAGTTTTTTCATAACTACTTAATTAAATATCGTTTGGAAATTATACTTTCCGGATTCGTAATTACTTTATCAGAATCGTTTAATCCGCTTAAGACTTCTGTTTGGCCATTTATGGTATCCCCAGTGTTCACTTTTTTAAGAACGGGCTTTCCGTTGCTGGAAACCCAAACGTTAGAATCCGAAAGAACGGTCCAAGACGGTACAAGAATTACTTTTTGATTAAAATTACTTTTTATTAATACTGTTCCCGATTGTCCGAATTTTAGCGAAGTTGGGGGGTTATTTATTTTGACATCTACCCTATACACTTGATCTCCATTTGGGAGTACGGTTTTTTGAGGATAGATTCTATCTACAACACCCTGCATTGTTTGCTCCTTCATAGCATCTAAAGAAATTGTTACAGCATTCCCAAGACTTATAAAATCAACATCCTGCTGTCTAACATTAGCGCTAAAAACAATTGATTTAGGATCAGCAACTATAAATGACGTCATTGGAGTAATATTTACGCCTGCCGTATTCACATCTTCATGTAAAACAATCCCGTTAATTGGACTTGTTAATGTCGTAAACTGTAAAGCTGAATTTGCAAGCTCAACGTTTAGAACTGAGATGTTTAAATTATTCTGATTTTGATCCAAAATCCTTTTAACCGTATTATTAATAATATCTGTCTCTGCTTGCCCGGAAACGCCAACTTTATTTTGAGTTTCTAAAACAAACTGCTGAGATCCCTGCAAAACTTGATTTTGACTATTATTTTGCGTTTGATCAAAGGTATCTCTGGTTGATTGATAGGTATTTAACGCTAACTGAAGTTTTCTTTGTAAATCCGAAGCATCTAACTGAGCGATTGTCTGCCCTTGATAAATTTGATCTCCTTCTTTAAAAGGAACATAAATTAGTTTTCCGCCAATCTGAAAATTTAGGACTACTTGGTTTTGCGCGGCAATATTGCCTGTTGCCAAAATTTGCTGAGAAATAGAGTTTACGTCAACAGTTTCTGTTTTTTGGGGAGAAGCTGCGCTGGCAAAAAAAGTGACAGCGGAAATCCCTATCGCTACCACAAAAAGCGTAATTACGATATATCTTAAGGTTAGTTTATTAAATATTTTTTTCATAAGTTTTCAGACTTTTCCGCCAGAAGACTCAAAATTCTTAGTAATTCAAGGTTATCTGATTCTGGCAGGTAAGACAATAGTTTCTTCATCTTTTCAGATTTTTGTCTTATTGTGTCCTCCAATAATTTCTCTCCTGACTTGGTTAGGTGAATTCTAACTACTCTTCTGTCTTTCGGATCGTTTTCTCTTGTGACAAATTTTGCTCCAATTAGCTTATCTATTAAAGCTGTGGCTGTTGGCATTGTGGTAGCAAAATGCGCAGCGATATCTCCCATGTGGGTATTTTTGTGTTTTTTAATACACGCCATTGCTTCGCACTGGAGCATGGTTGAATGAGAATGCTTGAAACTGTCTGACATGCTGCCTTTAAAGTTTCTACCAAGTTTAAATATTGCCTCGAGAATTTGACTGTTTATTTCGTCTGCCATATTATTAAAATGACTAATTGTTAGATAGTATAACTAATTTTTGAGTAAATGTCAACTGTTAGTTTTTAAAGGGTTTGATGCTATAATATGAATGCGCCGCCATCGTCTAGTGGCCTAGGACGCCGGGTTCTCATCCCGGAAATCGCGGGTTCAACTCCCGCTGGCGGTACCATATATAATTTTTAACGTAATTTTCAA
>Ga0182027_10010607_pt1 | contig 13077 bp, 6 predicted proteins | sample 712E1DmetaG_FD_121300 | JGI IMG/M metagenome (GOLD analysis project Ga0182027, IMG submission 121300) | Permafrost microbial communities from Stordalen Mire, Sweden - 712E1D metaG (Illumina Assembly) | ecosystem: Environmental > Terrestrial > Soil > Wetlands > Permafrost | place: Sweden...
AGTCACTTCAAAACGAATAGTTTAGACCCGCTCGTAGATGCTGGCCTGCTACGCCCAACCCAGCCGGATAATCCACGCCATCCCGACCAAGGCTACGCTACCACGGAAAAGGGAATCGCGATGCTTGTGAGCTTAGGCGCTGGACAAACCGACAGTCCAACAGGTAGCTTAGTCACTGAAAAAGTGATCAAGCCGGAAACCGGCGAAAAACAATGAAATCCTTGAATTTCAACTCGTTTTCAGACCAAACTCGAAGTCCTATGTGGAGCTTAGTCACTCCAGAATTGACCAAGCCCCGTTCGGATTCATCGTTGCCGGTTTAAAATCCCATGAACCAATCCAAACTTGATCTCGCCAGCAAAACCACCGGCCCGGTCGAATGTCTCGGTCAGCAATTTCCCAGCGACGAGGCGCGGCGCGAGCATTACCTGAAACTGCTCGCGCAGAAATTGAAAGACCCGGAGTTCCGCAAGATCGAGGGATTTCCCATCGGCAAAGACGAGGACATTCTCGCGCTGTCTGATCCGCCATATTATACCGCCTGCCCGAATCCTTGGTTGGGCGAGTTTATCAAAGGCTACGGCACGCCCTACGACCCGAAGCAGCCATACCATCGCGAGCCGTTCACAGCAGATATCAGCGAGGGCAAAAATCATCCGATTTACAACGCCCACTCCTACCACACCAAAGTCCCGCACCGGGCCATAATGAAGTATATCCTGTATTACACGCAGCCGGGTGACGTGGTATATGACGGCTTTTGCGGCACGGGTATGACCGGAGTGGCCGCTCAATTTTGCGGCGATCGTGCCGAAGTGCAGGCACTTGGCTATCGCGTCCAGGAGGATGGCACGATTCTCAATGAGGAAGGAAAGCCATTCTCAAAAATTGGCACACGACATGCAGTTCTAACTGATCTTTCCCCTGCTGCTACACTTATTGCCCATAACTACAATAGGCCGGTGGATATAGAAGCCTTCGACCGTGAGGCAAAACGAATTTTGAAGGAGGTCGAAGATGAAACGGGTTGGATGTATGAGACGCAGCACAAGGATGGCCGGACCAAAGGTGTTGTCAATTTCTTGGTTTGGAGTGAGCAAAATAGTTGTCCTGAGTGCGGTCAGTCATTCGTGTTTTACGATGAAGCTCGGGATGCAGAAAGTGACGAGCTCAAAGAGGAATTTAAATGTCCACATTGTAGCGCGGCGTTGAAGAAGGGCCGACTTGAGGTTGTTTACGAAAATGTTTTCGACCCACGCTTAAAAACGACTGTGAAACGTCCGAAACGTGTAATCGCTCTTATCAATTACACAGTTGGGAAAAGTAAATTTGAGAAGAAGCCTGACGAAGCGGACTTGAAGACCATTGAAAATATTGAGGCTTTGCCGCTTCCAATACAAGTGCCAGACACACAATTGCCAGACATGCAAATGATGAGGGTTGGCCGCATGAAAGGTTCTGCGGTTACACACATGCATCATTTCTTCTTGGCGCGCTCAGCTCAAATTCTTGGTCGTTTATGGGAAAAGGTCAGTGAAGTTGAGGATGCGAGGACGCGCGCCCTGTTGAAATTCTGGTTGGACAGTCATTTTGTAAATCTTTCGATACGCAATCGCTATCGGCCAGAAGTTTCATTTCCTTACAATCCCCTGACAGGCGTTTTTTACGTTCCGTCGATGGTAAGTGAGGCATGCGTTTATCCTGCTTATTCCAACAAAATACGTCGAATAGTTGCAGCGCTTGTGGATATTAAAGATGCAACAAATTTACTCCAAACTTGCTCAGCAAGCGCTCCGCTACTCCCAGACAAATGCTTGGATTACATTTTTGTAGATCCCCCGTTCGGAGAAAACATCTATTACTCAGACCTCAATTTCTTCATAGAGGCTTGGTATGGCGTTTTTACAAATACGCGGTCCGAGGCAATAGTCGATCGTGTGCGCGAGAAAGCTCTGACTGATTATAGTCGGTTAATGCTTGCTTGTTTTAAGGAGTGTTATCGGGCTCTTAAGCCTGGACGATGGATGACAATCGAATTCCACAATACACAGAACAGTGTATGGAACTCGATACAAACCACTCTTCAAGAAGCAGGGTTCGTGGTTAGTAACGTATCAGCTTTGGATAAGCAGATGCACACGTTCCAAGCCGTCAATACAACTACTGCAACCAAACAAGACCTTGTAATCACTGCTTACAAACCAAACGGCGGTTTGGAAGAACGTTTTGCCAAGCGCGGTGAAACGGAGGAAGGTGTCTGGGATTTTATCCGGACCCACTTGAATAATCTCCCTTTGATTAAACCTAAAGGCGGGCAGTTGGAATTTATAGCCGAGCGCGATCCGCGTATTCTTTATGACCGCATGGTAGCATTTTACGTCGGCCATTCCACACCTGTCCCGCTCAGTTCTGCGGAGTTCCAAGCCAATCTGGCCGAAAAATTTCCCGAACGGGACGGAATGTTTTTCCTGCCCGAACAGGTCAACGAATATGACAAAAAGCGAGCACAGGTGGAAAACATCGGCCAGTTGGCCATCTTCGTCGAAGACGAACGGAGTGCCACGAACTGGTTAAGAGCTAAACTCAAGGAAAAGCCGCAAACATCTCAAGACCTCAACCCCGATTTCATGCAACAACTTAACGCGAGTTGGAAAAAGTGGGAAGCGCGGCCGGAATTGAATGCCTTACTCTACCAGAATTTTCTGTGCTACGATGGCATCGGCGAAGTGCCCAGCCAGATTCACAGCTACCTGTCCACGCAGTTCAAAGAGTTGCGTAACCTGCCCAAGGATCATCCGCAGTTGAAAGCCAAAGCCAAGAATCGGTGGTATGTTCCCGATCCAAAAAAGAACTTGGATTTAGAAACACTCCGCAACAATCAATTGCTCAAAGAATTTTGGTCCTATCTGCCGGAAGGTTACACCCCGCCGGCGCTGTCGGCCACCAAGGGTCAGACCTTGCCCGGTCTGACCGTGCCTCGCCCCAAGATTCCCAAGGGTAAAAAACTCAAGGAACTTCGCACCGAAGCTGTCCGTGTCGGCTTCAAGCACTGCTACCAGCAGAAGGATTACACCACCATTCTCGTCGTTGCCGAAATGATTCCGGATAGCGTGCTGAACGAAGACGAACAGTTGCAGATGATTTACGACACTGCTGTCACGCGTAGCGGTGGCGGTGAGTGATAAACCAGCATGTTTGAAACCGGCCAATGGCTATGGAGCATCGAACACCGGCAGCCATGCAAGGTGGTCGAGGTTTCGCGCCTTTGGGATGACGCCACTTATCACGTCTGGCTGCCAGCCACGGAAAGTATTGTCCGAGCCACGTCCGACCGGCTCAAACCGCTCGATGCCGCCGAAGTCGGCCACCCGGCTCGCATTCGTTACGTTCTCTACGCTGCCCGCATTGCCAATCTGTTGAGCGAAGACGTGCTGCTCGCGCCGGCCAGCGCGTCGGTGATACCCCTGCCTCACCAGTTGAAGGCGCTCCGCCGCGCCGTCTCGCAGGATCGCGTCCGCTTCCTGCTTTGCGATGAAGTCGGCCTGGGCAAAACCATCGAGGCCGGACTCATCATGCGCGAACTCAAACTGCGCGGCTTGGCGCGGCGCATCCTCGTCATCGTGCCCAAGGGACTCGTCACGCAATGGATGGCGGAAATGCAGACGCACTTCGGCGAGGAATTTCGGTTCTTCTCGCCCGCCGATTTTTCCGGCTACCGTCGCATCGCGCCCAGCGAGAATGTCTGGCGCTCATTTGACCAGGTCATTTGCTCGCTCGATTCCGTGAAGCCGATGGAGTCGCGGCTAGGTTGGTCGCGGGACGACATCAACGAGTTCAACAAGGAGCGGTTCGAGGATTTGATAACCGCCGGCTGGGATTTGATCGTCGTGGACGAATCGCACCGCATCGGCGGCAGTTCCGAACAGGTGGCGCGGCATCAGTTGGGGCGCGGCCTGTCGGAAGCCAGCCCCTATTTCCTGCTACTGTCGGCCACGCCGCACCAGGGCAAAAGCGACGCCTTCCACCGGCTGGTGTCGTTGCTGGATAAAAACGCCTTCCCCGAACCCGGCAGCGTCACGCGGGAACGTGTTCATCCCTACGTCATCCGCACCGAAAAGCGTCAGGCGATTAACGCCGAGGGCAATCCGCTGTTCAAACCGCGCATCACCAAGCTCGTTGGTGTCAGCTGGGACGGCCACGCCGACCAGAAGCAACTTTACGATGCTGTCACCGAATACGTTCGCGAAGGCTACAACCAAGCCATGCGCGAAAAAAAGACGTATGTCGGTTTCCTGATGATTCTGATGCAACGGTTGGTGACCAGTTCCACCCGCGCCATTATTACTACGCTGGAAAAACGCCTCACCGCGCTGCAAGCGCCGGGCGAGCAGCTCACGATGCTGCCGGTCATGGTCGAAGATGATTGGAACGAACTCGACGGCCAGGACCAGCTCGAATCATTCCTGAAAACCCGGCTCGCGGCGCTAAAGAACGAACGAGCCGAGGTGGAATTGCTGCTTACCGCCGCTCGCAAGGTCGAGGCCCGCGGCCCGGACGCCAAAGCCGAGGCGCTGCTGGAATGGGTTTACAAGTTCCAGAAAGAGGAAGGCGACCCGGACGTGAAGCTGCTTGTGTTCACCGAGTTCGTGCCCACCCAGCAAATGCTGGCGGAGTTTCTCGGCAATCGCGGCATTTCCGTCGCGTGCCTCAACGGCAGCATGAGCATGGACGAACGCCAGCAGGTGCAGGAGGCATTCGCCAAGGAAGTCCGCATTCTCATTTCCACCGATGCCGGTGGCGAAGGCTTGAATCTTCAGTTTTGCCACATCGTTGTTAATTTCGACATCCCGTGGAATCCCATGCGGATCGAGCAGCGTATTGGCCGCGTGGATCGTATTGGCCAGAAGGCGGTGGTCCGCGCCATCAATTTCCTGTTTGCCGACAGCGTGGAATTTCGCGTGCGCGACGTGTTGGAAATAAAGCTCGCCGTCATCCTCGAAGAATTTGGCGTGGATAAGACCAGCGACGTGCTGGATTCCGCCGAAGCCGCGCATATGTTCGACAATTTGTATGTGGATGCGTTGTTGCATCCCGACCGCATCGCGCAATCCGTCGAGCAGGTTGCGGAAACCATCAAGGCCCGCGCCGGTGAGGCTCATTCCAAAAACACGATGCTCGCCAACAGCGACGCCCTGTCGCCGGATGAAGCCCGCGACATGCTGAATCAGCCATTGGCGGAGTGGGTCGAGCGCATGACAGAAAATTATCTGGATGCCTACGGCGGCAAGTATGACGCGGAGTTGGATTGCCTTCGCATCCAATGGCCCGGCGAGACGCAGATGCAGCGCTACGCACTCCCCACCCGCACCGGCACGCCGCCGCCCAAAACCGAATTGCTCCGGCTCGATCATCCCAAGGTTCGCGGTATCCTGTCGCGCCTGCCACGTTTCGTGCCGGGGATGCCAATTCCGGCACTCCATTTCCAGTCGCTGCCGGCCGGCATCACCGGCCTATGGTCGCTTTGGGAAATCTGCATCATCACCCAGGATCGCCAGCGCCGCCGGATGCTCCCGTTGTTCGTCCATGCGGATGGCCGGATGCTGGCGCCCACGGCGCGGTTTTTATGGGAGCAACTTTGTTTGGAGCCATGGCGGGTGGGTGAAAGTCCAGCCGCGCCGCTGGATGAAAAAGGGTTTGCGACGACCGAGGCACTCGCGCACGAGCAGTGCCGCGACCTTTATTTGGAAATGCGCCAGCGCCATTTGAACCAGCTTCAACTCGAAAAGGACAAGGCGGCTTACAGTTTTGGTTCGCGGCGCAAGCTGCTTCAGTCCATCGGTCTGCCGGAAGTCCGCGAGTTTCGTTTGCGGCAGCTCGCGCAGGAAGAAGCCCGCCATGCCGAGGAAATGAAACGGCAAAGCCAGGTCTTGCCGCAACTGACGCCGTTGCTCATGCTTAACATCTCCTGACCATGTCTGAATGGCGTGAACAAATTGTGCGGCGGCTCGTGCCCAATATGGCGCGGGTTACCGCCGTGTCCGACCCCGACGGGTTGCTCCGCGATCCCGGCGTGTTTCAGGCGATTCAGGCCAAGGGTTTTGCCATCGTCCAGTTTGAGGATTCGATTTCATTCCGGTTCGATTACGAAAGTTGCTTTCGCTCGAAGTGGGATGCCGGCGAGAAATCCGAATTGGTTGTCGTGTTCAAGCCCGGCGATAACGAGTTCGATACCTTGCCCGCCGACGTGCTTGCCAACGCGCAACGCCTGTCCTTCTCGCTCAAGGAGATATTTTCCAAACTGTCGTTCGACGTGGTTTCCCATCTGGAGACGGTCTATTACGACGCGCTTTTCCGCGCTCAGCAACTGGAGGCCAAGTCACCGATGGACGAGTCGCAAACGCTTGGTTTCGTGCTGCGGCATGTTTTCCAGATTGAACCCGCCGTCATCAAGAGTTTGCCCGACCTGCTCAAAATGCTGTGCGAGCGGCACTATCGCAAACTGAGTATCCCAGCAATGCTCAACGATTATCTCATCGCGACGTTGCGCCAGAATCCCGATTTCCAGAACTGGCCTCTGGAAACTATTGTCCCCAATGCCGCCGCCTTTTGGGAATTTCTGAATGAGCGCTGGCCCATCTACGTCCGCCAGTCGCGGGGCGGGACGTTAAAGATTCAGGAAAATCCGCCCAAGCTGAAATACCCCGGCCCGGAGTTGTTGCCGTTCGGTCACGATGCGGTCCGTGTCCATGTTGATAACCTGTTTGAAGACGGCTTGCTCACGCCCGTCGAATGGGATTGGAGTCAGGCCCTCGACAAAAAATGGATCCGCGTTGGCTTGCTCGGCAACAAGGTGCAGAACACCGACCTGCGGTTTGAGGAATTGGGCAAAAATCTGCTCAAAGATTGCCCGGACAAATCCGCCTCGCCGCAAAGCTGGCTGGCGTTCGCCTATCGCTACGCGCAGGCCCGAATGCTCTGGACGCAGATCAGTGCCGCCAAGCACAACGAATTTCAAAAGCAGTTCCCGGATTTGTGCAGCTACGCCAACCAGCAGTTCTATGCTTGGCTGACCGCCAATTACGGCGGCATTTTTAACTATCCGGCCAGCAGCCCGTTGATGGTGCATCACATCCCCGGCTACATTTCCCACCAGTTCAAGAGCCAGCAATGCCGCCGCGCCGCGTTTATCCTCGTGGACGGACTCGCCATTGACCAATGGTTGATTCTCAAGGATGTCCTGAAAACTCAGGGCCTGAATGCACCCATCGAAGAAAATGCCCTGTTTGCCTGGTTACCCACCATCACACCCATATCCCGGCAGGCGGCTTATTCCGGCAAAGTCCCGCGCTATTTCGCCGAAACCTTGCACCGCACGGACAAAGACGAGTCCGGGTGGCGTCAATTCTGGACCGACCATTCCCTGTCACCGGCGGAAATCGCCTTCGTGGACGTGCATGGCGACTCCAATGACATCGCCAAGATTGACGATATAATCACCCCGCAAACCCGCGCCCTGGGCATCACGTTGTTCAAGGTGGACAAGATCATGCACGGGATGCAACTCGGCGCGGAGGGCATGGCCGGACAGGTTCGCACTTGGGGCGAGCAGGGTTTTCTTGTCAATTTGCTCAATCACCTTCGGCCGCTCGGGTTCGATGTGTTTATTTCCGCCGACCACGGCAACACCGAGGCGGTCGGGATCGGCAATCCCAAGGAGGGTGTCCTCAGCGACAAAGGCGGCGAGCGTTGCCGCATTTACTCCGACCCCGCGCTTACCAAAGCCTGCATAACAAAGTTCCCGGAGACACTTAAATGGAACCACGACGGGCTGCCAGAGAATTTGACCACGTTGCTGGCGCCTCCCGGCAAGGCATTCGTGAAAGAAGACTCCTCACTGATATGTCACGGCGGCCCGTCACTCGAAGAGGTTTGCGTCCCATTTCTCCGCATCAAAGCCGGCGCGGGAGGCGCACCACAGTAAATGCAATCGAAGACTGACATCGGTTTTGGCAAAAAAGTTCGGGCCGCTTGGCTCGACTCGGCGCTGGCTTATGCCGCCGCCGGCCAGTCGTTCGACGAGGTGAAAGCGGATCTCGCCAAGGAAATCGCCGCCAACAATCCCGGCCCGGAAGCCATCCGCAAGGTGCAGGCGGCGTTGAAACGCGTCTGGTTCACGCCGCCGGATTACTGCCAGGCACTCCGCGACGACGCGCTGCGCCTCTACCGTAAGCATGATTCACCCGCCACTCGCCTGTTGTTGCATTGGGGTATGTGTATCGCCGCGTATCCATTTATCGGGTCGGTCGCCGAAACGATGGGCCGGTTGATGAAGTTACAGAAGGAAACCAGACTCGCCGACGTTGAACGTCGCATCCGCGAGCAACACGGTGACCGTGATTTTGTCGGCCGCATCACAAGATACGATGTCAGTAGTTTTTTGGATTGGGGCGTTTTGGCGGAAACGAAGCAGAGTGGCGTGTATCAATCCACCAAGCTCATCCGTCCCCACGGCGGCGAACAGCTCGCTTGGCTGGCCGAGGCGGTGATGATTTCACGCGACAGGGCACAAATCCCGTTTTCCGAACTGTGCAATCATCACGCGCTATTCCCCATCGCGCTTGAAACGCTCAGTGCCGCCACTCTGCAAAGCAACCCGCGCCTGCGCGTTGAACGTCAGGGCTTGAATCGGGAATTTGTATTTCTGGAAGAAAAAATCTCAAAGAACAATTCCACCATATCAGCATGACCAAAATTCTCAATCTCAACCCAACCTCCGCCGACCCGCGCTGCTGCCATCAAGCGCGAAATCTTTAAGACCCAACACTGTGTCACTATTTGATCCATATCTTGACTACGAGGTGGAATATGAATACGAAGGTCGTGGAATGGAGCCTTCGCAAAGTATTTACATGGATGTTGAATGGCCTTTTGTCGCACTGGAAGAGATCAGGAAATCGGAGGGCACAGGAACTTGCGATGATCGAATGATAAAGATGCTCAAGGATCTTTGGAGTTAATTTTTTAATTGTGTGGAAAAATTCTAAAAAGAGCGTTCATTAATCAGGCGGTTTCCCTGCCTGGTATTGTCCCATGCAACAATATTTAAATTTTTTGCCGCTTCCACAGGGGCATTTCTCATTTCTGCCCGGCATTTTGACGCCGGGTGGCAACAACACAGACTGACGTGTCTTCATCTGAAGAACATGCTTTTCAAGCATCGGATCGAACCGCCAATTATCTTCCAGCCAGAAAGCATGCGCGAAAGGTTGCCTGGGATTATTGTGTTCCATCCCGAAAGCAGCACAACGGTTGACTTTATTTCGATATTTCTCAGAAACTGCACGGTTGAGGGTAATTTCGTGCAATTGCTCAAGATTACGTTCTTCGCTAAGAGTCAGGCTAAATACCACGTCTTTGCACTTCAGCATCGCCGAACGAATTCTGCCACTGGAACTGGATGAAGCCTTTAAAGCCTCGATGGAATAAGCCAAGGCCGCCAATTGTTCGTCATCGAGGGACAACACGCAGAATGTGATCCATCTTGCTTGCGGGTCGTCAGACCGTAAACCTAATTCCCATAGAAAGTCCTTCACAATAGGTGGAACATTGAGTGGAACTGGATCGAGAACTGGCACCCCATGTTTTTCTACATGAATGGCTTTTTGAAAGCGCTCGTGATAATTCGTCAATGTGATTAGGTTAGGACGCTTTTCTGCGTGGCGCCAAACTTCGGGTTGGAGCCTACCACTGTTCAAATAGGTTCCAAAAAAATCGATTTCGCTGCCTGCATATCGGACTTCCTCCTTTTCAAGCATGATTCGGCGCTTAATGAAATGAAGAAATACGTCTGAGCTTGGGCAAAACCTTGTAATAATGTCCAAGTCGTCTAAGGCAACAGCCCAAGGGAATCGGCCATCCTTAAACAAGCCCATTTCTTGCAACGTTGCCAATTGGCCGGCCATACTGACCAAGCGCCGGAGCGAAATGCTCACGGCAAACGTTTCCCGCAATTCTGACTTGGCGATTTTCAAAGTGCGTCCACCATTTTCCTCCTTAAGAATAATCTCCTCAACTCCATCGACATATTTTGCAAACCGCCGTGCTTGTTGGAATCCATCTTCGATGTTTGCCTTAACATCCGTGCAAAAGCGACCGATGTCAGCACCTATGGGGCGGAAGCGCAGTTGTTTAGACTTGGCTTCGCAAATTAGCAAGAAAGGCGGCCAAACAACCGCAATATCAAGTTCCGCTAAGCCTCCATCCAAGCGATCCGGGTCTGGGTAAGTTAACCCTCTAAAAACTGATTCTCTTGGGAATAGTCGTTGAAAGCATGCGTCAGCGTTGATCTCGAGATAGTCCGAAATATGTTGTTGGTATTTCCCGGAAGCAAAGGAAGGTTCTGATTTGGCGTCAGAATCGAAGCGTTCAAACACTGTCAGCAGACAGCCGGCTAAATTGATTATCAAAACTCGACCGTCTGAGAAAACGGGAAGAGGGTAATCAATTACGTCGAGATGGTGTTTGAGTTCGCATCGGCGAGCACGGTCGCAACCAATCATTGAGATGAGAGATTTCCATTCTGAATCCGAGACATTGCAGATGCTTTGGACTTCGTTTTTGTTTACCGGAAAAATATCTATTTCTGTTGAGGATAGGAACGGCTCGTCGCCCAACTTAATGTAAGCCGATAGATCCTCCTCTTCTTGCGAATCAACCCAGCACCGTTCCCACACGTCATTCGCTCTGCGGAGTAGTGCCAATCGCGGTTCCGAACATAGCACCTTGACTACGGCATCAAGCACCTCAACAGCCTTTGTCGGGCTTATTCCGAGCCGGTCTTTGAAACGCTGATCAAATCGCCCCAAAGCAATTCGGATTAACGAAGTGGTCTGATCAATTTCAGCGGCACCGACACCCATCGATGTTTCTATGGCAAGAGAGGCGAGCAGGAACGATTTCGTATCAAATCCAACGGCTTCGGATAAATACGGCGCACATAGAATCGACCTTTGTGCTCCATAGGCCAAGTCCAACGCACTGATGCAGCGAGCGAGATGCTGCTCTGTAATAGTGCAATCACCGGGAGTGCTGAAGGTTTCGCTTGCGACATAAAATAACATTTTAAGTTTTGCCGGAATCAAATGGAGTGCATCCGTGGGTAGTCGGGAATCTGGTCCGGCAAGGAAAATAGCTGTAGCGGTGAATAAAACCGTCGAGTCCAGAGTTTCACACAACAATCGAAGCTCCGAGATCGACAGGGTCAATTGTTTTCGCGCCTCCTCCAATGCTGGGTGAGGATCAGGCGTGCTCTTATTGTCATTCGTCGCCACTGGAAAAAGAATCAGATTTTACCTATACTGCCAACATTTTGTTATGAAGTCAGCTTTTGATTGCCAGTATCTTCACGATGGTGCAGGACTTTTTTATTTCGCGGCAGCGTGGGGAAGTATCGCAGCCATTCAAGTTCTTGTAATTGGTAAAGACAATAAGCCCCTGCTTTGAACATAATGAGAACGGGGTCATTTGGCCGGTATTCATGAAATCGATAAAGGTGGTGGTTGAACACATCAAGACCGGCTGCAATCGAATCAACCTTCAGCGAGCCTCGCCCATGAGGATTAATGCACGGCAAAATAAAGGCGTTCTCTAAAGTCCAGTCGTGGTATTGCCTCGCTTCAGTGTGTAGGTATTTCAAGTTCGATAAAACAACAACATCAACCATTTTAAACTTGTCCGGTGGGCAATAAGATTGGTCAGTGAAAAGTTCATGTGAACCTTCCAAAGTATGCCACCAGTGAGTAATGCTCGCGCTGTTTCCACAGGCCACAAACAGAATATTCAGATTGTCTTCTGCTGACATGGGAGAAAATTTTGCATTCGCGCTAGTTAATGCATCCTTCATGCGGTTATCTTTGTTTGGGTTGGTTTCCAATACATGTCCCAACGGTGAGTTGCGGAAAACGTTGTGCATGGTGGCAGCCTTCTCGAAAAATCCTGGCACGCGGCCCACAGAAGCTATAACCAAAGAGTTGGGATCAGGTTTCTCTTCTTCCGGGCATTTGACTTCAAGTGAGATCTTCTTGCTCCCTATTTCATAATATGCTTCAACATTTTTCGGTGGGTTCACCTTTTTATCGATTTCAAAATTTTGAAGTGAAGCGTTTCGCTTCAGGTCGTTTTGCACTGACAATTCGGCAGCACTTTGAAGGTATCTTTCCAACTTGAACTCGCTGTCATTGGGAATGAAAAACTTTTCCTGAAGGATTTTTTCCATGTTCCGCGCAGGATAAACATTTTCAGCCGCCGAAATGAAGTTGAGCTGGTAAGTGCCGGCCGCTGAAAGCGGGTGGTTGGCTGACAACTTTTCCACCAAAGCCTGAATATCAGGTGCACGCATGGTTTAAATTGTAACATAACAAAATCACCGGCGCGAGCTGCGTCGGTGAAAGGGTCGTGAAAGGGTCGGGCCAAGAATATTGACATTTTTCACCTGACGGGTTTGGCGGCCTGAGTTTGGGGTTTGAAATGCAGTTGAGTTGCCAGACCGGCGGGTGTACGAGTTGTGCCTGGCTTAGCCAAGGCTTCGGCGGGCAGGCGGCCTGACCCCACTCCCGCAGTCGCGGGAGGAGTGAAAGCAAGCGCGCAAAAATGAAACCGCACGAGAGACACCACGCATTATGAACCTCCTCGAAAAACTTCGCACCGCCGCCGCCAGCGCCAAGCCGGGCACGCGCGTCATCGGCATTGATCTCGGCACCACCAATTCCACCGTCGCCCAGGTCCGGCTGCCGTTGCCCGAAAGTTCCTCCGCCGAGTTCGCGTGCGAATGTGTGCCTTTGGAGCAGGCCACCCAAATGAGTCCGTTTACCGGCGCGCTCATACCGTCGGTGGTGGCCATTGATAAAGCTGGCATGGTTTGGATCGGCGAGGGCGCCAAGCGGATGCGGGCCGAGCCGCAGAAGCACGGCTTGAGCCTGGAAAAGAACCTGTTCTACGAAACCAAGAACGACATGGGGCTGCAAAAACGGTATCACCGCGCCGCCGAGGATTTTGACCACGCCTCCAAGATTGCCGGCC
>Ga0182027_10010608_pt1 | contig 13076 bp, 14 predicted proteins | sample 712E1DmetaG_FD_121300 | JGI IMG/M metagenome (GOLD analysis project Ga0182027, IMG submission 121300) | Permafrost microbial communities from Stordalen Mire, Sweden - 712E1D metaG (Illumina Assembly) | ecosystem: Environmental > Terrestrial > Soil > Wetlands > Permafrost | place: Sweden...
ATGAGAGACACAATAACAGAAGAAGACATGCTAACAGACACAACAAAAACAGAAATAGTACAACAACTACAAAAAGAACAAAACAAAGTAGTAATACTACAAGAACAAATGCAAGCACAAAAAACAGAACTAGAAGAAAGAATGAAAAAAATGGAACAAATAATATTACAAAAATTCGCAAACAGCTTCTAAAAAAATACCAAAACATTTATAATTTCTGATAAACATCTAACATGTATGGCAACTAATTAAATTTTTTATAAAATTCAGTGGGGTGATTTTATGGGTAAACTTTTTTCCGGAATTTTTACTTCGATTATTTGTTTACTTATTGGTGTAATGATATTTAAAAATGCTGTTGCTATTATATTGATGATTTTAGGTTTTATTATTGGTTTTAGGCAGAGTACTGCTGATGCTTATTCTAAGTTTTGGCATTGGGGTAAGGAAGAACGTGCGAGAAATGCTTTGAAGGCTGAGAATCCTGAACCTAAGAAAAAAGGTTTCTGGGGTGAATGGTATGGTGCAGCTCATGCTGCTAATGAGGCTAGGAATGAGAAGGAACGTGCCGAGGCAGAACATTTGAGAATGATTGAGAAAGAAGCCGAGGCTACTGAGCGTGGAAAGCATCATATACAACAAAAGTATGGTTATAAAAATTCTGATGGAACGTATATTCATTCTAATAATTCTTTAGGTATTAAAGATCCTGATGAATTGACTAAAGATTATCGTGATAGACAAGAAAGACATAAGACAGAATTTAAACAAAAAACAAGTGACATGCATAACTTCCTAAACGGAAAGAAAGAACACCCATAAACCACAACCCATACCTAGATGTGGCTAAATGTGGAATAATGTCGAGAATGTGGAAGAGCCACAAATCTTTCTTAAAGGAAAAAATTATATACTAGATATATATTATGCAATCGTTAGGGGTATAAATGAAAGAAAAATTATATCTAATTTTATTGATAATATTATTACCTATAATATTATCTGGGTGTGGCAGTTCCCATAAGACTTCTTCTACAGATAATTATTATACTAATTATTCTATATGTGAAAATGATTTAAGTCAATGCACTGGAGATAAAACAACTCTACAATTAGAATCTAATTCGTGGCGTGATAAATATAATACTGCATGTGGGGCTTTTAAACAACTTAACGAAACATGCACACAAGATAAAATTATATTAAAAAATGAAGCAGATACTTGTAAAACCAACTATTGGCAATGTAACAATGATTTAATTCAAACAAAACAAAAATTATCGGATTTGAAAACCATAACTTTTTGGGCAATTATAGTGTATATAATACTTAATGTGGCATGGATACTCTTAGGAAAATCTATATCCGATCAGGAAATAAATCCTTGGGTATCAATAATTATATTTGCTGTATTATTAATTATAGGATTAATTATTGCTGCAACTCAGAATGTAGTAGTATTTTAAATATAAATATAGTATACATTAGAGGAAATATATGAGTAGATCTGGATTAGATTGGCTAATAATTATTCTGACGATAATTGGAATAATATTATTAATTACTGGTGTAATTATATTGTTTAATGGAGTGATCGTTTCAGGAATAATTACAGGCATTATAGGATTAGGATGTTTTTACCTTATTACAATTTTATGAATGATATTATTATAGCTATTAGGAATCCTAGACTAAAACAAGCATATAATATTCCATAAATTATGTACTTAACTGTTATAGGAATAGTCTTCCATAATGTTTTAAATTCTGAAAAATCCTCTACACGCATCAGTTAAAACTTCATTAAAACAATCAACTTTTTCTTGCCTTTCCATAATTTTTCTCCGACCAATCATGAACTTTATAGCCAATAAAGGGTTTATGATCAAAGCCTGAACTACCCGACATGCTCATAAAGTGAAATAATTATTTATTTCTACAATTACTTTGTAATACATTCTCCGAGTAATTCTATTCAATTATTTCAGACTATCATTTCTTGGTGATCTACAATGATAAGGCAACTACCAACGATTGAATATAAAGGCAAGAAATATTTTCGAGACGATAGGTTAAGACAAATAAGAAATGTGGACAATCCACATGAATATATAGAGTTTGAAGATATGCAAAACAATGGAGGCGAATAAGAATGGCAGACAAATATATCGACAAATATAGAAAAGTAATAAAAGGTGCAAAAAACAACAAAGAAATAGACACCGTACTAAACAAAATCTATGAAAACGGTTTCGAAGATGGATGCAACGAAGGCAACAATTAAGTTGCCTTTTTTTATATAGTCCCGTATTACATAATCGGAGTCGTAGATTTCTTTGATGACAACCATTTAAGGTTGTATGGAATTAAACAAAATTTATTGTATGGATGCATTAGAATTTCTCAAGACGATTCCAGATAATAGTGTTGACCTTGTGGTGACAGATCCGCCTTATAATGTTTCTCAAAAGCAAGACTTAAAAATTAATGGCAGAATAATTAAAAAGAACTTTGGCGACTGGGACTTTGGCTTTAATCCTGCGCCGATTTTAGCCGAATTACGCAGAGTTCTAAAACCAACCGGGCAAATCTACGTCTTCTGCGGAACAGAGCAAATTCCAATTTATATGCAAGAATTCATAGAAAAATGGTACTTCAGAAACCTACTCGTCTGGTATAAAACAAATCCTCCACCAAGACTAAGCAAAACCAACTATGTATTCGCTAACGAATATATAGTCTACGCCATAAAAGAAAAAGGAAAACCAAGTCTATCTACATTTAATTTTTCATCCCAAACAACAATGCACAACACATTCATATCAGGATCACTACAAGGAAAAGAAAGACTAAAAGCCGAGAATGGAACAGCAATACATCCAACACAAAAACCACTAGCAATACTAAAAAAATTAATATCCACATCAAGCAAAGAGGGAGATATAATACTAGACCCGTTCATGGGAATAGGAAGCACAGCAGTAGCATGCAAAGAACTAAAAAGAAAATATATAGGATGCGAACTGAACTCAAAATATGTAGCATGGGCAAGTAAAAGGATTAATAATACAATATCCTTATTTTCTTAAAGTTATCCCGTTCTAGGGGAAACTATTTAAACCACTCGAGTTTAAACTTTTATAAGGGGAATATGGACTTCGTGGAATATAGACTGTAGTTTAAACTAATCGGTCCAAAATGTATCACATAAAATGACCACTTACTCTCATTCAAGACTTAGTACATTTGAACAATGCAGATACAAATATAAGCTACAATATATAGATAAAATCAAAGTTGATGTTCCAACTACTATTGAAGCATTCATGGGAGATATGGTTCATCAGACCATGGAGAAACTATATACTGACTTAAAATTTCAGAAGATGAATTCTTTAAAGGAACTACTAAATTTTTATGAAGAGTTGTGGGAGAAGGAATATTCTAAGGATATATTGATTGCTAAAACAGATTATTCTGCTGAGAATTATCGTAAGATGGGAGAGAAATATATTACTGAATATTATGAGCATTATAAACCATTTGATGATATTAAAATTATTGGTTTAGAAACTGAAGAGCGAATGACTTTATCTGACGGAATAACTTACCATGTTCGTATTGATAAGTTAGGATTTATCGGTAATGTATACTATGTTTGTGATTATAAAACAAACGTACGTATGAAAACACAAGAAGACGCAGATATAGATAGACAACTCGCAATGTATTCTATATGGGTTAAAGACAAATTTCCTGACGCTACAAAAGTTGTTTTAAAATGGCATATGCTTGCCTTTGACAAAGAAGTAACATCTTCAAGAACACCTAAAGAACTCAAGGCTTTAAAGAAAGAAGTATTAGCGTTAATACATGAAGTCGAACATTGTAAAGAATATCTTACCAACATCACCAAGTTATGTGATTATTGCGTCTATCAAGACATTTGTCCTTCGTTTAAACATAGCGTTGAATTAGAAAAAAAGACAATTAAAAAATTCAAAGAAGATGATGGATTAAAATTAGTAGACCAATACGCCGAATTAAGTAAAGTCAAAACTGAATTGGAAGAAAGTCTAGAAACTATTAAAGAAGACTTAATTGCATTCTGTAAATCCAAAGGACTAGAAGTAGTATATGGTTCAAATAAGAAAATATCCGTAAAAGAATACAATAAAATAGTTTTACCAGAAGATAAAGAAAAATTAATTGAACTATTGAAAAAGAAAGGAGTCTATGAAGAATTTACGATGCTAAATTTTATGAAGTTTAATTCAGCAGTAATCAAAGGAACAATAGACGTAGGTAAATTGGTTACAAAAGAGAAAGATTTCAGAATATCATTAAGTAATAAAAAGATAGAGGAATAAAAATGTTTGAACAAATTTTTAAGAATGTTGATGATGTCCTGTGGAAAGATGCAGGTTGTGGTAGCGAATTGGATTATGTAGAACAAACTTCATGGATTCTGTTCTTAAAGTATCTTGATGATCTTGAAAAAGAGAAACAGACATCTGCTAAACTAGCAGGAAAGACTTATAAGAGTATTATAGCTCCAGAATTTCAATGGACTGTATGGGCTGCACCTAAATTAAAAGATGGTAAAATCGACCACAATGCACTTACAGGAGATGATTTAACTGATTTTGTTAATATAAAATTATTCCCTTATCTTAAAAAGTTTAAAGTAGACGCAGATAATGCAGATACGATTCAGTATAAGATTGGAGAAATCTTTAGTGAGTTAAAAAATAGAATTCAGAGTGGATACACACTACGTGAAGTAATTAATTTAATTGACCAATTACGTTTTGGTTCTCATGCTGAAAAACATGAAATGTCTCACTTATATGAAGCTAAGATTCAAAACATGGGTAATGCTGGTAGGAATGGTGGGGAGTATTATACACCACGTCCACTTATTAAAACAATAGTTAAAGTTGTTGATCCGAAAATTGGAAACAAGATTTATGATGGTGCTGTAGGGTCTGCAGGTTTCTTATGTGAAGCCTTTGAATACATGAAGAATAGTAAGAACCTTACAACTAAGGATCTAGAAATACTTCAGAAGAATACATTCTATGGTAAGGAGAAAAAATCTTTAGCCTACATTATTGGTATCATGAACATGATTTTTCATGGCATTAGTTCACCAAGCATCGTGCATACTAATACCTTAGCTGAGAACTTATCCGATATTCAAGAGAAAGACAGGTATGATGTTGTGTTGGCTAATCCTCCATTCGGTGGTAAAGAAAGAGAAGAAGTACAACAAAACTTTCCAATAAAGACGGGAGAAACAGCATTCTTATTCTTACAACATTTTATTAAAATATTGAAAGCTAACGGCAAAGCAGGTGTTGTTATCAAGAATACATTCTTATCCAATACTGATAATGCATCGGTTAGTTTGAGGAAGCATTTGCTTGAGAGCTGCAATCTACATACCATCTTAGATTTGCCAGGAGGAACATTCTTAGGTGCAGGTGTTAAAACAGTAATATTATTTTTTGATAAGGGAGTACCGACTCGAAAGGTTTGGTACTATCAATTAAACTTAGATAGGAACTTGGGTAAAACTAATCCATTAAGTGAAAAAGATTTAGAAGAATTTGTTAGACTACAAAAGACTAAAGCAGACTCAGATAATTCATGGACTATAAACATTAAAGATGTAAATACTGAGACTTATGATTTGTCTGTAAAGAACCCTAATAAAAAGGAAGAAGCGGCACTTAGAGACCCACAAGAGATACTTAAGGAAATAGCAACACTTGATAAGGAAAGTGCAGATATTCTTAAATCCATAAAGGAGATATTGTAAGATGAGCGAACAAATAATTCTGGTTTTACTAAGTGGATTTCTAGGAGCATTCATTGGTTCTGTTATTGCTATTGGATTTACCCTCTGGAGAGATAATCATCAAGAAAAGAAAAGAATAATAAGAGAAAAGTTAGAAAAGGTTTATGCTCCGCTTGTTGCATTGAAAAAGAAAATAGACTTAGTTAATCAAAGCGAAGGAGGATTTTTGTTACCATCTAACCCTATGGAAGTTGAAATGGTTGAAAAGATAATATTTCAATACTATTATTTAATTGATGATGATTTGAAAGAAGAAATAGTCCTATTGCATTCGCAACTAAGAAACAACATCGGTAATCAGATGAAAATTGTAAATCTTCCAGAAAAAGTAATTAAATATTATAACAAATATAAAAAGATTTTGGGAATAAAATGAAGAGTAATTGGGAAGTAAGGAAGCTAGGAGAGGTTTGCGAATTTGTTAGAGGACCATTTGGTGGAAGTCTTAAGAAGAATATTTTCAAATCTGAGGGATATGCAGTTTATGAACAGCAACATGCAATATACGATCAATTTGATGATATTCGTTATTTTATTGACGAACATAAATTCAATGAAATGAAGAGATTCGAATTGAAGAGTGGTGATTTAATAATGAGTTGTTCAGGTACAATGGGAAAAATAGCGATTGTACCTAAAGACATACGTAAAGGAATTATTAATCAAGCACTATTAAAACTTACACCTAATGCAAAGCTCAACATTTATTTTTTAAGAATGTGGATGGAAAGTCAGGATTTTCAAGACCAATTAAGTAAATTTACTAAGGGTGCAGCAATTAAGAATGTCGCATCTGTTGCTGTTTTGAAGAATATTCTGATCCCTCTTCCTGCACTTTCTGAACAGAAACGTATAGTCGAAATTCTTGATAAAGCTTTTGAAAACATTTCACAAGCAAAAAATATTGCTGAAAAGAATTTAGATAATGCAGATGAAATCTTTGAAAGTTATCTACAAAGTATATTCAAGAATAAAGGCGATGGTTGGGAAGAAAAGAATATTGGAGAAATTTGCGATTTAATGACTGGCGGTACTCCTAGTAGAGCTAAAAGAGAGTATTTTGAAGAAGGAAAAATCAGATGGTTAGTCTCCGGCGATGTAAATATGGGTGAAATTTATGAATGTAATGGACGTATAACAGAACTAGGTATGTCTAACTCAAGTGCAAAATATCTTCCGGTTAATTCAATCGTAATGGCATTAAATGGTCAGGGTAAAACGCGGGGAACTGTTGCGATGCTCCACATCAAAGCCACTTGTAATCAATCTCTTGTTAGTATTTATCCAAAAGATATTAAAAAAATATTACCTGAATATATCTATCATAATTTAAACAATAGATATAAAGAAATTCGTAAAATAACTAGCGACAGTGATAATGATAGAAGAGGACTAAATATGCCTCTAATCAGAAATATTAGACTAACTTATCCTAAAACTATTGCTGAACAGCGACAATTCATAGAAAAATTTAGCACATTATCTCAAAAAACAAAACTCCTAGAAACAATCTATGAAAAGAAACTTACCGACTTGGAAGAGTTGAAGAAGTCGATTTTACAAAAAGCATTTAAAGGAGAACTCACAGGTGTATCAACATGAGTGAAGATGATACCAGAGCAGAACTAATTGATCCTAAACTAAGGGATAGTGGATGGGGAGTTGTAGAAGGCTCTAAAATCAATAGAAATTTTCCAATTACTTTAGGTAAAATTCAAACAGGTAATATAAGAGCTTGTCCTCTTAGAGCAGATTACATACTATCATACAAAGGACGTAAACTTGCAGTTGTAGAAGCCAAGAAGAGCTATCTCGAAGTTGGTGAAGGTGTTGCTCAAGCAAAGGATTATGCAGAGAAATTACATATTGATTTCACTTACGCCACTAATGGTAAAGAGATCTATCAAATTAATATGGACTCAGGAGAAGAAGGTCCAATAGATAACTTTCCAACACCAGATGAATTATGGAATAAAACATTTCACGTACACAATGATTGGAAAGAACGATTTGATGCAATTCCTAAAGGCGGAATTTATGAACCTAGATTTTATCAAGAGATAGCTACTAATAAAATCTTAGATGCGATAGCAGAAAATAAAACCAATAGATTCTTATTAACTTTAGCTACTGGTACTGGTAAAACCACTATTGCATTTCAAATCGCATGGAAATTATTTCAAGCAAGATGGAATATACAAAGAGATGGCAAAAGAAGACCAAGAATCTTGTTTCTTACTGACAGAAACAATTTAGCAAATCAAGCATTTAATGAATTCTCAGCATTCCCGGAGGATGCATTGGTCAGGATTAAACCTAGTGAAATCAGAAAGAAGGGCAGTGTTCCAACAAATGGTAGCGTATTCTTTACAATATTTCAAACTTTTATGAGTGGCCCTAATGAAACCCCTTATTTTGGTGAATACCCTAAAGATTATTTTGATTTAATAATTATAGATGAATGTCATCGTGGTGGTGCTAACGATGAAGGTAATTGGCGAGGAATAATGGAATACTTCTCTCCTGCTGTTCAGTTAGGTTTGACTGCTACGCCAAAAAGAAAGGATAACATTGATACTTACAAATACTTCGGAGAACCACTATACACATACTCATTAAAAGAAGGTATTAACGATGGTTTCTTAACACCATTTAAGGTCAGAAGAATAAAAACCACAATGGATGATTATATGTATACTCCTGATGATGAAATTATTGAAGGAGAAGTAGAAGCAGGAAAGATATACACAGAATCTGACTTTAATAGAATCATAGAAATAAAAGAACGTGAAGCAAAAAGGGTAAAAATATTATTATCTGAAATTAATCAAAACGAAAAAGCCATTGTCTTTTGCGCCACACAAGATCATGCAGCAGCTATAAGAGAGTTAATTAATCAATTCAAAACAAGCCGAGAACCTAATTATTGTGTCAGAGTAACCGCTAATGACGGGAAACTTGGCGATCAATATTTAGCAGATTTTAGAAACAATGAACTTTCTATTCCGACAATCCTAACTACATCACAAAAACTTTCAACAGGTGTTGATGCAAGAAACATTCGTAGTATAGTATTATTGCGCCCAATCAGAACCATAATTGAATTTAAGCAAATTGTGGGACGTGGTACAAGATTATTTGATGGCAAAGAATTTTTTACAATATATGATTTTGTTGATGCATATCATCACTTTAGCGATCCGGAATGGGACGGCGAACCACTAGAACCAGAAATATCCGTTAGACCCAAATTAACTAAAGTTAAAGACATATTAACACCGTTTGATGAGGATCTAGAAGGTGAAGACAAAAGAAAAAAAGTAAAAATAAAGTTAGGTGATGGTAAAGCAAGACAAATCCAACATATGATTCAAACATCATTCTGGGGTCCTGATGGAAAACCAATATCAGCAGAAGAATTTTTACATAATATATACGGTAAATTACCTGAATTTTTCAAGAATGAAGCTGGACTTCGTAAAATATGGTCTGACCCAATAACAAGAAAAGCATTCTTGGACAAATTAACTGAAGCAGGTTATGGTATGAATGAACTAAAATCATTGCAGCAATTAATAAATGCTGATAACAGCGATATATTTGATGTTTTAAAGTATATTTCATTTGCTATTAAACCAATATCTAGAGAAGAAAGAGTTGCTAAAGCACAATCAAAAATATTTAAATCATTAGACAATAGCCAAAAAGAGTTTTTAGAATTTGTTCTATCAAAATACGTTGAAACAGGTATTGAAGAACTTGATCAAGAGAAGCTACCTGATCTTCTAAAGATTAAATACTTAGCAATAGATGATGCAACTGAATTGCTTGGCGGTGTTGACAAGATAAGAGAAACATTTATGGGTTTCCAAAAACACTTGTTTGCGTCATCAGTAGAGAGATCTTAAAATATTTCAACGTTTAGTAAACACTCATTCGAGGTTATTTAATGATTCCTACGAGAAAACAATTGAATGATGCGGCTTTAACATGTTTTGGTTCTGCACTTTTGAAAAAAGGTCCAAAGTTTGAATCAGAAAAAGTGAATATGAGTAATGGTAATTGGTTCCAGTCTAGCTTTGAAAATTTTGATGAACAGTCATTAGACTACACAGATATAACTAATGTAGACGCAACATTTGGATATTATGACTCCACATTGAAGTATTTTTTTCGTATAGATAAACACTTATCCGATCATTACAACGGAAGAGTACACACTCACCCACATGATGGTCAAGTACTTTTTCTTACTGCTCCAATGCCTTCAAATTTAGTGGTATCTTCATCTCCAGAACTAGATGAATTAGAACGACAGATAAGAGATGCACATAGAACGGTTGATAGGTAAAATGATGATTTTAAAGCATAAAAGTTATTAATGCGTAGGCATAATTTAGCTACAGTGGACCCACTGGACAGTTTCGCACGAACTATTTAAATGGAGCGGGATTCCGTTATAAATGAGGGTAGAGTCATGGCAGAGATAGATGAGATACTTGAGGATATGTCAGAATTGCAGCAATATATAGTTCTATTACTATCCTCAAACAATAAAGAATCTATCAAGGGGAATACTTGGTTCCAAAAAGAATTATTTTTGATTGCTAAAAATATTACTGAAATTGAAGAGGAAGCATCTTTTATTTCTGATTTCTATGGACCTTTCAGTGAGAATGCTAAAGAACAACTAAGTGAACTAGAGTTGGATGAAATTGTCGGTAAAGATGGAAATAAAATGTTTCTGTCCAAGTTAGGTTTTCAAGTAGCTCAAAAAATAGAACAGAAGACCCCTAAACAGAGATTAGAAATGATTTCTGACTTCAAAAATCTACTGAATGATTTAAACGAAGATGAAGTTTTGACTATTATCTATTTTACTTTCCCAGAATTTACTGAAGAATCGTTAGTACTTGACAGAATTAATAAAAATAGAAAATCAGTGGCTTTGAAATTATACAAAAAAGAAAAGATAAGTGTACAACGTGCTGCGGAAATTGCAGGAGAACCCTTAGAAAAATTCGTGAGAGATATAGAAAAATGAAGTTAGCCGATTCTTCTTGTATAGTATGTGTATTTAAAGATATAAATCGACCGTTTATATTGATGGATTGGATAAAAAGAGGCTATCAAATAGTTATAACAGAACAAGTCCATAAAGAATTACAAGATAATGATAAAACATATAAAATACTAAGTCCTGAAATTAAAAAAGGAAGTATAAAAATCAATAAATTAATAACTGCACAAGACATTATACTTTTTAGAACAAGGTATCCTGTGCTAGGAATTGGAGAAAGCTCAATCATATTAACAGCACTTAAACTTCAGAAAGAGAGTAAAAGATACTATGCAATCTTAGATGATAAAAATGCCAGAAAAGTAGCATCACAACTAGGATTGAATTTAACCGGAACATACGGGTTATTAAAGACCTTGAAAGAAAAAGGACACATAACTGAAAGTATGTTTATACAATGCAAACAAGATATGGAAAAATCTCAATTCAGAATAAATTTTGATAAGATAAAATGAGCATCACCACACAAGTCAAAACATTGGAAATAGATCCCAACTCACTATATAAAACGCAGAAAGTAAAGTTCACTTCAGATAAAAGCATCTTAACACCTACAAAAACTATTCCTCTAGATAAATTCAGAGTCGCAAGTCCTTTAAACAATGACGCAAAGCAATTGAATGAAGTATTTAAGAGATTTAGCGCAAAACAAATTAAAGATGCCGATGAAGACGCTGGAAAATATAAAGAGATAGAATCTTTCTTCAACAGTCAAAAGAGTAAAATCAAACCTGAAACTGCAACATTTTGTATTCTAGATTTTAATGAACTAAGAATTCCGACAGATGATGAAATTGAATTCTTAACAGATCTAGCTTATTGTAATTCAGATATAACCACAATTCCTACACTTAGCAAATTTAGCGATTCGAAAAATTCTCCAATATCCTATCCAGAGTACAAAAAATATTTAGAAAAAGCAATTGAAAGTATTCAACTGCTTAATCATAAACCTATAATGGGTGTAATCCCAAAACTTGCACGTAAAAATGTTCCAGATCTATTAACATTTTATGAAAGCAAAGGTATTAATTCATTCGCGCTAGATCTTGAAGGTTCAAACCCTATTAGTTCTAGGATGAGCATTTTTAAGGTTCTTAAAACCTTAAATAAAATGGAAATACTAGATTCTTCCTATATACATGGACATAACGTTGGTATGAGAGTAAATAAAGCAATTGAAGTCATCCCTGCAAAAGACGTTTTAGGATTTGGAGTAGGACTAAATTCTATAGGTGAGAAAAGAACAGAATTCAAACTGAATCCTGCATTTTTATCTCTTATAAAAACCAACCCTCTTAACAAGTTCAGATTATTCAATAAAAAAGATTATGGTTATTGGAAAGCAATATCTGCTTCCGAACTAGAGAAGGTTTATCCTGCCGATTCGAGCGTTCCAATAAGTGTATTCAAAAGTGCAATTAAAAATTCCAGTCAATATAGTTATATACAAAAAGTGTTTAATGCAGAACAGATGGCATTGGAGTCACACAAAGTTAAAAAAGTTATATCCGAAGATGCAGAAAAGACTCTAGATTATATAAAGAAAAAGAAATTTATTGTTCCGGATGACGTTAAAGTCTTAGAATCGGGACAAAAGCAAATTACTATATAAAATTATTATAATAGTTAAATTAAGTATTTCTCTGGTACATACTTTAACTACATAGGGGTGCTTTATGAGTTCGAAAAATAGATTACAGATAGTATTCTCAGGTTATAATTCCAAAATTTTTATTGATTAATTATCTAAGGATAACAATGATTTTTTGTATTACTTTCTCGGAGCTTCTTTTTTGTGTTTTCTCGGCCTTTTTGCTTTTGGTGATTATCATGTTTTGTATGCTTTGTGGTAAACTTTTGGAGTCTAAGCAGGAGTCGTTGTTGTGTGTTTCTTGTTTTGTTTTTGTTGAGTGGAAGTATTCTGATGTTGATGCTTTTTTGGATGTTCGTAAAAAGTGTCTTTCGGCACGGGGGTATAAAAAATGCAAAAAACGCTGATTTTGTTGGTATTGTTGCTTGCGATGCCTATAGCTTTGGCTGTAGATTTCAATAGTGCAGTATCTGCTTCGGATCAGCAGACTTTCGACCAGATATTAGAGCCTGTAATGAAGGTATATAATTTTGTTAAAT
>Ga0182027_10010610_pt1 | contig 13076 bp, 12 predicted proteins | sample 712E1DmetaG_FD_121300 | JGI IMG/M metagenome (GOLD analysis project Ga0182027, IMG submission 121300) | Permafrost microbial communities from Stordalen Mire, Sweden - 712E1D metaG (Illumina Assembly) | ecosystem: Environmental > Terrestrial > Soil > Wetlands > Permafrost | place: Sweden...
GAAAACGTTCTTCGGCCTGGGCGCGGATGTCTTCGTCCACCGGCAGCGACGCGAGGTAAGTCCGCCAGTCCTGCTCCAGCGAATCGAGATCGCGGCCGTAGACCGCCGGAAAATCTCCGGCCGAGCGGTAAAGGGCGCGCAGCTTGGCCGCGCCAAACCTGTCGAGGAGAAAGCGGCAGAACGAGCCGGCGATGGTGTACGCGCGCGGGCCGGATTCGAAGGTGAAGCCCGCGCCGAGCGCGTGGCGCAGCTCGGGCGCTTGGCCGAGGGCGAGCATGGCGGCGGCCTCCTCGTGCGTGGTCGAGCGGCCGTCGGGATCGTCGAAGTCGGCGGCCTCGGCCACGCCCTCGATGAGGCCGGTCGCTAAGCTGGGAACCGGCAGCGGGCCGGCGAAGTGCCACGCCATGGCCACGCCAAACAGGCGATCGCCGAACGCCGACGCGAACACGTGGGCCAGCTCGTGGCGCAAGCGCTGGGCAGGAAAGCGATCGGCTTGCACGAAGATTTCCCGCGTCCACGGCTTGGTGTAGAGGGTGTTGGCCGCGCCCACGGCGTCCTTCTTGGCGGCGGCCGAGGGAAAACGGTACACGGTGATGGGGACAGGCGGCTCGACGCCGAGGATTCCCGCGAGCTGGTGGTAGCGGAATTCCAGATCTTGCAGGGCCAGCGCCACGTCGGAATCGTTTTCGGCGCTGGAATCCGTGCGTAGCACGAAATGCGAAGAACGTGTCTCGCGCGGCAGCAGGCGGCCGAGGTCGGCGTGGCTGACGTGGAAGCCGAGGCGCCCGCGCGCCGCGAACCAGACCATCGCGGCTGCCAGCAGCGCGCACGCAAAGGTCGGCGTGCGCCAGCTCGTCGGGTGACCGAGCGCGAGCAAGGTCGGGCGCGGAAAACCGGCGGGCTGCGCTTCCTCGTCACGTTGCGGTTCTCCGCACAGCCAGGTCACGGCGGCAATGATCGCCGCAAGCCAGGTCAGATTGGCCAGGCGATACCAGACCAGGCGCAGCGGCGGGCGCAGGGCTTCGTCGTAGATCGGCCCCGGAAAATAGCCGCCGAACGGATCGAAGGCGAACACGGCTGGGTCGCGATAAAGGCGGACGAGCGCCCACGCGATGGAAATGAAGGGCAGCGCCCAGGCGGCCACGCGACCGAGTCGGCGCCCGGGCACGACCAGGCCCACCGCGACGCCGGTTCCGGCGGCGTAGATCGCCGTGCCCAGTGGCAACAGAGCGAAGAAGGCGAGCCCCGCGCCCAGGTTGCAATTGCGCACGCGCAGGGCATTGGCGAGCGAAATCAGCAGGGGCGCGGCGAGCGCCGCCAGGGTCGTGACGATCGCCTCGCCCGCCAGGCCGGGCACCGAAACCGCTCGCTCGTCGGCGCGCGCGGCGCGGACCGTGCCATGTCCGATGTCGACGCCCGCCAGCGCGGCGGCGAGGCCGAGCGCGAAGGAAAAGTCGTAGCCGAGGACGTTGAACAGGGGCAGGAAGTCGAGCAACGCAGCAAGAAGCGCCAGAAATCCCGCCCAAAAGAGTGCTCTCGGCCCATGACGAAAGTTGATCCAAGTCACCGTGCGTGCGACGCTCCCATCAAGGTCCAGGATGCCCCAGTCTTCCGAACGTCGCCAGCAGCATCGGGCTCCCATCGAGCTTCGGGTGGAATACCAGCGCCTCAATCGCTTCTTCTACGACTACACCAAGAACATTTCGATGGGCGGAACCTTCATCAAGACGACCAAACCGCTCGAAGTCGGCACGCAGTTTTTGTTCAAGCTGATGATCCCCACGCTGACCGGCCCGCTGATCTTGCGTGGCGATGTCCGCTGGATCCTTCACGAGGGGGAACAGCGCGTGGGCGAGGGCCCCGATGGCGCGGACGAACCCGGCATGGGCATCCGTTTCATCTACGAAGACGAGAATCAAAGGGCCGAAGTCGAGAGCGAGGTGGAGAAACTGATGGTGGGGAGCTTGGGACCGAAGATCTACGCAAACCTGCGCCGCCGCCCGCGCGACAAGAAAAAGTAGGCGCGCTCGGCCTTGTGACGGGGGAGGGCCGTCGTGGCGGTCTCTCGCCGGCTATTCGGTTTTCGAAGTAGACAGGACGAGCTCGTCGAGGAACTGGCGGGCGTCGGTGAGGCCCGCCGGCAGCTCGCGCACCATTCGGACGACATCGAGATCGCCGTAGGAATGGGCGATGCGGTTGCGCAGGGAAGCCAGGCGCGCCATCGCAGCGGATGATTTTGCGGTCAGCACGCCAGCGCGCGCGAGGGCCTCGAAGGATTCACGTTGGGATGCGGGCACAGCCAGGCCGCGTTCGGCGACCACGTGGGCTGCGAGGTCGACGGCGTCCTGAATGAGCAGGAAAAGTTGGAATGACAGGAAGGACTCCAGCCGTTCGTCGGCCAGAATGGCCTCGGCGGGCGTCGGGATGACGCTACCAAGCTTCGCGATCCGTTCCCGGCAAGCCAAGATCTTTCGCAGCAGCAGCTCACCCATGCTTGGCCTCGCGCAGCAAGCGTTGCTTGACGCCGGCGGCACACAGGGCGATGGTGGGCGCCAGATCCCAGTAGCGCACCATGGCCTGCGCCTTGAACTCGACCCACGTCCCCGGCCCGGCCTCGTAGACGAGGACGCCATCGCGGGCGACCTGGAATTTGAGCCAGTCGGAAGCTGTTTGCAGGTCGACGCCGTGGGGCTCGCGGCCAAGCAGGTCTGCGACGTCGGCAGCGAGTCCGAGCTGATCCCAGAAACCACCGCCGAGGATGGCCAGGTCGGCGTCGCTATCGGCCCGGGCGGCACTGCGGGCGACGGAGCCGAACAGCACCACGAGACGGATGCCGGCGCGGCCCGAACAAACCCGGGCCAGCGCGGTCACATCGAGGGTCGCCTGCGCTGCCATGACGCTATCATACCGGGGTGCGGCTGATTCGCACAGTTGTGGCGACGCGAATTCGGCAAGCGGGGCGGCCCGGCCTTGCGGGCGGGGCGGGGCGCCAACGAACCCCGTGTGCGGCGCCGCCACGCCGATTTTGATGGTTTTGGGCGCTCTGGACCAGGCCGGCACTGGGCGACAGGGCCGAAATCGATGCTAGAACTGACGCTACGAGAGGCCGTCTCCGTGGGCACGATGCGGTGTCCCGGCGGGCGCGGATCTCGCGCACAAGGAGACCCATGAAACGCAACGCAAGTGCAACGTGGAACGGAGGCCTGAAAGACGGCCAGGGCAAATTCGGCGTCGGCAGCGGCGCAATCAAGGACTTGAAGTTCAGCTTCCGCACCCGCTTCGAGAGCGATCCGGGCACCAATCCGGAAGAGCTGATCGCGGCGGCGCACGCCAGCTGTTTCAGCATGGCCTTGAGCGCTCAGCTCGGCGAGCGTGGCATCACCCCGGAGGCCATCGAGACGGCGTGCGCGGTCACGTTCGAAAATCTCGCGCTCACCAAGAGCGAGCTGCGCACGACCGTCAAGGCGCGCGGCGCGGACAAGGCCAAGGTTGAAGAGGCCGCGGCTGCCGCGAAGGCTGGCTGCCCAATCTCCAAGGTGCTCAAGCTCGACATTGCCCTCGATCTGGCGATCGAGGTCTAGCGTAGGGAAAGGCGCGCGCAGCGGACGAGTACGTCCTGCTTCGTTCACGACCGTCGTGCCGGGACACTTGCGGTTGCGCCGCCAAGACTTCAGAATGCTTGAGCGCGCGGATGGGTTGTGGGTTCCCGGGCCTCCGGTCTAGTCTGTGGCCACGCACAACAGACTGCCGTGCGCGAATAGCAACTACGAGAGGTGAAGAATGGATCGTTCGAGGCGCCATATCCCCGTTCTCCTAGGCACGAGTGTTGCGATCCTCGCAGCCGGATGTTGCCACTGCCCAGTGTGCGAGTCGGTTCCCGAGCTGGTGGCGCCGCCACCCCGGGTGGCGTTGGCCAGGCCGGCGCCGGTGCCCGTCACGCCCCCGCCACCACCCGGACCGACAACGGTTGTCGTCAGGGGTGTCGGTCTGCAGATGCCCAAATCCGTGCTTTGGGACGCCGACCAGGATGTGTATTTCGTGAGCAACATCAATGGCGATCCCGCCGCTCCGAACAAGAACGGTTTCCTTTCCAAGATCGGCCCCGACGGCAAGCTGATCGCTCTCAAGTTCGTCGACGGCAGCAAGAAGGGAAGCGAGCTCAACGCGCCCAAGGGCTTGGCCATCATCGGCGACACCCTGTACGTCGCTGATCTCAATGTCGTACGCAAGTTCGACCGCAAGAGCGGCAAAGCCAAAGGCGCGATCAAGATCGCGAAATCGGTTTTCCTCAACGCGCTGTCCGCGTCGCCTGACGGCAAGACGCTCTACGTTTCCGACAGCGCGGTGGCGGTCGAGGCCGGAAAGTTCACCGGTACCGGCGACGACGCGATCTACGCCATCGACGTGAAGAAAGGCTCGGCGGGCGCCCTCATCAAGGACCAGGCTCTGCTCCGCCCGAGCGGCTTGTTTGCTGACGATGACGGGGTGTGGATCGTCACGCTGGGCGGGAACCTGTTGTTCCACGTCAACCAACAGGGCGGCACGGGACCGGCCACCAAGTTGCCCAAGGGAGCACTCGACGGCATCGTAAGGCTAAGCGACGACGCGTTCCTGATTTCGAGCTGGGAGGCCTCCGCCGTTTACCGCGGTCTGGCCGGCGGAGAATTCAAGGAAGTCATCTCGGAAATTCCCTCGCCTGCCGGCCTCGGGCTCGACACCAAACGCAATCTCCTTCTGATACCCATCTTCCAGAAATCGGCGGTGCAGTTTGTGCCCTTGCCGCCCTTGACCCCGCCCGCGGCCGCGCCGCCGCCCGCCGCGCCAGTCGCGACCGGTGCCCCCGCACCCGCCGCGCCACCGCCGCCACCGCTGCCGCCTGGTGCCGCCGCCTACCCGATGTTCGGGCCGACGCCAGCGCCCTCGCCGTCGCCCGTGCCACCATCCGCTCCGGTTCCGGCGCCTACCGCCCCCGCGCCGCCCGCGCCCAGCCCTATTCCTCCACCTCCACCACCTCCAGCGGCGATCGCCCCGACGCCTCCAGCTGTCCCGGTTGCAGCGCCAGCGCCGCCTCCCGTGCCTTTCGGAACGCCCTACGGCGGTGGGTATTACCCAGCTCCTGTGGCTCCGCCGGCCCGCTAGCTATCCCCGCGTTAGCGTTTTCAGCGTGGGTTGCGCAGCCGTGCCGCCGCCCACCAGGACTTTCTTGGCGGTGCCGAAAAATAGGCCGGTTTCGATCATGCCGGGGATGGCGTGCAGGGCTTGGTCGACGCTGCGCAGGTCGGCGGCAGGGGGAAAGCGGACGTCGAAAAGCAGGTTGCCGTTGTCGGTGACCACGGGGCCGTCCTTGCGCAGGCCGATGCGCAGGTTTGGATCGCCGCCAAGCTCGCGGATGGCGCGCTCGACGTAGGCGAGGGCGGCGGGCAGAACTTCAACGGGAATGGCGAAGGTGCTGCCCAGTTTGTCGACCAGCTTCGACTCGTCGACGATGACGACGAAGTCCTTGGCCATGAACGCCACGATCTTTTCGCGCGTCTGGGATGCGCCGCCGCCCTTGATGAGGTCGAGGCTGGGATCCACTTCGTCGGCGCCGTCGATGGCCAGGTCGAGGCTGGCGGTGTCCTGCATGTCGCGCACGGGAATGCCGAGCTTCATGCACAGGATGCGCGACTGGAACGAAGTCGGCACGCCAACGATCTTGATGCCTTCATCGCGCACCCGGCGGGCGAGCTCTTCGATGAGGAAGGCCATGGTGGAGCCGGTGCCGATGCCGGCCACCATGCCGTCTTCGATCAGCCGCGCGCCTTGGGCGGCGACGAGCTTCTTGGTCTCGGGATTGCTCTGTGTGTTCTTCACGCCCGCCTCTGCAGCTTGAGTATCTTGGCGAATTTTTCCCTGTCCGTGGCGCCGAATTCGCGCAGAAACAGCAGCACGGCCGCGAAGGCGATGCCAGAAACAGCCATGGCAGCCAGTCCGGCGATCTTTCCACTGCCAGGCATTACGCGTCCGAGGCCCGTGGCCAGGGCAGCGGCAGCGCAAACGCGCAAGACCGAGGTCAGGGGTGGCAGGGTGGCAAAGCGGCGCCACAGATAGACGAGCGCCGCCAGCAGCCCGGCCAGCATGCCGAGTGCGGTGGCGATGGCGGCTGCCGTGAGCATGGCCGGGCCGGGTGTCGCGCCGGGGACGATGGCGAAGGCGAAGGCGCTGCCCACGGCGAGCGTGAGGGCAACGAGCCCCACGGCGACGTCGGGTCGACCCGACGCGGTCACGATGGAGCAAGCAATCGACAGCAGGGCCAGCGCCACGATACCGGCGGCGAGGATGGGCAGGGCCGCCGCGCCGACGCCGTACGCCGCTGGATAGAGAACAGCAAGCAGCGCCGCCGGGCGCGCGCTGAGCACGACGGCGAGGGCAGCGCCGAGGATGAGGGCGTAGCGTAACGTCTGGCGCACATAGGACGCGGTCGACTCGCGATCCGCCGCAAAGGTCGCGCGCGAGACCAGGGGAAAGATCACGAAGGTCACGACGAGCAGGGCCTGATAGGGCAGAAGCGCCAGATTGCGCACGGCCTCGTAGGCGCCGGCCAGGGCGTCGGCTGCGGCGCCGGGGGCCGCCGCGCCGGCGAACCGCCTGAGCAAAAGCAAATCGTAGTTGAGGGCCAAGTTGATGAGCAGGGTGTAGAGCACCACGCCTCCCATGAAGGTGACGAGGCGCCGGGCGGGAAATTTTTCTTCGCTCGCACGCATTCCGCTGGCACGCATGCCGATTGTCCGGCCGGCGACCAGCAAGATGACGAGCGCGGCGGCGATGAATCCGACGAAGGCACCTGCGACCGAATTGCCGAGCATGCGCCCCACCGCGGCGCCGGCCAGCAGCAGGATCGTCTTCGCCGTCGAGAAGCCGACGTCGAAGCTGGCCTGCAGGCGAAACTTGCGCAGGCCATTGGCGGTGCCCACGTAGACTGCGTAGAAGGCGTAGATAAGCGGAATAGCGGCGACCAGGCGGAAGAGCGAGACGTGCTCGGGCGCTTTCACGAAGCGGGCGATGACCGGCGCGGCCAGCACGAAGACGCCCGCGATGATGAACCCCAGCAACACCTGCATCTTGAGGCCAGCGCGCTGCACGGCCCCCGCGCGGGAATCCTCCTCGGCGGTGAATTTGGACACCGATTGGATGGTTCCCTGCACCATGGTGTTGTTCACGGTGGAGATGGCGTTGTTCACGACTGAAAACGCGCCGTATTCCGCTGGGCTGATCACGCGGGCGAGGAGCACGCGCTGCAAGAACCCGGCAACCATGAAGAAGGCCTTGGCGAATCCTATGAAAAGCGCGCCACGCCCGGCTTCGACGGCGCGGTCGGGGCGGTTGGTGTCGGTCTGATTGTTGCTGTCGCTCACGGTGGCGCAGACTACTTCGTCCACGCACCACGCGCGAGGGCTTCGATGCGCTCGATGACTTCGCCGAGTTGCGCTGCCGGAAGCTCGATGGAGGCTTTTACGCTTGCATCGCGCGCTTCCAGGTGCACGGCTTCGAGGTAGGGCGCCAGGCCCAAGACCAGCATCTGCGGATGGCGCTTGGTTTGGTTGAGGAAAACTGTCAGTCGGTGGGCCAGGTGGGCGGCGTCTTGCGTGTTCGACAGCTCGGCCATGACCTCGGCGTGCAGGCCGGCATCGGCGTCGGCGAATCCCGACACGCGCATGACCGACGCAGTGTCGGGAAAGCGGTCTTGCTGAACGAGGTCGTGGCGAACACTGGCGGGAACGACCGCGGCAAACCACGAGCCGTGGCCGTCGGCGGTGCGTTCGCACAGGCGGCGCATTTCGGGATTGTCCGCCGCGCTTTGACTCAGCCCTTTGGCGGTCGCCAGGCTGGCCATGGCTTGGCTCCAGGCGCCGTTGCCGATAGCAAGCTGATGATGGTCGCGCACCATGGCCACCGCGAATTGGCCCGACTGTTTGCGCAGCCATGTGGTCACGCGCGCGTCGTCCAGGCCATCCCCATCGGCGATCACGGCAAATCGGTCGTCTGTCTGCCGCTCGCCCGGCAGAGCGATCAGCACGTGGTGCAGGCGCTCCGTCAGGTTCAGGCTCGAACCAGCCAGGACGACGCCAAGCCAGGGGCTCGTGTTCTTGGCGAGGGCAGAGAGAATCGTCTTCCACACGGGCTGGCCGCGCAAATGATCGACGTCGAGCGCGAGAATGATTCGAGCGTCGGGAGGAAGCAGCTTGAGCGCCGGAAGCTCGCGATGAACAGGCGCGGTTTCTCCCGCAAGCTCGCTCGGCGAACGGCGACAGCCCGGCGCCGACGACACCAGCATGACCGTGGCGACGATGCTGGCGCGGGCGAAGCGATGAGATTTTTTTGGCAAGTGGAAACTCGAAACGAAATCGAGCAATGTTATCCCCAACGCGATGGCTTGGTCACGGATGAGCTTCAAGGGGCAGACGGTGTGGGTGAGCTTGGATGACGGTGGGCGGCCCGTCTTGGACAAGGACGGCCGGGCCGAGATGAAGTACCGCGAGGACGATACGCGCATCTACCGGCCGTCGCCGCAGAACCTTGTGCCCGCCAGCAGCGCGCCGGTCGCCGCCGCCAAGCGACCGAGCAAGGCTCGCCCAGTAAAAGCGGCGCCTGTTGGAGCGGTGGGCAGCAGCCAAGGAACCATCCATGTCTGGACCGACGGCGCGTGCTCGGGCAATCCCGGTCCCATGGGCATCGGCGTGGTGGTGATCGCGGGCGACAAGCGCAAGGAGCTTGGCGAGTACCTTGGCCGGGGCACGAACAACATCGCCGAGCTGACCGCAATCCAGCGCGGGCTGGAGATCGCGCGCGAGCTGGTGCCGGACGTCGGCCGCCCGATTTCCGTCTACAGCGATTCGGCCTACGCCATCGGTCTGCTTTCGCAGGGCTGGAAGGCCAAGGCAAATCAGGAGCTGGTGGCCGAGCTGCGCCAGTTCCTGCGTGGCTATCCCAGTTTGCGCTGGGTGAAGGTGGATGGGCACGCGGGCGTACCCGAAAACGAGCGTTGCGACCTCCTTGCCCGCCAAGCCGTCGCGCAAAACCGCATGCGGTGAAACGCGGGACTATTGCCCGCGCAACTGGTCGATGCGTTTCTCGATGATGGCGCGATCGTTCGCCTTGGGTGAGGCCTTGAGGTAGAGCTTGAGGTGCTTGAGCGCCTCGCCGGAATTGCCCGCTTGAGCGTACGCAAGCCCGAGACCGCGGTGACTGGCGGGATCCTTCGGGTTCAGCTTGAGCGCTTCGCCAAAGTCGGCGATGGCCCCGGCGGTGTTGCCCTGAAATAGCTTGGTGTTGCCGCGCTGATAGGCTTCGTTGGCGCGGCGGTAGTCCTCTTCGGTCGGTTTGCCCAGCGACGACGTTTTCACTTCGGCATGGGCGGGTGCCGGTTCGGCGGTTGCTGCCTTGGGCTTCTCCGCCGCTGCTGGCTTGGCCGCGTGAGTGGGCTTTTCCACGGCAGCAGGCTTCGTGGCCGCCGCTGGGCTCTCGCTGGGAACCGGTTTGGCGACCTCGACTGGAGCCGGTTTGGCCGCCAGCGCCGCTGGTTCAGCACTGGGAGCCGGCTCGCCGGGCGGCACGAACGGCGCAGGTTTCTCGGCCGGCGGTGGCGCCTCGGTCACTGGCTGTTGTTCCTTGCCGCGCAGGACGAAGACAGCGATGGCAATCAGGGCCACCACGGCGACGGCGACGATGACGATGATCTTGGTCTTGTTTCCCGAGCCCGCGGGCTGGTCGGCGTCGTCTTCGGCGTCGTCTTCGGCGCGCGTTGCTCGCCGCCCCTTGGGAGCTTTCTTGGGTGAGGACTTCGTTCTCGCTCTGGTGGGGGTCGGGCGGTAGGCCGTTTCGACGCTAGCGTCTTCGTCGGACGTGGTCTGGGGCTCGTCCACGGCGGCAGTGGAATCAGGTTTGGCATCGCCCGACTGCGAGGCAAGCCTTTCGATGTTCGACAGCGACGTGTCGACTGAAGGGCCTGGCTCAAACATCACCGTGGCAGCAGGCTTAGCCGGAGCTGAAGCTGGTTGGGCCGCGGGCGCATCGAAGGATTCATCCATATTGACGTCGATGTCGGGACCACCTGCGGGAGCGCCGACCGGCGCCGCAACCGGTTGCTCCAATTGCTGCCGGATGGCGGGTTGGACGGCTGGCTCTTTGTGAAGAGTGTTCGGCGCGCTCGACTGGCCGCCGACGGTTTGATCGATTTTGGGGCCTGACTGAGGCGCCGGCTCGGGAACCGGCTTGGCGATGGCGCCAGGCATGGGGGCGCCCACGCCCCACAAGATGGTCTTTGCCCCACCGGCCGGCCTGGGCGCCGGAGCGGGCTGGACCGGCACGGCGGGGGCCGCCGGTTCCGAGAATGGAACTGGAGAGCCTGGTGCTAGGGTCGCGCTCGCAAGCGGCTTGCCGCAGTAGGGGCACTTGCTATTGGGATCATTCTTTCCCGACCAGTGCTGTGGCAGCGACAGGCGGCAGTTGGGACACTTGGTGGGTAGAGTCATAGCGGCCTCGCGAATGGCGAGGCAGGCGCGGCGGGAGCCGCAGGCGCCGTCGGATAATCAGGCGCAGCGGGAGCCGCAGGCGCCGTCGGATAGGCAGGTGCAGCTGGGGCCGGAGCCGCGGGCGCCGTCGGATAAGCTGGCGCGGGAGCCGATGGCATGGCCGGCGGTGGCGCGGCGGTAGGTGCAGCGGGCGCCGTCGGCGCCGCGGGGTACGCGGGTGGCTGAGCCGGCGGGTACGCCGCAGCGGCAGCAGGGCGCGCCGGTGGCGGCGCCGTGCCGGGCGCGGAAGGCGGCAGAGGAGGCGGCGGCGCGGCGGGGGGCGGCGTGACGGTGGCCGGTGCGGCGGGACTCGTGGCACCTGGAATTCCCACGGCATCGCCGATCAATTTGTCGAGAGCGACGCTCGCGATTGGACCGACGAAGATCTCGTCGGCGCGCCCCACGACACCCGGCTTCTCCGCGTCGAAAAGAACGATCTCGATCTTGGCTGCGTTCTTTTTCTTTTTCTTGCCCTTGCCGGCGGCATCGACCTGCGCCCACAGCATGCGGTCTGCCTCGACGAGCTTTGCAATCTTCAGGTAGCAGGCGTCAGTAGGTTCCGCGCACTCGGACTGCAGTTGCGCCGTCTCCATGCTGGTAGTGACCGTGATGGCGTCATCGGCGCCGGGGAGCTTGACCCTGGAGAGCTTGGCGTTGATCTCCTCCGCCGTTCCGGGCAGTGCGAGCTTGTCGAGGGGAAGGACCACAAGTCTGGCCTTTTTGGGCGGCGGGGGCGGCGGTGGAAGCGGCGCAGGTCTCATCGCGGCCGGTGCCGCTGCCGGCCTCCGGTGCGCGCAGCCCGCCGCGGCTGTGATGAGGGCCAAGGATGCGACCAGGATACGAAAAAAAAGTGAGTGGACCATCGCATGTCATTTATACCTCATCGCGGAAAAGCGGGAATGGGGATGCGAACAACAATGTTGGCCCATCGGACAGCGCGTCGACCGGGGCGACGTTCCCGGACGTCGAATGACGGCGGCCGATCGGGGCAATCTTCTCCGAGAACGGGCGCGACCACTGTCAAGTGTGAACCTCTTCGCTTCGTGTGATATACGCTGCCTCTCTAACCATGGCCGCCGCAGCGTTCTATGATTTGGACGGCACCCTCTGTCGCACGAATCTGGTCCACGCGTTCGCGTACAACGCGCGCAACCAGCAGGGGATCCTGCGCAGTCTCACCCGCACGTTGTCTACCATCGTGGGCATTCCCGCCTTCATGGCCGCGGACTTTTTCGACCGCAGGCTTTTCAACGACATCTTTTTTCGCCGCTATCGTGGTGAATCCGAAGATCGCCTGCGCTACCTCGCCGAGGAGCTGTTCGACGAGGTCATCAAGCCGGCGATCTTTCCCGGCGCCTACCAGCTCATCGCCAAGTCGCGCGAGCTCGGGCTGCGCCAAGTTCTAGTGACGGGCGCGCTCGACCTGACGGCGATACCGCTTCGGCGCCACCTCGGCTTCGACGACATGGTGACCAACCACCTGGAGTTCGTCGACGGCAAGGCGACGGGCCGCCTGCTGCCGCCGGTGATGGCGGCGGCCACCAAGGCGAACTGGATCCGCATCTACGCCGAAAAAGAGGGGCTCAATCTCTCCGAATGTTATAGCTACTCGGACAGCATGAGCGATTTGCCCATGCTCTCCGTGGTTGGCCACCCCACGGTGGTGAACCCGGACTTCCGCCTCAAAAACACGGCCCTCCAGCACGATTGGCCGATTCTCGACCTGCGATAGCGAAAACCAAAGATGAGCAAGCGCGACACCAAGGCTTTGCGGGGACCGACACCGCGACACAAGGAAGGCGACGAGGTCGTCTACATCGACAGCGATTCGGCGCCGCGGCTGATTTTTTCCGGCGAGGACGTGCTGTGCGAAGACCTGCCTATCGGCACGCGCGTGGTCTACGGCAAGCCGCCCATCGAGGGCTTGAACAATCCCGGCGCCGCCATCCGCTACGCCATCAACCATCCCCTCGACGCCGATCCGCTCTACGCCCAGCTCGCGCCCGGCATGCGCGTGACCATCGCCATCGACGACATCAGCCTGCCCCTGCCGCCCATGCGCACCCCGGACATCCGGCAGACGGTCATCGAGATTTTGCTGGAGCTTCTCGACGCCAACGGCGTGGACGACATTCATCTCGTCATCGCCAATTCGCTGCACCGGCGCCTGACCGAGGCCGAGATGAAGCGCATGGTGGGCAAGAAGATCCACGACGCGTTCTATCCCGACCGCTACTATAACCACGACGCCGAGGACGCCGACGGCATCGTTCACCTGGGCAAGACCGCGCTCGGCGAGGTAGTCAACATCAACCGCCGCGCGGTCGAGAGCGACCTTGTCATCTACGTGAACATCAACCTCGTGCCCATGGACGGCGGGCACAAGTCGGTGGCGGTGGGGCTTTGCGACTACGAGAGCGTGCGCGTGCACCACGATCCCGAAACCATCCGCGGCTGCGACAGCTACATGGATCCGCCGCGCTCGCTGATGAACACCAAGATCGAGCGGCAAGGCGCGCTGGTCGA
>Ga0182027_10010612_pt1 | contig 13073 bp, 11 predicted proteins | sample 712E1DmetaG_FD_121300 | JGI IMG/M metagenome (GOLD analysis project Ga0182027, IMG submission 121300) | Permafrost microbial communities from Stordalen Mire, Sweden - 712E1D metaG (Illumina Assembly) | ecosystem: Environmental > Terrestrial > Soil > Wetlands > Permafrost | place: Sweden...
CGCGACATAGCAAACAAAGGGGTATAAACAGAATCTTTAATCCCAATACAGTTATAGACAAAGCCTGAGAAAAAATCAACATTTGCACAAACACGTTTGGTATTTTTATCACCTTTGTATTCGTAAAACATTTTGGGGGCTAATGTCTCTATCATCTGATACAATTCAAATTCTTCAAGCCTGCCCTTTTCTTTTGCCAGTTCCTGTGCCATCTGCTTGAGCAATATTGCACGTGGGTCGGATATAGTATAAACCGCATGGCCTATTCCATATATTTTTCCTGAGCCATCATAGGCTTGTTTATTCAGTATCTTAAATAGGTAATCTTTAACTTCCCTTTCATTGTCCCAATGTTTAATGTTTAGTTTTATATTGTCCATCATACCAAGCACTTCGTGGTTTGCGCCACCGTGCAAAGGCCCCTTAAGCGAAGCAATGGCCGATGCAACTGCTGAATATGTATCAGTACCTGAAGAACTGGTTACACGGATTGTGAACGCTGAGTTATTCCCTCCACCATGTTCTGCATGTAATATCAATGAAAGATCAAGAATATCTGCTTCCAGCTTAGTGTACTTTTCTTCACCTTTTAGCATTAAAAGAAAATTTTCGGCAGTACTTAATTCTGGATTCGGGTGACGGATAGAGAGGGTCTTGTGTTGGTACGCATGACGCATAGTATGGTAAGAATAGGCTATTATAGTAGGGAATTTGGCAATCAGGTTAAGCGACTGGTCAACAATGTTCTCAACTGAAGAGTCATCAGCCTTTGGGTCGAGGGTATAAATTCCAAGTACCGTTCTGGCAAGGATATTCATGATGTCATTACCTTTAATTGTGAGGATCATATTCTTGGTAAAACTGTCGGGCAGCTCGCGCAAAGAGCCCATATAGCCCATAAATTCCTTCAACTCATTCTGATTAGGCAACTTTCCCGAAAGCAAAAGATACACAACCTCGTCAAAGCCATGTCGCAGCTGTAATTTTGCCCCCAGTACCAGGTCTTCAATATTAATGCCGCGATAAATGAGTTTCCCATCAACAGGAATAAGCTGTTTTCCTTCTTTCTTATAACCAACAACATCACCTATATTGGTGAGGCCAACGAGAACACCTGTATGGTCTGCATTGCGCAAGCCCCGTTTTACGCCATATTTTTCAAATAATTCATGGGGAATATAAGAAGCTTTCTTCACATCTTCTGATAACCAGTTAATAATATTGTTCTTACTATTTTCGTCCATCATATTTTATCATTAAATTAATTAACCTGGTTTTTTCTCAACCCCTTGCTTTCTTTAAATATTTTTTTTTACTGCAAATGATAATATTTCCGTACTTGTAAGTTCTCTCTTCAATTGATTAGAATATTCTTTTATTTTTTCGAGAATTCTTTCATAATCATTGCATGAAAGGTTTATGTTATTTTGGTTTAAGAAAGCAATGAGAGCATTTTTTCCGCTATGTTTTCCGAATATAAAATCCTGTTCGGTGCGTCCAATTTGCGAAGCTTTTATAATTTGATAGGTTTCGCGATTTTTTAGCAGAATATTAGTATGGATACCCGATTCATGACAGAGTACCTTACTGCCCGTAACAGCTTTGTTTGCTGGAATAAGGAAACCTGAAGCTTGACTTACTGATTGCGACAATTCACCAAGTACGGAAGTTCTAATACCATGGCGTATAGAACTGCTCAGTTCAAGAGCCATTACTATTTCTTCCAGAGAAGCATTACCTGCCCGTTCACCTAATCCATTGACAGTTACACTAGCTGCCTCAGCCCCTGTATGCAAGGCTGCAAAAGTATTGGCAGTTGCCATACCTAGATCATTATGACCATGAAATTCAAATGAACCTTTAGGAAAATATTTTTTAATCTTTCTGAAAAGCCGTGCAGTGGATATTGGATTAAGCGTACCAACAGTATCGGCAATTCTCACTCTGCACGCACCCAGATATAAAGCTTCACTAATAAATTCAGAAAGAAAAGGAAATTCTGCACGTGAAGCATCCTGTGCACCAACAGCTACATAATCGAAGTTTGAACATGCATATCTCATTACTTCGTGCATAGTATGTAGTACCCATTTTTTATCTTTCATCATGGCAAGTTGATGAATTTCCGATACAGGGAATGATATATTGATGCCCTGAGTCTCGGATTTTATGGCAGCATCAATGTCTGCCTTAACAGCACGGCACCATGCCAGTGTTTTGAAATTAAACCCTTCATTGACAATAGTTTTAATATCGGTAATTTCAAATGCACCCATAGCAGGTGTTCCCACTTCTACTTCGGTAATACTAGCTTTATCAAGCAATTCGGCAATATGTAATTTTTCTTTAAGAGAGAAAACTACTCCCGGCGCTTGTTCACCATCGCGGAGAGTAGTATCGATAAGGTGAATTTTTTTCATGAGAATTAATATGAAATATAAAGTATTGATTATTAGTAACTAAGTTGTCGAGTACAAAGTTTTGGTTTCCGCCAGTTGGCAGACAGGCACTGGCTCTTGATTCTTTTATCTTTTTTGGCATTGGCATATTGGCGCATTCGCTAATTGTCAAATTGTCACTACTCACTAATCAAATATTTCTCCGCTACCTGCCCTGCTTCGAGGCTATCGAGTATTTCATCCACGGCATCTTCAGTTATGGCTCCGAACCAGTGGTTATTAGGATGAATTACCATAATAGGCCCCTGTGCACAAACATTCAGGCAACCGGTACTTGATACTGCAACATCAAGGCCCCGGTCAGCAGCTGATTCCATGATGTACTGAATAAGTGCAGGAGCGTTTTTCTTGTTACATGCACCTTGTGCATCACCTGCAATACGGTATGAATTGCATACCAGAATGTGATAAGTCGGTTTTTTCATTTTATTTGAGTATTTAGCAATTTATTATTATAAGGATATAATACTTAGTACTTGGTACTCAGTACTCAATACTTTTTTCACGCGCATCCCTGTGCATTTCCACGACACGATTCGCCGCATTTAAATGCATCGGCTTTTTTTACAGTTTTTATTTGTTTACCATTGAACACCGCTTCAAGTCCTTCGTCAATCAGTCCCGTCATTTGGATGACTCGGATACCAGAGTGTTGCAGAATATTTGTCGGGTTTTCGCCCACTCCTGCAACAAGTATGGCACGACAGTCTTTAAGAATACCTGCAAGATTCATCCATCTGAAATCGCCTGTTCCGGATTCTGGGGTTCTTCGTTCTTCTTCAAAATGAAAACCATTGGGTGTTTGTTTGAAAATATACAGCGATTCGGCTTCGCCAAGATGCATATTTACAAGCAATCCTTCATAAGTTGCTACGGCAACGTATGGGCGGTCATCTGTTGGGAAAATCGGACGCGATGCAAATTCCTGCAACATGCCAAATGCACCTTTAAAATCCTGACCGAGCAGACCTGCGGCATCAGCACGGCAACGCGAGCAGTGCGACATGATCTTCATATATTCCTTTGCCTGAGTCCTTACTTTAAAGATCATTGCTTTAGAAGGAACTTCCATATCTTCAAAAACCGTATCGCTGTTAGGTACAACAGGCATACAGTTCATCACATCGGCCCCAAGGGCTGCCACTGTTTTGGCTACTTCGGGTATATGATGGTCGTTGATACCCGGTATGATAATGGTGTTTATTTTTACGATGATTCCTTTTTTCTTAAGCAGGGGGATGCACTCGAGTTGTTTTTTCAGTATTAATTCAGCGCCGTCAATTCCCCTATATACCTTTTTCTCATACCGTACCCAGGAATAAACCTGACTGGTTATTTTCGGGTCAACAGCATTGATGGTGATGGTTACATGTGTTACACCCAATTCAGCAATTTTGTTGATGTAAGGTTTTAGATTCAGTCCGTTGGTAGAAAGACAGAAGATTTTATCTGGAAAAGCTTCCTTGACCAACCGCATGGTTTCGAGCGTTTCTTCAGCGTTAGCAAAAGGGTCACCAGGTCCAGCAATTCCAATTACCGAAATATTTTCGAGATATTTATCCAGTTCTTTCAGATAGTCAATTGCTTGGTAAGGACTTAGTACCGCTGACGTCACACCTGGGCGGCTTTCATTCACACAATCATATTTCCGGTTGCAGTAGTTGCAATTAATATTGCATTTAGGGGCAACAGGCAGGTGAACACGTGCTTGCGTAAGCTTAGCTTCGGCATCGAAGCAGGGATGGGCTAGAGTCTTGATTGTGTCCATATTCGTATTTTTTATCTATCAACTATGTGTTAAGTATTAAATACTCAGTACTCAAATATATTTATACCCTACAGGCGAATGCTCTTGTTTATATTCGATGAGGGCGTTGGTGATACGGTCGAAAAGCTGATGTGTACCTTCATAGCAAAGGTGCCGGAGGAGCTGTGCCCCAACGCGATCGTGAACAGGAAACCCTACGCGTATGAGCGGAATACCCAGCCGGCGGGTAATGTAATAACCTTTGCTATTTCCTATCATCAAATCAGGCTTTAGTTCATCTACCATATCATTGATGGTTTCGAAATCCATGCCGTTCACAACCATCATATCTTTTCGTTTGCCATCGGTAATCCGGTTTATCTCGTCTTTCAGCATATTGCTTTCTCCTCCGGATGTGGCAAGTATGGTTTCTATACCAATTTCTTCAAGAAATGAAATCAATCCAATCACCAAATCTTCTTCACCATACACGATAGCGCGTTTTCCGAACAGGTATTTATGCCCGTCAATATAAGCATCTACCAGGCGTCCTCGTTGACGTTGATAGCGCTCCGGCGTGGTATTTCCGGTCAAAGCTTCGAGCGTTTTAAAGAACCGGTCGGTTTCTTTGATGCCGATGGGTAATCCTATGCCTTTGCGAGGAATATCATAGGTTTTTTCGAGCCACTCGGCTGCCGTAAAAACCATTTTGCTTTTTTTGACCCGTCCATGGAGGCCTCCTGTGTTCAATACATAGCCAAACTCGATCGAAGCTTTGGCTGATCCTGTTCTTCTCAGGTCTTCAGTCAATGTGCCGCCTTCAGGGATTAATTGGTATTCTTTCCAGTGCGGGTTGTCAAGTGAGTCGGAATAATCAGGAAAAAGAACATAATCCAGGTCAAAGTCATCGAGTATATCTTTCAGGTGACGAATATCTTCGGGCGATACAAATCCCGGAAATAGGTTAATATGCTTACCTTTGCTTTTACTCTCTGCAAAAACAGAAACGGTTGCAGTAACGGCTTCGTGAAATCCATCTATATGTGTCCCCTGGTAACTGGGTGTGGAGGCGAACACGAATACCGGCAAAAGCTTAGCGCTATTTGTTGTCCGGTATTCGTAAATCAACCTCTCTACATCTTCTCCTATGGTTTCGCTCAGGCAAGCGGAAGCTATACCAATTACTTCGGGTTGGTACTGCTTTATGATGTTATCGATACTTGCATTGAAATTTTTATTTCCTCCAAATATGGTGGTTTCTTCACTAAAGTTTGATGAGGCTATGTCCACCGGTTCCTTGTAATGGCTGATCATATAACGTCGGATATAGGTAGCACAGCCTTGTGAACCATGAATCATAGGCACACAACCCTTAATACCTTTGAATACCACACTTGCGCCTAGTGGTGCACAAAGTTTACAGGCGTTTCGGGTGGATGTGTAAGATGATTTTGTTATTGTGAGCATATATTATTTTTTTGTTTTTAACCTCCCAACCTCCTTAAAAAAGGAGGCATAACCGGTTTCGTTTATCCTTAAAATTCACTCTTGCAAACAATTTTTTTATTCTTAATTTTTGATAATCAAAAAATCTGCTACATGATTTGGCTTTTACTAATTACTATGAACTAATTACTCAGTACTTTTTTTAGTAAACTGCCACACAGGACTCATAGCGGTAGCAAAAATTTCTTTGGCAAAATTGAGCATGCCTTCATATCCGGCAAGAGCTTCTTTGCGCTCATGGTTATGATCGCAAAATCCCAGACCAAGTTTGTATGCGATGGGCCTTTCTTTAACTCCGCCAATAAAGATATCGGCTTGTTTCTCTTTCACAAATGTTGAGAGTTCAATTGGGTTGGAGTCATCAACAATGATAGTCCCTTCATCGCACAACTCACTGATGATTTTATATTCATCTGCTGTACCGGTTTGTGAACCTACTACAACCGTTTGCACACCTAAAAGACGAAGCGCTTTTATTAGTGAGATCGCTTTAAATGAACCACCTACATAAATTGCAGCTTTCTTGCCTTGGAGTTTTTCCCGGTATTCTTTTATAATTGGCATTAGGCGACCAAACTCTTTTCGCACGATCTCACGGGCTTTTGCCATCAGGTTATCGTCCTTAAAGAATTTTGCTACTTCGTACAATGCATCTGACATGTCTTCGATACCAAAGTAGGAGACCTTCATGAAGGGGATGCCATACTTTTCTTTCATTATTTTAGCCAGATGCATCATAGACCCCGAACATTGCACAACATTGAGGGATGCTTTGTGTGCATTGCGGATATCATCTACACGACCATCGCCTGTGATGGTTGTATTTACATGAATGCCCATTTGACGATAATAATCGAGTAAAAGCCAAAGTTCACCGGCAATGTTAAAATCGCCAAGAATATTGATACTCAAGGTTGGTACATCCCTGTCGCTTGTACCTATAAGTTTTGCCAGCGCTTCGCAGGCAATTTTGTATCCGTCTTTTTTGGAGCCAATAAATCCCGGCGCTTGCACCGGGATCACTGGCAACCGTTTTTCACTACTAACAGTTATACATACAGCATCTATATCGTCGCCGATAACACCCACAATACAGGTTGAATAGACAAAGGCAGCCTTTGGAGTATACCGGTCGATGAGCTCGGTTAATGAATGGTATAGTTTAATTTCTCCGCCGAAGACAACATCTTTTTCACGGAGGTCGGTTGAAAAGCTTAATCGGTGAATCTCAGGACCCGAGGATAGTGCTCCGCGAATGTCCCATGTGTAGGCTGCACATCCTATAGGGCCATGTATGAGATGTAGCGCGTCTGCAATGGGGTAGAGCACTACCCTGGATCCACAGAAAACACAGGCTCTCTGGCTCACCGAACCGGCCACGCTGGGCCGCGAACAGTTTATCGTGTAATGATCTTCGCCTGTGCGGAGGATATGTTTTTCACGTTCGGCAAGAAAGGAGCTCATGTTTTTTATTTTTAAGATTAAAGAATCAAGAGCCAGTGGCTGCCTGCCAACTGGCGGGAACCAAGATTATCTTGTGTCTTGGTTCTTAAGTCTTGATTCTATTTACATTACCAATTCAAATTTTTCTTCAGGACAATCACGGTCTTGTTTATCCATGATCACATTTAGTATGTTAGTTAGCAAATGCATGGCGCCGATATAGCCAACGGTTGGAAAGTAGCTGTGACCTACACGATCGAGTATGGGAAACCCCATTCTTACGAAGGGTATATTCTCATCACGGGCAATATACTTACCATAAGTGTTACCAATGATCAGGTCAACTGGCTGTTGCTTAATCCATTGATGTAACAAGAACATGTCTGCACGTTCGCCATTTTTGAATTTGGCTTCAGGAACCTTTTTGCTTAGAAGTCTTTCCATGGATGCTTCAAACTTTTTTCCAGGGGTACCGCTAACTATATAAATCGGCTTCATGTCGAGCGTCAGGAGAAATTCAGTAAGTGGTACCAGCATATCCGGGTCGCCATAAAGAGCTACACGTTTTCCAAACAGGTATTTGTGCATGTCTGTTATCATGTCTATTAACCTTCCCCGGTCGGCCGTGATAGAATCGGGTACCTGTACCCCGGATGCTCTGCTAAGCGCTACGATAAAAGCATCTGTTGCTTTCACTCCTATCGGGATTTCAAGTATGTCGAATTTTACACGGCACTTATTGTCTAGGAGAATGGCCGCATCTTCGGTACAAAATGGGCCAAGTCCAAGTGTGAATTTGCTGTCGCCGGTACTCATCAATTGGGGAATGGTAACCCCTCCTTTCGGGTAAAACTCATGTTTGCCAGTCATAGGTGCGTCAAGGACATCAGAAGTATCTGGGAAAAGTATAATGTTAGCGCCCATATCGGCAGCGATACGTTTAATTTCGCGCATATCACTGGGTTCGACCCATCCTGAAATAAGGTTCACCTGGTTCTTTTTGGCAGCGGTCTTGGTTGAAAAGTATTTAGTCAAGGCCGTTACCATGTTTGCATAACCAGTTACATGAGAACCAACATAGCTGGGTGTGTTGCAGTGTATTACAAATTTTCCGGCAGGTACCTTGTTGTCGTCGCGAGCCTTTTGGAGAATCTGGTTAACGTCATCGCCAATGGTTTCGGAAAGGCATGTGGTATGAACTGCAATTACATCGGGGTTGTACACTGCAAAAATAGTATCTATCGCTTGCAATAAGTTTGCCTGTCCTCCAAATACCGATGAACCTTCTGTGAACGAACTGGTGGAAGCCATAATCGGTTCCTTATAATGACGGGTTAGCGCGCTACGGTGATAGGCACAACATCCTTGTGAACCGTGGCTATGCGGCAAACATCCGTGGACGCCTAGCGCTGCATACATGGCGCCTATCGGTTGACAGGTTTTCGCCGGGTTGACAGTCAACGCTTCCCGTTCGATGATTTTGTCTGTGGTATGTCTAAGTAACATATTCTTAAGGTATTAAATTGTTAAATAAAGTACTCAGTACTCAGTACTCAGTACTTTTCTTATGCTGCATATTCCGCTTCAATTACAGGCTCTGCCTCCCAGGGAGCTTTAATCAATTTCCAGATACTGGTGTTGACGATCATATCAATATCCCTGTAGAAATTTACAGCACCTTCGAATCCGGCGTAAGGTCCGCCATAATCGTAACTGTGCAGCTGCTTTAGCGGAATTCCCATCTTTTGCACACAGTATTTTTCTTTGATACCTGCGCAGAATACATCGGGATGGTACATTTCAATGAGCTTTTCCATTTCGTAATGACTGATGTCGTCGATTATCAAAGAACCTTTTTCCATATCAGCGATCATACCTTCGTAACCACCAAAGCCAAGTCCTTTCAAAGCTTCAAGCTCTTCATCTGTTTTGCGTGGTTTATACCGGGTTTCATCGGGTTCAACATTTAGTTGTTCAATATTTCTACTGTCGGCATCTACCTGGATAGTTGGGATTACCCTTCTTCCTTCGTAGTCGTCTCGATGGCCAAATTCGTAACCGGCAGATAAAGTATTCATGCCAAGTTCGGTAAATAATTCCTGATAGTGGTGTGCACGTGAACCTCCCACAAACAGCATAGCCATCTTTCCCTCTGTACGGGGCCATATTTCTTCTTGCACTTTTTTAATTGCAATCATTTCTTCTGCAATCACTTTCTCTACGCGTTCTTTCAATTCCTGATCGCCGAAATACTCTGCAATTTTTCTCAGTGATTTAGCGGACGCCTCGGCCCCAATAAAGTTTACTTTGAACCAGGGAACACCGTATTTTTTTTCTATCATTTCTGCTACGTAGTTTATGGATCGGTGACACATCACCACGTTCAGATCGGCGGTATGCGCATTTTCAAAGTCGCTGATAGTGGAGTTGCCACTAAAAGTTGCAATTAATGTAATGCCGACTTTTTCAAGTATGCGTTCGAGTTCAAAAGCATCGCCTCCGATGTTATATTCGCCAAGCATGTTAATTTTAAATTTGCCTTTTCGCTCTGTATCATCGAGTCCGATGACATGTTTGAATACGCCGTTGTTTGCGATATGATGTCCCGCTGATTGGCTGACACCTTTGTAACCCTCACAACTGAAGCCAAAAACGTTAATACCGAGTTCTTCTTTCATTTCGCGGGCTACTGCATGAACATCGTCGCCAATGAGTCCTACCGGACAAGTGGAAAAGATGCCAATATTTTTGGGTTTAAACATTTCATAAGCTTCACGGATTGCTTTTTTTAGTTTTATTTCCCCTCCGAATACTATATTCGAATCCTGCATGTCTGTTGAGAAGCAATACGTCATAAAGTTCGGATCTTCGGGTGTTGGAGGTTTGGTTTGATTTCGGCGGGTTAGCCATGAGTAGAACCCACAACCAATAGGCCCATGCGTGATGTTTACAATATCTCTGGTTGGGCCCAAAACTACTCCCTTACACCCCGCGTACGTACACCCCCTCTGTGTAATGATTCCAGGGATGGTCCTGACGTTGGCTTGAATTTGCAGAGACTTGTCGCCTTCGTTGACGATAATTGATTTATCGCGTTTTTTACCAACTTTCGAAGGGTATTTTTTCAATACATCTTGTTTCCACCTAATGGGATCAACTTCACTGTTAGCCATAATTACCTCCTTTATTTAATCTAATATTGCATCACCTTTTTCACCAGTACGCACCCTGATTGCATCGAGTGCTTCCACAATAATTATTTTTCCATCGCCACTGTTGTTGGTTTGATTCACCTTGATGATAGTTTCAACGGCCTGGTCTTTCTTTTCGTCAGGAACTACCAGGGTTATCATTCGTTTCGATTTTAATCGTGGCTCAGGGCCTATCTGTTGTAACACTTCCTTGTTCTGAGGATTGCTAATCACTTCCTGATAGTTAGGGCCAAGACCTCGTCCGCGCCCACGTCCCAATACGCCTACTGCAGTAAACGACGGCAAACCTGCATCAGAAAGTGCCTGCTTGGTCTCGTTCATCTTGGCAATGCGGATTATTGCGAGTATTAATTTCATAGTTGATTGAGTTTAATTGTTTATTCTTTGCCAATTATTTCAATGAAGAAATATGATTTTTTAATTGGCACATTGGCATATTAGCTAATTGACACATTGATTTAAACTTCTTTCATCCCGTTTGAGATGGTGTAGGTTTCGACCACTGGTGTGATAAAAATTTTACCATCGCCAAAGGCTCCTTTTTCACCGGTACGTGCTGCTTCTATAATGGTATTTATTACAAAATCCTTGTCAGCATCCTTAATACCAATGAGCAGAAGTTCTTTGGGAAGTTCGTCATAGGTGATGTTGCCTACTTTTAATCCCCGCTGCTTGCCACGACCGAACACGGCCATCTTGGTTACAGCCGGAAAACCAGCTTCGAAAAGGGCTTTTAATACTACAGATGATTTTTCGGGACGTACAATTGCTCTGATAAGTAACATGATGTATTCTCCTTATTTTTTAGTTAATAACTCCATGCTCAATCAACAAACCTTCAAGTTCTTCAATTTCAAGAGGTTTTGGTATAATGAACATCTTATTTTCATCAATTTTTTTAGCCAGGGAACGATATTCATCTGCCTGTACATGTGTAGGCTCGAATTCAATAACCGTTTTCCGGTTAATTTCGGCGCGTTGAACCATATTGTCGCGGGGTACAAAATGGATCATCTGGGTTCCGAGCTTCTTGGCAAAAGCTTCGATCATGTTCTCTTCATTGTCCACTTTGCGACTATTGCAAATGAGGCCTCCCAATCTTACACCACCTGCTTCGGCAAACTTCACAATACCCTTGCAGATATTGTTAGCAGCATACATAGCCATCATCTCACCTGATACAACGATGTAGATCTCCTGAGCTTTACCTTCGCGCATTGGCATTGCAAAACCACCGCAAACAACATCGCCAAGTACATCGTAAAACACATAATCGGTTTCAAACTGGTTGGTGTCATAAGCGCCTAATTGCTCAAGCAGGTTAACGGAAGTGATAATACCACGACCGGCACATCCAACTCCCGGTTCAGGACCGCCTGATTCTACACAGCGTGTGCCTTTAAAACCAAGTTTTACTACATCATCCAGTTCAACATCTTCCCCTTCTTCGCGTAGGGTGTCAAGTACTGTTTTTTGTGCCAGCCCGCCTAATAGAAGTCTTGTTGAGTCGGCCTTGGGGTCGCAGCCTACCACTATTACCTTTTTCCCCATTTCGACTAAACCTGCCACGGTGTTCTGGGTTGTCGTACTTTTACCAATTCCCCCTTTTCCGTAAATTGCTATTTTTCTCATTGATTATCCTCCATCTTGTTTGTTTGTCGTAATTGATAATGCATGTTATGTGCCAACATTTTTAAAAGGTATCTTTCGAGAGTCTATTAGGGACTGTAAAAATCAGAATATCAGCAATAAAATTTTTTGAAAATATTTATATAAAATTGAACTTTATATAAAATCGTATAATATTTACCTACATTTATGTTAAATTTTAGGGGGTATATTACAAAAATGTAGGAAATATTAAAGAATAATTATTATTTTATGGGGGGGGGTAATTAATATATATATATTATTGGAAAGAAATTTGAAATCACTTATAGAATTTTTGTCCAAAAATGCATAACCGGTTCACAGTCTTTAAAATCAAGACTTTTGTAAAGATTTTTAGCGACATGATTATCATCGCGCACTTCAAGGGTTATTTTGCAGCAACCACTTTCGCTTGCAATTTCAATACATTTTTCAATTAATTTACGTCCAATGTGATTGCCCCGGTACTTTTTATCAATAATAATGTCGTGAATATTAAGGTATGGCTTTGTCTTAAACGTTGAAAAGTTAATAAAACAGGTGACCAAACCTATGTATTGTTCTTCCACCCGTGCAAATAAAACGAAATTGGATGGATGAGCAGCCAACCCGTTAACCAGTTCTTCCGACATAATTTTGTCAAGAGGGGCGTATCCACCCATTGGATCTGTCATATAGTGATTTATAAGATATATGAGGCTTTGGCGATGAAGCGGATTCGTATAATCGCAAAATGCGAATTCTACTTTTTTGTCATTGGGTTTCATTAGCTGCATGGTTACGGTTGAGTTTATAACGTTTCGGATCAATATCATATTTTTTGATCCGGATTCCCATCATACGTTCCGTAATACCGAGTATTTCTGCGGCTTTAACAAGGTTTCCCTTAGTGCCTATCATCGTATCGAGGATCATTTGTTTTTCAACCTTATCAAGAACTGCATCAAGCGTACCGGAAGATTTGGTTTTCGACGAAACCGCAGTTTGTAACGTTGGAGGCAGGTTACTTGAACGTATAACATTATCATTACTAAGAATACATGCCCGTTCAATACA
>Ga0182027_10010613_pt1 | contig 13072 bp, 10 predicted proteins | sample 712E1DmetaG_FD_121300 | JGI IMG/M metagenome (GOLD analysis project Ga0182027, IMG submission 121300) | Permafrost microbial communities from Stordalen Mire, Sweden - 712E1D metaG (Illumina Assembly) | ecosystem: Environmental > Terrestrial > Soil > Wetlands > Permafrost | place: Sweden...
CAGAAGCTCGACGCCATCGCCGGCGACGGGCAGGTGCGGCAGGAGGCCATCCTCCGTAACCTGGAGGAGTCCGCCCGCGCCGCCGAGGTGGCCCGCGGCGAAACCAGCCAGTCCGCCGCTATCCTGGCTCAGAAGCTCGACTCCATCGCCGGCGACGGGCAGGTGCGGCAGGAGGCCATCCTCCGTAACCTGGAGGAGTCCGCCCGCGCCGCCGAGGTGGCCCACGGCGAAACCAGCCAGTCCGCCGCTATCCTGGCTCAGAAGCTCGACGCCATCGCCGGCGACGGGCAGGTGCGGCAGGAGGCCCTGCTCCACGGCCTGGAGGAGTCCGCCCGCGCCGCCGAGGTGGCCCACTGCGAAACCAGCCAGTCCGCCGCCATCCTGTTTCAGAAGCTCGACGCCATCGCTGGCGACTCCGCCGCTCGCCTGCAAGCCATCCTCCAGGAGGTGGCAATCTCCGGCATCCGCATCAAGCCACCTGTACTGGTTGGGCCGGGCATCCTCGTCACAAAGACCGACGACTTCATCTTGGCGATTCCGCAGGAAGAATGGCGCATGGCGGCCTTCTACGCTTTCTGGGGTACCCTGGAACAGGGTCTGACGCGACGTTTCCGCGAGCTCGTGCGCCCGGGCATGGTGGTTGTCGACGTCGGCGCCAACATCGGCATCTACACGCTGCACGGCGCACGTCTGACCGGACCGGGCGGCAGAGTTTTCAGCTTCGAGCCCACGCCCCGCACTTTCGAGGTGCTGAAGGAAAACGTGCTGACGAACGGCTTCGGCGACCGCGTGCAGCTCTTTCCGATGGCAGTGTCCAACCAGAACGGCCAGGCGCCCCTGTACACGCAGAAGGGCCAGTGTGGCTGGAATAGCCTGTTCCGCTATGAAGACCAGGCGGACGAGCCGGTCATGGTCGAAACCGTTTGCCTCGACGACGCGTTACAGTCCATCGACCGCATTGACATTCTCAAGATCGACGCCGAAGGCGCGGAGCCGTTCATCCTCCGCGGTATGAAGCGTATCCTCAGAGACAACCCGCAGCTTACCATCCTGCTCGAATTCGCGCCTTCGCACATCAAGCGCGCGGGTGTCGTACCGGTTGATTTCGTCCACCAGCTCACACGGATCTTCGACATTCAACGAGTCGACGATCTCAGCGGCGAGTCGCTGCCCTTCGACGCCGGCGCGGTGGTCGACGGCTTCTCGTCTAGCCTGATGTTGCGTAGAAAGGGCGTTGAATGAAGGAGCCGCTGGTCATCATTGGCGGGGGAGGCCATGCCAAGGTCGTCATCGACATCCTGCAGGACGCCGGCGTTCCACTGTGCTGCTGCGTGGTCGCCGATCGGGAAGTCAAGGAGGTGCTCGGCGTGCCCGTAGTGGGAGACGATTCCGTGCTGCCGCGCCTGTTCGCCGATGGCATCCGTTCGGCGATGGTCGCAGTTGGCGATAATCGCAAACGGATGGAGATCACGCACGCCGTTCGCACTCTTGGGTTCCGGCTTGCGAATGCCATCAGCCCGCGCGCCGTGGTGTCGCGTTCGGTGCGGCTTGGAGCAGGGATCGCGATCATGCCCGGCGCGGTCGTCAACGCCGGCTCCCAGATCGGCGACGGCGCTATCATCAATACTGGCGCCACCGTCGATCACGATTGCGTGATCGGCGCCTATGCACACGTAGCCCCCGGAACCAACCTCGCTGGCAAGGTCCGGCTGGGCGAGGGCGCGTTTTTGGGCGTCGGCAGCCGGGCTATCCCTGGAATTACCGTCGGCGCCTGGACAACGGTGGGCGCCGGTGGAGTTGTCATAAGGGATTTGGGCGAGAATGTGGTTGCGGTTGGCGTGCCGGCAGTAGTGATCCGATGTGGCAATCGGGAAGGAGCGTCCCGTGGCTAGGCGGATTCAAGTTTCGCACCCGCTGTTCGCAGGCAATGAGAAAGCATACGTAAACGAATGTCTGGACACCGTCTGGATCTCATCCATCGGCAGATTCATCGGCGAATTTGAAAAGCTGTTTGCCGAGTTCTGCGGCGTTCCTTACGCGCTCACCTGCAACAACGGAACCGCTGCGCTGCACCTCGCTCTGCAGGGGCTGGGCGTGGGGGCGGGCGACGAAGTGATCGTCCCCACTCTCACCTACGTCGCCACTGCCAATGCTGTGCGGTACTGCGGCGCCACGCCGGTGTTTGTCGATTCCGAACCGCGCACCATGAGTATCGACCCGGCGCGCATCGAAGAACGCATCACGCCGCGCACACGGGGCATTATCCCGGTCCATCTCTACGGTCATCCGGCTGACATGCAGGCGATCAACGGAATCGCCGCGCGCCGTGGACTGTTCGTATTGGAGGACGCGGCCGAGGCGCCCGGCGCGCTCTGCCGCGGCGTTAGGACGGGCGCGCTTGGCGCCGCCGCAACATTCAGCTTCTTCGGTAACAAAATCATCACCACAGGCGAAGGCGGGATGGTGACCACCGCCAGGCGCGAACTGTACGAAGCCATGAAGTTGATCCGCGGCCAAGGCATGGATCCGCAGCGCCGCTACTGGTTTCCGCAGATTGGGAACAACTTTCGCATGACCAATATCCAAGCCGCGCTGGGTCTGGCGCAAGTGGAGAAGATCGGGCTTCACTTGGCGAAGCGCCGCACCGTCGCCGAGTGGTACGGACGCCACCTCGCGCCGTTGCGGGACATCCTGGAACTGCCCATTGAAGAACCCTGGGCGCATCATGCCTTCTGGATCTACACCATCCTGCTCCGGGAAAACGCACCCATCGGGCGCGACGAATTCATGGCCGCCCTCGACGAGGCCGGCGTCGAAACTCGCCCGATCTTCTACCCCATGCATGTGATGCCGCCCTATCGCCAGCCGGACGGTTCCTATCCGATCGCCGAATCCCTGGCGCGCCGGGGAGTCAACCTGCCGACTCACGGCCTGCTAACCGAAGAAGACGTCGCCTATATCGCCGAACAGATCGCTAGGACTTGTGTCCGGCGGCACGCGCAACTGGTCGGCGTGTGATGCGAGTCATCGTCGCCAGCACGATCGCGCCGTTCATCGAAGGCGGCAGCACGTTCATCGTGGACTGGCTGGAACAGACGCTGCGCGAGTTCGGCCACGACGTGGACGTGCTCAAAATCCCGTTCTACTCCTACTACCCGGAAATGCCCGCGCAGATGCTCGCGCTGCGCCTGATGGACGTTGCCGCGCACGGCGACCGTCTCATCGCCATCCGCACCCCTGCGTACCTGCTGCGGCATCCGAACAAGGTGCTTTGGTTCATCCATCATCATCGCGGCGCTTACGACCTCTGGGGCACGCCGTATCAGGACCTGCCCGACGCCCCGGTGGGCCGCGCCTATCGCCGCGCCATCGTGAGCGCCGACCACCTGGCTTTCAGCGAAGCGCGGCACATCTATACGAATTCGGCGGTAGTCTCGAAAAGGCTCAAGGACTTCAACGATGTGGATTCCGAGGTGCTCTACCCGCCGGTTCTCAAACCGCAGCGCTTCCACGCACGAAGCTACGGCGACTACATCCTCTACGTGAGCCGGATCGTGCACCATAAGCGTCAGTCCCTGGCCGTAGAGGCCATGCGGTACACCCGTACGCCGGTAAAACTGGTGGTCGCCGGCAAAGCGGACGACCCAGGACTGGAGTCCCAACTGCGCCAAACCGTCCAGCAGCACGGGCTACAGGACAAAGTCACCCTGGATTTCCGATGGATTTCCGAAGAACAGAAGGTCGAGTACCTTGCGGACTGCCTGGCGGCCATCTACATTCCTTTCGACGAGGACTCTTACGGCTACCCGTCGCTGGAGGCGCATCACGCGCGCAAAGCCGTGATCAGCGCGACGGATTCCGGAGGCACATCGGAACTGATCCGCGACGGAAACAACGGATTCCTGGCCGACCCCGATCCGCGAGCCATCGCGGAATGCATGGACCGTCTGTATCTCGACCCCAAACTCGCGCGCGACATGGGAGAGAACGGCCTGGAGCGCATCCGGGAGCTCGGCATTACCTGGGAGCGGGTGATGGAGAAGCTGCTGGCATGAAGATCGCCATTCTGACCAACTGCGTGCCTTTTGTGCGGGGCGGCGCGGAACATCTCGCCGAATCGCTCCGCGACAAGTTGAACGAGTACGGCCACGAGGCGATGATTACCCGCATTCCTCTGGCCTGGCACCCTCCGGAAAGAATCGTAGAGCACATCCTCGCGGCGCGCCTTCTGCGCCTGCATAACGTGGATCGAATGATCGGGCTCAAGTTCCCCGCCTTCTATGTGCGTCACGATAACAAGATTCATTGGCTCCTGCACCAGTTCCGGCAGGTCTACGACCTCTGGGGCACGAAGTATCAGGATATTCCAGACACGCCGGAAGGCCGGCGCATCCGCGAAGTCGTCGTCAATGCCGACAACCAGTATTTGCCCGAAGCGCGGCGTATTTATACGATTTCACGGAACAGTGCGGAACGTCTGAAGAAGTTCAACAATCTCGATGCAGAAGTCCTGTATCATCCTCTCGGCAAGTCCGACCACTTCCGCTGCGACTCGTATGGCGATTATCTGTTTTGCCCCAGCCGCGTTACAGACGGCAAACGGCAGGCCCTGTTGACGGAGAGCATGAAGTACGTCCGGTCCGGCGTGCGGTTGGTCCTGGCGGGGCAGCCGGAAACCCCCGCGGACCGTGAACGGGTGGAGGCGATCATGCGTGAAAACCGCCTGGAGAAACGTGTCCAGTGGATTCCCCGGTTCATTTCCGAAGACGAGAAAGTCGGCCTCTTCGCAGGCGCGCTTGGATGCGCCTACATCCCATATGACGAGGACACCTATGGCTACGTCACGCTCGAATCCTACCACTCGCGCAAGCCGGTGATCACCTGTCGCGATTCGGGCGACACCCTGGTGCTCGTACGGGACGGGCAGACCGGGCTGGTGGCAGAGCCAACGCCGGCCGCGATCGCCGGCGCCATGGACAACCTCTACGAATGCCGCGGCCAAGCCGAGCGCATGGGCCAGGCGGGATATGACCTGATGATGACGCTTGGCATCAATTGGGAAACAGTCGTCAAGAGGCTCACCGCATGAAGATCGCCTGGTTTACTCCATTCCACCGGAAGAGTGCGATCGGCAAGGTCAGCCAGGCCGTGACGCGCGAACTGGCGAGATCCCAGCAAGTCGACATCTGGACGGCGGACGAGGAGAATCTCCACGAGACTTCGCTTCGCGTTGTCCGCTTCGGCGGCCTGTCCTCTCACGTCAAGTGGTTGAAGGAATACGACCTGGTCGTCTACAACCTCGGCAATCATTACCCGAACCACGGCCGCATCTTCCAAACCTCGCTGCAACATTCGGGCGTGGTGGTTCTGCACGATTTCGTCATGCATCACTTCTTGATGGGGCATTACTTGGGGAACCGGCTTTTCCAGGAGTATTCCGATGCCATGCGGCGGTGGTACGGCGCGGACGTGCCGGTAGCGGAGGGCGGATGGACCGGACCCCTGTTCCGGGTCTGGGAGCGCGACGCCGAAGTTGTCCAATACCCTCTATTCGAAGAAGTCCTCCGGGGCGCCAAGGCGGTGATCGTCCATTCCGATTTCCTTCGCCAGCGCGTGGAACGGGCCACCGGCTTGCCGACCGCCACAATCCACCTCGCCTGGGAGGCCGAGCGCCGGGCCGCCACGCGCTCGCGTGCCGATCTTGGAATTGCCGAAGGCCGTGTTCTCATCGTTACCGTCGGCGACGTGAATGAGAACAAGCGGAGCGAGGCGATGCTACGGGTGCTGGGCGCTCACGCCGAAATCGCAAGCGTCGTATGTTATGTCGTCGTCGGCGCGTGTGATACACCTTTCGCTGAACGCATGCAGGCGCTGTGCCGCGAGTTGAAACTCGAACAGACGGTCCGTTTCACGGGCTACGCGGACGACGATAGCCTGAACGACTGGCTCACTCATGCCGATTTTTGCGTCAATCTGCGTTGGCCAGCCATGGAGGGCGGCTCCGCATCCTCCGCCATCCAAATGCTCCTCGGTAAAGCCAGCATCGTGACCGACACGGGCGTTTATACGGAACTGCCGGACGAGTGCGTGCTGAAAGTCCGGCCGGACCATGAGTTGGAGGATCTGGCGAGCCATTTGCGTACGCTGATTCGTGATCGAGAGCTGCGGCAAAAGATCGGAGACGCCGCCGGGCGGTTTGCCAGCGCGAATTTCAGTCCTGCCACCTACGCCCGAAAGTTTCTGGAATTCGCCACGGCGCTCGCCGCATACGAGCCGGCGTACCGGTTGAGCAACACAGTCGCCGCGGAGTTGCGGGCGATGGGCGTGTCGCCGGAGATGGCAATCATCGACACGGTGGCGCGGGAAGGCGCCACGATCCTGGATGGCGACTACGATGCTCCCGTGCTTCGCAAGTACACGCTTAGAGGACGCCCCATAGCATGAATAGCCCTGATATCTCCGAAGAACGACTACTTGCCGATATCAATAAGGACCTGCCGCCCGGTATCGACTGGAAGCAGGGCGCCAAGACTTATCTGTCGGAGGTATTTCAGCAGCAGCGCCCCGAGCAGAAGTCCTACCTCTACACAAAGCCGTTTGCTGTTCTGGGTGGCGGGCCGGAAGACATTTCCCACAAGACGTTTGCCGATTTGATGCAGAATTTCATCAATCTGTTTTCTCTTCTTGCATTGCCAGGTGGCAGCAGGGTCCTCGACGTGGCCTGCGGATCCGGGTGGATTTCGCAATTCCTTACAAAGCTTGGTTATGACGTTGTTGGCATCGATATCGCTCCGGACATGATCGACACTGCCCGCGAGAGAGTCAAGGGTGATCAACTCGTGCCCAAGACCCCTGAGGAGATCGACCGCATGTTCGTGACACATGACATCGAGGCGGATTCACTTCAACTCGCACGGCCGGTTGATGCAGCGATCCTTGAGTCTTGTCTTCACCACTTTCTAGACCCCGTCTCAGCGCTTCGGAATATCCGAGAGGCGCTGGCTCCAAATGGAATAGTGCTGATTCTCGAAGGAGAGTGCCGGACCGGTCCGCTCAAAGCCGAGTACACGGACGCGATGGATCGCTACCATACGATCGAGCGGCCCTACACTCGGAACCAACTTACTCGTATAATGGACCTCGCCGGTCTACCGTTCCACGAGTTCTTTTGTCCAGTTAATGGCTGGTACTCCCCACGCGCCCCTGAAACCGGAGCCCTTCCGCTGGCGGTGGAGGCCGTCAGCAAAACGATCAACAAGTGTGTGTGCGCGCCTACTGAAGCATCGCTGAAGCGGATCTTGCCTTGGTGGCAATCGGAAGCCGCTCTTCACTTCGTGGAGGGCTTTTCACCCGGTGCTGGCTCGAAACTCTGGGTGGCGCCGTACGGCAGAATCAGGGTCCGCCAACCCTTGCGAACACTCGCGCTCCAAGTCGCCACCGTGATACCGGCGACCTCGGGCGCGCCCCAGAACGTTTCGCTATACGGCCATGGGGACCCGCAGAAATTCTGTTTTCATCCTCTGGGGTCGGATTCGGTTGTGATAGAAATGAACCAAGTTCCTCGGAGGGCGGAACTCATTCTGTGCTCCGATGCTGCGTTTTCGCCGGCTTGGTCCGGCAGTAACGATCTTCGCATTTTGTCTTTCTCGGTGGAAGTCTTACGACTCGCGTAGTGCTACACGCACGGGGCGTGGCTTGTTCGGTTCTATCGGCGCAAGCGGGAGTCTTACGGGACATCGGCCGCCCCTTGCGGGTAGCGTCTTCGTCCCTGGAAAGTGGAACCCAAAGTCGAGACCACCTAGCGTCTGCAATACGCTTGGACCCGACGGGCGCTGTTGGGTTCGTCGGCGGCCTGCGTTGAAGGCGCCGGCGAGGCCATCCCAGCCCGTTAGCGGCTCCACATCGAATAGAACAGATCGAGGAGAATCTTCAGTGCACCAGTCAGTGACTGGCCCTTCTTTAATGAGTACGACGTATATCGGATTGTTACCGGTACCTCAACGAACCTTAATTGTAAAGACGCAATCTGGCTGAGAATCTCGGAAGCGTGCGCCATCCTGGGCTGCGTAAGGCGGATCTTGCGTGCAGCGTCCGCGGTGAATACTCGCAATCCATTGTGCGTGTCCGTCACCCGCAATCCCGTATGCAATCGCGTGAACCAAAGCGCCATCAGCAAGACACAGCGGCGCGCCCAGGGAATGCTCTCCGTGCTTCCCAAATTGCGAGAGCCCAGCACCACATCGACGCCCGAATGCCGCACAGAATCGAACAGACGTCCAACCGCTTCAAGCGAGTGCTGCCCATCAGCGTCGAACGTGCAAACGTATTCCGCACCGTTCCTTAGGCAGTATGTGATTCCGGTTTGTAGCGCCGCACCCTGCCCCAGATTAACGGCATGCCGAAGAACTATTACGCCACTCCATGCAACCGCCTCGCTCGTTCCGTCTTCAGATCCATCGTCCACGAGCACGATTCTGCATGGCAGTGTCTGGAGCCCGCGAATTACCGACTCGATAACGCTCGCCTCGTTGTATGCAGGCACGACAACCCACAGCTTTTCCATGCCTGCGATGTCGGCAACGTCGCTCTCACGCTCACTCATCGAACAGAGCCTTCCGGAGTGTCACACCAGTTCTCGAAACCCAGGATGCAGACGGATAACAACTGGACACCAAGTGTCCGGGTATAGCCGTTCACGGCCGGCGATACGAACGTCTCGCTAGCAATCAGTACGCGTCTAATCGAACCCGCGTCGCGCGGCAGCGTGAATACTTGTCGCCACTCGCCAGCGTCGACCGACCCATCATACAGATCGGTTTCATTGACCGCGATTCTCACGTTCTGCCGCCGCGGCACTCGGATATCTACTGCCAGCTTTCGCGGCTCGCCTGCGGCGCTGGAGATGCGCAGGTCCGCTTTGCCGTTTGTCCAGCGGAAGGGGACCGTATTCCAACTTTCCAGCGGATATACACCGGCGGCCGCTACGGCCGGGTTGTCCTGAACCGCGATGTTGGCACCTAACTGTGTTTCACACCAGTCTTCGAAACCCAGAATGCAGACGGATAACAACTGGACACCAAGTGTCCGGGTATAGCCATTCACAGCCGGCGGTATGAACGTCTCGCTACCAATCACTACGCGCCTAACCGAACCCACGTCAGGTGGCAGCGTGAGTGCTTGTCGCCACACGCCAGCGTCGACCGACCCATGATACAGATCAGTTTCATTGACCGATATTCTTACGTTCTGCCGCCGCGGTACTCGGATACCTATCGCCAGTTTCCGCGGCGCGCCTGCGGTCCCCGGGATGCGCAGGTCCGCTCTGCCGTTTGTCCAGCGGAAGGGCACCGCACTCGAACTTTCCAGCGGGTATACACCGGTGGCCGTTACGCCCGGGATGTCGTGAACGGCGATGTCTGCGCCTAACCGTACCGGATCGATCATTGCGGAGGCGAGCTCACGCTTAACATACAGGCATGCGTCAAGCATCGTCTCGCACTGCATCTGCGTGTAGGTGGCGCGCCCACCCCACATCCGACCAGCAATGACGGCGTACGAACGGGGCTGATCCCCAGAAGCACTGTTGAAAACAACAAATGTCTTCCTCGGCTGCCATAGCTGGTAATAGGCCTGGGTAAATGGGTGCCAAGTGGACAAATCGTAGCCGATTTCCGTGATCGACTTCAATCGCGAAAGCCGGTCGATCAACGCTAGCGGACCGTCTCTGCGACCTGAACCGGCCGGAGCCAGAAACGCATTCTGGTCGGGCAAAATATCGGTTCTAAACTCGAGCCAGGCACTCCCGATGAACGCAACGCCGATCAGAGAGACCGCAAGAATCCGCTTCCAGCGAGCCAAGGCCAGAATCGCCAAGACGATCGCCAAGCCTGCGACGCCCACCAATGCGATATTCGTGTCGCCCAGCAGTCGCAGCATTGACATGAGCGAGAACATCCCGATTCGTGGCCCCGGCCCCTGTAGCCAGTTAGTATTCCTCCAGTCTGGCGTGACCACTATGATGCACATCAAAACAACGATTGAGATGACATTACCAACCCGGTACTTCGATAGCCCAACGACATCCCCGCGAAGTAGTTCGAGGACGCCTACAAGCATAAAGACGGCTGTCACGCCCTCTCCATAGCGGCCATTGACGATGAAATCGGGTCTGTCCAGCGTCGGATCGATTGCGGCCAGGAACAAGGCCGATACTGCCATCACTGAGATCGCCGCGATGCTCCAAAAGGCCATCAGTACCTGCGTCCGCTGCTCTTGGTTGTCGCAATTCGTCCGAAATCCATTGCGCACGCGCGCTAAGGCTGCCAGTAAACCTAGCGGAAACAGTCCGCAGCTCGCCACTGAGTTGTAGAGCACCTGCCCTGAGAAAGCAACTGCGGCATGCCATACTCCGGCCGGGGACAACGTGCGTAGAATCGTCCAGCCCGGGGTAAGTTCGACGAGACCCGTCTGATGGATGAGGAAGGGGGCAACGAAGCGCGTGCCGGCGATGACGACGACTGCGGACGCCACAAAGCCACAAAGGACCGTAACATTGGACCAGCGGCGCCGCACCGCGTAAATCTGAAGAAGAAGGCTCAGCGCCAAGATACCTAACGAGCGAGCATGCAACATGTATAGGAACCCGGCCAGCGCGCCAAAGCCGATGCCTAGAGGCAGGCTCGGCCGGTGAAGAGAATCAAAAGATACTAGGCAAAATAGAAGAAAAGCGGGTATAAACGCGTTTTCAGAGATTGCAAAATCTGAAAACAATAAGAATGACGGATAAGCTGCACACACAAACGCACCAATGATGGCCGCCGAGCGCGACGCACCAAAGACGCGTACAGCAATTCGGTACAATAGAAAATAGCAAGAACTCATCAACAACGCATTGATAAGTAGCACCACCTTGTAAACTACTGAAAAGGAATGGGAGCACCAGAATGCTGGAGCGATCAGTAGGGAGTAGCCGAACGCCCCAAAAGCCGATCCCGGCTCATTTGGCAAGGCTGCGGTTCCGGAGAAGAATCGGGCGAACCCCAGATAGGTGAGTTCATCGTTCAGAGCTGTTGGTGCGTGCATCGAGGGCAGTTGCAGCAGGTGCAAGCTGAACAAGCTACAGAAAGCGAGTAGAGATGCCAGCTTCAACGCTCCCGAACCTTGGATTCCCAGGAATGTTCGTGGCGGGCGATCCGCACGTTCGAGGGCGGGTACTCTAGTTCGTTTCATTATGCGTACGTTGACGAGGAGGCCCTTGTTCCTGGAGCGGCCGAGAAAGCGCGAGTTCCCGTACGATCGCGATCAGCGTTTGCTCGTTTTGCCTGAAGCGGAAATAGAAGTTTGCCCCTGCAAAGACGCCGACCAACACGGAGAAATACAGAAGAAGATCCGCGCCGCGGCCGACTCCGAGCAATGATGCGATTCGATTGGCCATTTCGGGTGTTATGACCAGGAACATGCCCGCCGAGAGAAAAACGCCGACAAACACGGCCTGAGCAGCCGAAACGCGCTTGTGGCTGCCGATGTACGCGAGGATCAAAGCTATTGCGAGCAGTAGGATAGCTCTAATCATACGCATTGACCTCCATGGAACCAGCGAGATGCGCTCCGAGGGCGCAAGCGAACGCGTCACGTCCCAAGGCTTCCAGCGCCCGTGGAGGGATGAAGGAAACGTAGGCGTGAGTAATTGTGAAACTGGGGCTAATAGGGTACAGCATTGGATGCGTTGATCGTGATCTTACTCTGCTCTCGTGAACTGAAAGGGCGTCTGAGATCCGCTTCGACTCCAGAACCACCGCGTCTTGAAGGCGTCCCCCCAATCCGGCGGCCCAAACAGTTGCTCCATCAGATCCCGTGCCGCCCTCCCCTGTCGGCAGGCTTCAGAGGTTCACCGGCGACCCTGAAGGGCGTAGTATACAGTATTCAAAGGGCTTTGTGCAAGAATTCGTGGAGGCCCCAGTTCTTGCGGGCTCTTGGAATGGTCGCTGTTCCGGTGACGGTTCGGGAGGTTGCGGATTGCCGGGGCCGAGGGTGGCAAGTCGGGAAGACCGAGATTGCTCCCGTGAGAGTGTTCGCCACTTCTGAGTCAAGCGACGCGGGGGCGTCTTTGCCACGCTTATCCTTCGTAGACTCAGACGCTTGGCGCTGATTCAACCTGTTGCTTTTGGATTCCAAAACCGCTGTGTCTTGAGAGCGTCCCCACCACCGGCCCGAGGACCACGGGCGCCCCATTGAGCCATGAGTGGGTTCCTGCTCGATACGAATGCGCTTTCCGCGTATGGTCCGGAAACTGGATCTGCCTGAATTCGTTCCAGTTCGTTACCGCGGCCCGAGGCTCCCGGTAATGAGCTAGCGAGATGCCGAGAGTCCTGGATCCGTTCCGGTTCGTGCTGGTCGCCGACGGCGGGTGGATGAACCAACACCGTCGATGAGCTGCTAAGGACAAAGGGTTAGGACGGAAGTTCCTGGCGGAGGTGGCCACCATCGTCACGCCCGGGACCTTGTTGGCCTGGCATCGGAAACCGATTGCCAAGAAGTACGACGGCAGCGGCAAGCGCGCACCGGGGCGACCTAGGACCGCCGGAGAGATCTGGGGCACGAGCTTGCCCGCAGCACCATCGCCAAAACCATCTCGCAAAGCCGGCTGAATCTGTTGCCACACGTCAACCTGGTCTCGAACATCGGGTTTGGCGTCGACTCTCACTGCGGCCAGCCCGGACATCCCTACGCGAATCTCCCGACAGACGAGATCGGCTTCCCGTTGCGGCCCCCCCTTCGTGATGCGCGATCATGAGGCTGACCTGAGCACGTTCGAAAGCAACGACGACTTCCGTTGGCGCGCCAAGTACGGCCCTCGCGAGGGTCTGGAGACGCTGCCGGAGGCAGAGACGGCAGCACCTTGTGGCCTTTGCCAGAGCTGGGGGCGCCAGCGACGCGGAGGAGCCGAATAGCGACGGGGTACCCCCTCCAATTCTCTTCCTGGTCCCCCCGACACTCCAAGGGGATTTCAGCCGATAGTAAGCCAATGGCTGCCGCTACCCTGTGGCCCAGGGTTGTATTTGTTGGCTTATGC
>Ga0182027_10010614_pt1 | contig 13072 bp, 11 predicted proteins | sample 712E1DmetaG_FD_121300 | JGI IMG/M metagenome (GOLD analysis project Ga0182027, IMG submission 121300) | Permafrost microbial communities from Stordalen Mire, Sweden - 712E1D metaG (Illumina Assembly) | ecosystem: Environmental > Terrestrial > Soil > Wetlands > Permafrost | place: Sweden...
AGGATGCCGAGCACCACGAAACCCAGGTGCGAAACCGACGAGTACGCCACCAGCTTCTTGATGTCGTCCTGAGCGTAGGCCATGAGCGCGCCGTACACGATGCCCGCCACCGCCAACCACGCGACAAGCGGCGCGGTTTCCTCGGCGGCGAGGGGAAAGAACGGCAGGGCGAAGCGCAGAAAACCGTAGGTGCCCAGCTTCAACAGAACCGCGGCAAGAATGACCGAGCCGCCGGTGGGCGCCTCGACGTGCGCGTCCGGCAACCAGGTGTGCAGCGGGAAAAGCGGAACCTTGATGAGAAAGGCGAGCGCGAAGGCCGCGAAACACAGCAGCTGTGTGCCGTGGGGCAAAAGCAGGTGCGACCACGTGGTGTAGTCGAAGCTCCACTGTCCGGTCAGGCGATGAACGGCCACCGCCATATAAAGGATCGCGACCAGCATGAGCAGCGAGCCGACCAACGTGAAGATCATGAACTTGATCGCCGCGTAGACCCGCCGCTCGCCGCCCCAGATGCCGATGATGAAGTACATCGGCACCAGCATCAGCTCCCAGAAGACGTAAAAGGCGAACATATCGAGCGCCAAAAATGCGCCGATCATTCCCGATTCCAGCATCAACATGGCCACCACGAAGCCGCGGTTGCGGTCGCGCACGAAGCCGGTGGCCTGGGGCGAAAGCAAGGTCACGAGCACCATCAAGGTGGTCAGCAGCACCAGCCACAGCGAGATGCCGTCGATGCCGAGGTGAAAACGAATTCCCAGCGCCGGAATCCAGGCCTGGTTCGTTTCCAGTTGAAAGCCCGCCTGGGCCGGCTCGAAGGCCGCCAGCACGAACAAGGACTGCACAAACGTAACCAGCGCCACGGCAATGCCATAGCTGCGGAAGAAGCGCTGATTGCCGCTCGGCAAGAGCAGCGCCAGCAGCGAACCAGCGAGGGGCAAGAGCGTGGTGAGGGCGAGGCTGGTCATGGTACCTGTCGAATTTCGATGTCGCGCTTGAGGGTGCGCTGGGTGTGCCAGCGCTCGTCGCGAATGACGATGCTGATCGTGTGGCGGTCTGGACCGCCGTAGATCCACGTGGCCGATGGATCTCGACCCTCGCGATCGGGGGTACCGTCGCCGTCGAAATCGAAGCTGTAGGTCAGATCGTCATTGTCGGCTTCGGCGTCGACCAACTTGACCGCGACGTGGTTGCCTTCGATCGCGATCTCGACCTCCGGGGTCGCTGGCCGCGCCGCGATCCACACCAGCACCGCGAAACCGATGGCGAACACGGCAAGGTAGCGTTGGACGTCGCCGACCTGAGCGAAGCGACACATGCGGCCGCCGATGTCGGCCAGGAAAGCCCATCCACCAATTAGGACCTTGTCGATGACGATACGATCGACGACAAGAAAGACCACGCGACAGAGCGCCTGCAGCGGCCGGATGATGATCGCGGTGTAGATCTCGTCGATGCGGAACTTGTCGCGCGCGAGTGCCACGAGCCCGGGCATTTTCTTCGCGAAGGCATGCGCGGGTGCACGATAGCCGCCGCCAAAAAAGGCATAGGCTAGGCCGATACCCCCGAGGGCAACAATCGTCGCGACGCCCATGACCGACCACTCGGTACGATGAGCGACTTCCAGCGGTGCGCCGACAGCGGGCTCCAGCCAGACCGCCAGCGTGCTCTCGCCGTGTTTGCCGAAAAGCTCGCGGATGGCTGGTGGGATTCCGACGAACCCAGCCAGCACCGCGCCCGCGGCCAACACCACCAGCGGAAACACCATGGATACGGGCGATTCGTGGATGTGGTGCTGGACGTGCTCATCGGCGCGGCACGGGCCCGAGAACACCAGGAAATAAAGGCGCGACATGTAGAACGCGGTGCCGAAGGCCGCAAGCAAGAGCAGCCCGCCCACGAGTGGCCCCACCCAAGCGAGCCCGTGACCATAGATCTCGGTCGCAAAGGCACCGTCAAGGATGGCGTCCTTGCTGAAAAAGCCCGAGAAAATTGGCACGCCACAGATGGCCAGCCAGCAGACTTGAAACACGCGCGTGGTCCACGGCAGGCGCGCGGCGAGCCCGCCCATCTTGGTGATATCGCCCGAGCCGCTCATGGCATGCATGACCGAGCCGGCGCACAGGAACAAGCCGGCCTTGAAGAAGGCGTGGGTGAAAAGATGGAAGATACCGCCGGCGAAGTTGCCGGTTCCCACACCGACGAACATGAAGCCAAGCTGGCTGACGGTGGAATAGGCCAGCACCTTCTTGAAGTCGTTTTGCGCGAATCCAATGATCGCGGCGAACAGGGCGGTCAATGCCCCGACGACGGCGACGATGGCCAGCGCGGCCGGAGCCAGCATGTACACCGCCGACATGCGCGCCACGAGGTACACGCCCGCGGTGACCATGGTCGCGGCGTGGATCAGGGCTGAAACCGGCGTGGGACCGGCCATGGCGTCGGGCAACCAAACATAAAGAGGAATCTGCGCCGACTTTCCCGCCGCGCCCAAGAAGAGAAAAACCGCGGCCCAGAATGCGACCGGCTGCCCAAGCCACAACGGCGCCACGAGCGCGCCGCCGCTTTTCGCCGAATCCAAAATCGCGGGAATGTCGAGCGTTCCAGTGGCGCGAAAAAGCAGGAACATGCCGATGAGAAAGCCGAAGTCGCCGATGCGATTGGTGATGAAGGCTTTCTTGCCCGCGCTGGCGTTGGCGTTCTCCTTGTACCAGAAGCCAATCAATAGATAGCTCGCGAGCCCCACGCCTTCCCAGCCGATGAACACCACGGGCAGGCTGTCGCCCAGCACCAGGATCAGCATGGCGCCGCAAAAGAGGTTCAAGTAGGCGAAGAAGCGCGGGTAGTCCTCTTCGTGGGCCATGTAGCCGGCGGAATAAACGTGGATGAGGGTTCCGATGAAGGTCACCACCAAGCACAAAAGCCCGGACAGGGCGTCCATGCGCAGCGACAGATCGACGACGACATTCCCGGCGGAAAACCAGGGATAGACCAATTCAGAGATGCCGCCCTGATGAACGGATTCGCGCAAGCCGAAGAAGAAGGCATCGGTGGAAACCACGCACGACGCGAACACCGCCAAGGTGGCGATGGTTTGAACCACTGTGCGCGAATGCCGCCGCCCGAAAAGAATCAGATACGCCGCCCCGAGGAGCGGCAGCAGCGGAATCATGTGCAGACGTGACAATGAGAACATGGTCAGTTCCGCAACTCGTTGATGCCGTCGAGGTCGATGGTCTTGCGGGTGCGGAAGACCGACACCACGACGGCCAGGCCGACCGCGGCTTCGGCGGCGGCCAGCGCCATCAAGAAGAAAGCGACCACGTGGCCTTTTTGATCGCCGAGCCCGCGCGCGAAGGTCAGCAGTGCCAAGCTGCCGGCGCCGAGCTGAAGCTCAAGGCTCATGAGCACGAACAGGGCATTGCGCCGCAGCAGCACGCCGGTGGTGCCGATGAAAAACAACGCCAGCGAAACCAAGATGTAAAGATAGCCCGGCATCAGAGGGCGCCTCCCCCGTCGCTGGGACGGGACGGCCTGGAGAGCAGCACGCCGCCCACCACGGCGGCCAGAAGCAGCAGTGATATCGCCTCGAACGGGAAGAGAAAATCCGTGAAGAGGATCCGGCCCACCGAGGCGACGGTGCCGTAGTCGGGGATGGGCAAGGTGCTTGCGGTGGAAAGAACGTCGCTCTGCCGCTCGCGCACGACGATCCACGCCGCACGATAAAAGACGTAGCCGGTGGCAATCACGCCGGTGGCGCGCAGGAAAAGGCCACGCAGCGCGATCGGGTTGTCCTCGTCGCGGTTCATAATCATGACCGCAAAGATGAACAGAACCATGATGGCGCCGGCGTAGACCAGAATTTGCAGCACCGCCAAGAAATGCGCGGAAAGCGTCGCATACAGCCCGGCCAACGCGCAGAACGAGCCGACCAGCGCCATGAGCGCGCCGATCGCGCTCTTGCGCGTGACCGTGACCAGGGCAAAGCCAAGCACGCCCGCCGCTAGGACAATGAACGCGCTCCTTTCGAGCAGGCTTGGTTCGTGAAGCATGAGGTTCATTGCGAGCGCCCCCCGTTCTTCAAGCTCGCAGCCAGCTTGGCGGCAAAGTCCGCACGGAATTTGGTGAGGAAGCCGAGCATGGGCCACGCCGCCGCCTCGCCCAACGGACAAATGGTATTGCCCGCCACACCACTCGCGATGTTGGCCAGCAGGTCGACGTCCCCGGGCCGGCCCTCGCCGTCGGCCAGGCGCGAGCACACGCGCGCCAGCCAGGCCGTGCCTTCGCGACAGGGCGTGCACTGGCCGCAGGATTCGTGGGCATAGAAGCGCATGATGGTGGCGCAGAACGCGACGACGTCAGTGGTCTCGTCGAACACGACCACACCGCCCGAGCCAGCCATGGTCTTGAGCCGCTTGCCGCCGCCCATGTCGAACGGGACGCCGGGGCTCACCTCGACATCCTTAATGCGCGCGTCGGTCATCAGCGCATCGAATTCAATCGGCACGTCGATCTCGCTCGCGTCGAGCGCGGGCATCGAGCTACCGCCGGGGATGACGCCTTTGAGCCGCCGCCCGCCCAGCATGCCGCCGCACACGTCGTCGATGAGCTGGCGAAAGGGAATTCCCATCGGCAACTCGAAGACGCCGGGCCGGTTCACGTGTCCCGACACGCTGAGCACGCGCGTGCCGCCCGACTTGCCCACGCCGAGCTTGGCGAACCATGCTCCGCCCTGATTGACGATGGCGGGGATGTTCATCAGGGTCTCGACGTTGTTCACGATGGTCGGCTGCCCGAAAAGTCCCCGCACCGCGGGGAACGGCGGCTTCATGCGCGGCCAGCCGCGTTTGCCTTCGAGCGAGTTGAGCAGCGAGGTTTCCTCGCCGCAGATATAGGCGCCGGCGCCCCGATGCAAAGTGATGTCGAGCGTGTAGAGCCCGGTGGCGCTGGTGTGCGCCTTGCCGAGCAGGCCGGCGGCATAGGCTTCGTCGAGCGCGGCCTGAGCAATTTTGGTCTCGTTTACCAATTCGCCGCGAATGTAGAGGTAGGCATGGGTACAGCCGAGGGTATAGGCCGACACCGCGATTCCCTCGATCAGCAAATGTGGATCGCCCGCGATGAGGACGCGATCCTTGAAGGTGCCGGGCTCGGACTCGTCGGCGTTGCACACGAGGTAGACTTGCTTGGCGTCCTTGGGCAGGAAGCTCCATTTCATGCCGGTGGAGAAGCCCGCGCCGCCGCGACCGCGCAGGTTGGATGCCTTGACCTCATCGACCAGGGCCGACCGCTGCATGGCAAGGGCATTCTTAAAAGCCTGCCAGCCGCCGCGGGCCCGGTAGGTGGCCAGGCTGCGAATACCGGGAACGCCGATGTTCTTGGTGACGATTCTTTCGCCGGGGGTGGCGTAGAACGCGGTCAGCGCATCGATGGGCTCGGGCGAAAGGCGGCGCGAGTCTTCGGCCTCTGGCTTGCGGCGCAGGTCATCGAGCAAGCGATCCAGTTTGTCGGGCGTGAGGTCGCGGTGGCGGGTGTTTCCCTCGACCACCGTCGCGCCGTGGTCGCACCCGATCAAATCGTCGTCCTCGTCGAGACTGAACAGTCCATCGGCCGTGGTCTGGCCCGGCCGGATTCCCAGCTGCTTTTCCACGTGCTCAAGGGCATCGTACCCGCTGCGCACGATGCAGCCGATGTTGCTGCAAACGTGCAGGCGGTGGCGCGCGGGGGGCGTACGGCGAAACATCGTATAGAAGGTCACCACGCCGAAGACGTGCGAGAGCGGCAGGTCGAGCAAGCTCGCCACGTACCCCAGCGCTTCGTCGGAAAGATGACCGATTTCATCTTGAACGAGGTGAAGCACGGGGATCAGCGCCGCCTGCGCGTTCGGATAACGTCCGCGAACCCGGCCGATCGATTGTTGCGTTTCGGGGGAAAGGTTGAGGGCCATTGGCCTAGCCCCAGCACTTTGAGATGCGAAAGGCCCAACGTCAACTCCCCTTGGCGATCTCCTTCGCATTGTCCCGGCCATCAATACGACAAACGGATGCCCTGGTCTGGCTGGCACGTTGGGTCCATGCTAGGGTACTCGGCCAAGAAGTAGACCATGGCGCGCCTATTTTGGATTTGCATGGCCGGCGCACTCGGGACTGGAACCCGCTACCTGATCGGGATCTGGGCCGAGCAGCGCCTTGGCAGGAATCTTCCCTACGGTACCCTCATCGTCAACGTCGCGGGCTGCTTTCTCATCGGCTTGGTGATGCATCTTGCACTCCGTACGACCGCCATTTCGCCTGCCTTACGTCCCGTCCTCACCACCGGCTTCATGGGAGGTCTCACCACCTACTCGAGCTTCAACTACGATACGACGCGTCTGCTGCAAACGGGCGCCCATGGCGCCGCTGTGTTCTATTTCGTGATGACCATCGCGTTGTGTTTTTCCGCTGGCTTGGTTGGAATGGGCGCGGCCCGACTGGTGGCGGGCGGCCAGTAAGCCAAAGTCGCGCCCCAATCTTCCGTCACCGACGACGTCGACCGCGCGTGAGGAGCGGAAGTATCTTGCCTCGATAGCGTAAACCAGAGATAACCGGCGAGGGTTAGACTGACGTTTCCGGGTGCACGCGGGCGCGGTTGCAAGACCGCATCCGAGGGACGACCCCGCCATAGCCTGTCATTGACTTGGTAATCGACTGACCACCTTCCCGGTGCTTCCTTCAGAACGGACAAAGTGACCAAGAAAAACGGCAAGCACGCGAGCGCCACGAGTCGACGGAAGAAAAAGCTGTCGGTGGTGCGCACAGCCTCCGGTTCGTCGGCCAAATCCACCTCGGTTTTGCCAACCTTCAGCCGGGAAACTGTCCCGCCGATTACTTGCCGGAGAATGCAAGTTCGGATTCTGCTCGTCGAGGACGATAGGTCTACCCGCGAGGGGCTGGAGCGCGTGGTTGCGTCCCTGGGCTACGAATTCGTCGTCGCTGAAAACGCCACGCGTGCCGTCGACGCGTTGTCGGGCAAAAACTTCGATCTGTGCGTGGTGTCCTTGGCCCTTCCCGCGGAAGCCACGCGAAACATTCTGGTGGCGGCGCATGCACGCAAGTCGGCGATTCCCATCGTCGCGCGCACGGCCCACGGCACCGTCAAGGAGATCGTGGCGGCCTTCCGTCTGGGTGCGGTCGACTTCATTCCGCGGCCATTTCACGATGAGCTGTGTGGCGAGGTGCTCGAACGCGTCCTGTCCGAGCACGGGCGCGGCGGGGCTTCGTTGCGCACAAGCGGCGCGACGCTCATCGGAGAGCACCCGGCGATGCAGGTGGTTCTCGAACGCGTCGACCAGGTGGCGGATTCAAGCGCCAGTGTTCTCATCCAAGGCGAGGAAGGAACCGGCAAGGAGGTCGTGGCGCGCCTGATTCACGCTTGCGGGGGGCGCCGGGGCGGTCCGTTCATTACCGTTCGTTTGGCCGGCGGGGAATCCGTGCTGACGGCGGACGAGTTGTTCGGCGGCCCGAATCACACAGGCAAGCCGGTGGCCGCGGTGGCGCCAGGCAAACTTCAGGAGGCCGAGCACGGCACGCTGTTCATCGACGAAATCGCCAACCTGTCGCGCGAGCTACAGCTAGGGCTTCTGCGTCTGATACGCGATCCAGCCTCGCGTACGCGCGCCGACGTGCGCATCGTCGCGGCCACCTCGCGCAACCTGGAACAGGCCGTACGTGAGGGCTCCTTCATCGAAGATCTCTACTACCGCCTCAATATCATCCCCATCGAGATCCCGCCGCTGCGCGGCCGCCTCGAAGACATCCCGATCCTCGTCGAACACTTCCGCCGTGCCGCCAACGCGGGTCGTGGTCGCGACATGCCGCCCTTCCCGCCTGACGTGCTGGTACGGTTGGGAGAGTGCCCGTGGCCCGGCAACGTACGCCAGTTGGAAAGCGTCGTCGATCGCTTGGTCGCCGCCGCCAAGGACCGAGGTGTTACGGTGTACGACCTACCGGCCAGTCTGCGCACAGACGTGAAATCGCTCGGACCGGCCCTCGTCGATCTGCCGCCTCACGGAGTGGATCTGCGAATGCTTTTGACCCAGCTCGAAGATCGTCTCATCGGCCAAGCCCTCGAACGAACAGGCGGAAACAAGAATCGCGCGGCCGAGTTGCTGGGCATGAATCGAACCACACTGGTTGAAAAGCTGCGCCGAAGAACCGTGGCCTGATCACCGCGCGAACCATTCGTCAGCGCCGCCACGTTTTCGTTGTTCGTCGTCAGTGGGTTGACGGTCGCGGGGCGAACTTGACGTCATTCGGCTGACGATCGCGAATGGCTCGCGTTGCAGCTTCCAAGAAGATGGCCCTGTTAGCGCGACGCTATCGCTGGCATGGGAGGTGCACACGGCTCCCGCATGCCAAAAAGTAAGGGCGGGGTAAGTAAGAAGCAGCGACGGCCGGCAGCGCACAGCGCACCGAAAAAGCACACACGTAAGCCGTCCGCGAAAACGCTCGCGACGCGCCGGAGTGCCTACGCAGCGAAATTTTTCCCGTACATCGAAAAGGTCGCGCGTCGACTGGCTCGCCGACTACCCGCCCACGTCGAGATCGATGATTTGGTTTCCGCCGGAGTCATCGGACTCATGGAAGCCGCCGAGCGTTTCGATCCCAAGCGCGTCGATCGCTTCGAGGCATTCGCCGAGTTTCGCATCCGCGGGGCCATGCTCGATGATCTTCGCGCACGCGACACGCTTTCGCGCGACATGCGCCGGCTGTCGAATGAGCTGCGCGAAGCCACCCGCAAGCTGGAGTCCGAGCTTGGTCGCTCGCCCGATCACGCCGAATTGGCCGAGACGCTCGGACTCAAGGTGGACGAGCTCTACATTCGCCAGCAGAAGCTCTCCGGGTCATCCGTGGTTGGCATCGACGACGCGGGTCCGGACTTCCTCGAACGCACGAGCGACAGCAACTCGCCCGATCCCTTTGAAATCACCGCCCATCGCGAGGCCCTGTCGCGCTTGGTTTCCGGCATCGACGATCTACCCGAGAAAATGCAGCAGGTCCTGTCGCTCTATTATTGTGAAAACATGAATCTCAAGGAGATTGGCCAGATTCTTGGGGTGACGGAATCGCGCGTGTGCCAGATCCACGGCGAGGCCACGCGACGCCTGCGCGAATCCCTGACGGATATCAAAGACGCGGTTGCCGCCTAGCCCGCAACCCGACTTCTTCGCGTCGCCAACCCTCGGCGACCATTCGCCTTTTTAGAAAATCAAAAAAGATCCCTTAAGATTGCCGTGGGCAGGCCGATGGGTAGGATATGACACCATCGGAGAATCTGCAGCTGCGCAAGGGGCCTGTCGCCACACCGCCGGGCGAGCATGCCGAGGTTATTGCGCGGCAGACTCGCGTCGAACATCTGCGCCAGCTTGTCGCGCAGGGCGCCTACAAGGTCCACCCGCAGCGGCTGGCCCTCAAGATTCTAGTGAAGGCTCTGCGCAAACACTAGAACGGAAGAGAAAGCTGGCGTGGGCGGCGCGCCCCGGCCAGACACGTGCGACCGCCCAGCGACGGCGACACGCGACGCTCGTGCGCCACGATCGCCGACAACGTGGCGACCGCGCTCGCTGGCAATGCCCGTCCCCGAGCGGCAGCCTCGACCACGCGGCACTGGTCGTCCAGCCTGCGCAACGCCGCAAGCTTGTCGTCCTGGCCAAGTTTCGCGCTGTCCACGGCACGGCGGAAAACCCGCAGGGTTTCATCGTAGATTTTGAGCGGCACGGGAAAGGGATGTCCGTCCTTTCCGCCGTGAGCAAAGGCGAAGCGCGCCGGATCGGCAAAACGGCTGGGCGCTCCGTGCAGCACCTCCGCGACGAGGGCAAGCGCGAACAGCGTGCGCTGGCCGATGCGCGGGGTAAGCAGAAGCTCCGGGAAACTGGCGGGCCCGAGCCCCGCCGTCACCTGCAAGGCCGCGCCCAGCCTGCGCAGATCCAAGTTCTCTGCTCGCACGTCGTGGTGGTTCGGCATGGCGAGCACGCGCTCGACCTGGGCCACGACCACTTCGGGATTGGACGCCGCAAGCGCGACCGTCCGCGCGCGCGCGGCTGCGGCCGCTTGATCGGTCAGGTTGACGATGGGCGACGGGCCGGGCTCGCCGTCGATGGCAGCGTGGGGCTCTTCGACGAACGACCCGGCCCGATCCCACAACCAGTGGTAGCGCCGGGCTTGTCGCTTTTCGGCGTTCATTCCCTGTTGCACGACCGTCCACTGCCCGTCGTCGGTCACCACGAAACCGTGCAGATAGAGCTCGAAGCCGTCTTGGACCGCGGCGCTGTCCACTTTGGCCACCAGCCGGCTCGCTCGCACCAGCCCCGGCGCATCCACCGATACACGCTCGCCGAGGGCCAGCAACTCGTCGGGCGTGCGGCGCGAATGGCGGCCGCGCCCGCCGCACACGTGAATGCCGAGCTCCCATTCCACCGGCGCCAGGCCACGCTTGAGCGCGCCCAGCACACTCGTCGTGATGCCCGACGAGTGCCAGTCCATTCCCATCACGCAGCCGAGCGACTGAAACCAGAAGGGATCCGCGAGCCGGCGCAAAACTTCGGTGCGGCCGTATTCCAGCACCAACGCTTCCACCATGACCCGCCCGAGACGCGCCATGCGCGACGCCAACCACATCGGGACGCGTCCACCGTGCAAAGGCAAGTCCGCCGTGCCCGTCTTCATCGCCCCTCCGCTCCGCCAGCACGAATACGGTCGTCGCGGGCTTCCCAGTCACGAACCGGCTACTCGCCGGAGAAACGCACATAGGTGTGCTCTTCGCCCAGCGTGGCCTTGATCGCCTTGAGGATAGATTCGCAGTGCGCCTTCACCTCGGGCTTGGCCGAACCGCGTAGGCGTTTTTCCAGTTCCCCGACGACCAGCGGTATCTGGAGCTGATTGAAAAGCGTGTCGCCAAACGGGTCGACGAAGCGCAGGCATGGGGAGGTTCCGTCTTCGCGATCGGGAAGCAGCTTCTCGGTCAGATTCGCGCTGTCGAGAACCTCGTCTTGAACTTCGCCCGATTCAGTTTCGACGCGGACATCAATTCCCATGGTTCCTCCCGACCTGGACGTTGGTTTGAATCCTGACTCACACTATACGTTCGTTCAGCGAGCCTCGCAAGAAGCAGCCGCCGTCATTGGGCTCGCCAATCCGGCTTGCTCTCCGTCGCTGCGTGACGTGCAACGTGGCGTTGTCGCCACAGTCGGAGTCAGCCGGAAATCGCCTGCCACGAAGACACGAGCTAAGCGTGCGAGAATAGAGCGCCTGCGCGCGTCCATCGCGGCGGCATGAAAACTGCTACGTCTGCGTGAAATGTCTGCATCCATGTTTTGCCATCCATTGCCTTTCTCGCTGCCAGAGATTGCTCGACGACGCCGCAACCCCGGCGTCGCCCTGGCCGTCTTCGCAGCGTTCCTCTCCTACGCGTGCGGCGGCTGTCTGTCGAACGAGTATGTGATTCCTCGGACCGAGCTTGCCCGTTTGGCGCAGCTTCCACCCGAACAGCGCGGGCAGCGCATGAACGTCGTCCAAGAACTTGGCGACCGCAGAAGCGAAGCCATCGACACCAGCGCGCCGACGCAGACCGCGACGCCGGCCGACAGCTATCAGAGCGAAGCCTCCGGTCCGCCGCCCGCGACATACGTCGAAGACGGCCCGCAGGTGGAAGCAGGCGTGGGCATCGTTATCATTCCCGGTCCGCCGATTCCCGTGGGCGGGCCCGCGGGCTATGCCGGCAGGCCGATGCCGGGGCCGCGTGGACCGGCCGGGATCGTTCCCGGCCGGGTGCCACCGACGGCGCCGCGCAGGCCGGGCGGTTCGAATGCAGGCGGCCTCGGCAACATCGGCAGCGGAGGCGGCGGTGGCGGCAAAGGCGAAGATCTGGCGGTGTTCTTGGTGGTCATGGCGGTGCTGGCAACCGTCGGCCTGGTTGCCACCGAGGGTGTGCGCTACGACGGCAGCGTGGCCATGTATCCCTGGCAGTCCGTGCACTTGAAAGGTGCGAACGGCCAAGAACGGGAGGTTCCGCTGGCCCAGATTTCGCCGCTCGATGTGGAGGCGACGACCAAGGCCGTTGTGATGGACGACGAGGGCTGGGGGCTCATGCGCCTCGAACGCCGCGCTCTCGACCGCCGAGGATTTGCTTTCAAGATGGATCTCGGAGCGATGGTTTCGTCGTGCTCGTGCCTTTCCGCCGACGGCGTGGCTGCGAACATTCAGCTCGGCTACTTTCCCCATCATCGCTTGGGCCTGCTCGCCGGTTGGTCGCCAGCGGGCGGCTCGGATTCGGACGGCAAGTCCTTCTATCGTCACAACCTCGCCTTCGAGGCGCAGTTTTTCCCGCTCGATCTTTGGCGGTTGCACCTGGGCGGCTTCGGGCACGCGGGTGTGCAATACGCGTCGGACGCCAGCGGGGGCACGCGCAGCGGAATTGCCCTCGGGGGCGGGCTGATTCTCGAGCTGTCGCTCACCGCGCGCCTGGCGCTTACCGCCCGCGCGGACTACACCGCTGCCCAAATCGCGCCCGCCGGTCAAGGCTGGGCCGGCGCCGAGATGTTCAGCGCTGGCGTCGCCGTGTACTAGCGACCGCTCGATTGGGGAACCGCCTACTCGTCAAGAACGAGGCAGGAAGGTGAAATGGCCCTTGAAAAGCTCGATGAGCGAATTCACCTGCCCCTGGAAGGGGAACCACTGCACGCTGTAGCCATCGAACAGGAAACGGTCGTAATTGGAACTGCACAGTCCCAGGACGATGGCTACGGCGGCCAGGGTGAGCACGGTCGGCGAGTCGACGCGAAGATCGGGAACCTTCGCCGAGAAGTACAACTTGACGGTGGCGATGCAGTAGAACGACGCCATCAAGCTGATGGCGTTCCACCGCGTGGTATCCCATCCCATGAAATTGAGCGAGACGGGCGCGAGCGTGGCGGCGACGAAGGCGGCCGTCAGCGTGAGCCGCACGCGCTTGGGCAAGCCCAGACGACCGATCATGCGGATGCCGTAGAAGAGCAAAAACGCCATCGCCGGGAGCGCCGAGAGCATCGATAGGACGAGAT
>Ga0182027_10010615_pt1 | contig 13072 bp, 13 predicted proteins | sample 712E1DmetaG_FD_121300 | JGI IMG/M metagenome (GOLD analysis project Ga0182027, IMG submission 121300) | Permafrost microbial communities from Stordalen Mire, Sweden - 712E1D metaG (Illumina Assembly) | ecosystem: Environmental > Terrestrial > Soil > Wetlands > Permafrost | place: Sweden...
ATGAAGCATGTGAAATTTTAATGGAAGGTGTCGGAACAATGGAGGATATCGATCTCACTATGAAAGTCGGATTTGGTCTTCCTTTAGGTCCTTTTGAAATGGCTGATAAGATTGGTTTGGATAAAATACTCAGATGGTGTGAAAACCTGTATGATGAATTTGGGGACCTGAAGTACAAATCTTCTCCTCTTCTTAAAAAGCTTGTTAGGGCCAACCAGTGGGGAAGACGTACAGGCAGGGGATTTTATGAATATAATAAAGATGGTGTGAAGATTACTAAAAATGCTTTTATTGGAAAGTAAGTACATCATCACTGATACAATTACTTTTATTAAAAAACATTTCTATAATGAAAATATTAGTTCTTAACTGCGGTAGTTCTTCAATTAAATATCAGCTTTTCGATATGACCTCAGGTGTGGTTCTCGCAAAGGGGATTGTTGAGAAAATAGGTCTAAAAGGATCGTTCCTGAAAAATGAAAGATTCGATGGCGATAAAGTAAAGCTTGAGGGAGAAATACTGGATCATCAGACCGGCATTGAATATCTGCTCGGTTTAATGATAAGTAAAAAAAGGGGAGTGATAAAAAATCTGAACGAAATAGATGCAATAGGTCACCGTCTTGTACATGGTGGAGAAACTTTCCAGAGAAGTTGTTATCTCGATGATGTTACCATAAAAGGAGTTGAAGATTGCTCAGACCTTGCTCCGCTACATAATCCTGCTAATCTTAAAGGAATTTATGCAATGAAAGCAGTGCTTCCCAATGTACCGCAGGTTGGCGTTTTTGATACTTCATTCCATCAGACAATGCCTGATTATTCCTTTATGTATGCCCTGCCTTATTCACTCTATAAAAAATATGGGATCAGGCGTTATGGCTTCCATGGAACAAGTCACAGTTATGTATCTAAAAGAGCATGTGAAATCCTGAACCTCGATTATAACGCACAAAAAATCATTACATGTCATCTCGGCAATGGTGCCTCCATCACAGCCATAAAAGATGGCAAATCACTTGATACTTCAATGGGACTTACACCTGTCGAGGGCCTTATCATGGGTACCAGATCGGGGGATGTCGATGCCGGAGCACTTACTTTAATTATGGAAAAGGAAGAAATAGACTATTCTTCCCTGAATACACTCCTGAATAAACACAGTGGCATTTTGGGTATCTCAGGTATCTCTTCTGATATGAGAGAGGTTGAATCGGCTGCTGAAGAGGGTGATGAGCGTGCAATACTGGCACTTAAAATGTATGAATACCGTGTCAAAAAGTATATCGGAGCTTATGCCGCTGCAATGGGAGGTGTCGATCTGCTGATTTTTACAGGTGGAATCGGGGAGAATGCGTCAGATGCCAGAGAAAATATTTGCAGAGACCTCGAGTACATGGGCCTGGTATTTGATAAGCAAATAAATATTGGCGTTCGTAGCAAAGAATTGGTCATCAGTAAGAAAGAGTCCAGGGTAATTGTTATGATTGTCCCGACAAATGAAGAATTTGTCATAGCATCGGAAACCCGCGATATTGTTGAGCATCTCAAAGTATAGATAATAACATAAAACCCTGATTCAATGGTGTTAAAGAACATGAATGACCTGAAACGTCTCGTAGACGGAGGATCCAGGAAGAAGCTCGTTCTGGCTGCAGCAAATGATCAACACTCATTGGGTGCAGTTATCAGAGCCTGGAAAGACAATATTATTGATCCAATCCTCGTAGGGGATGAAGAGGAAATTCATACTATTTGTTCATCGAATAATTATGATATCACAGGCATCAGGATAATTAATGAACCTGATGCTGAGAAGTCTGTTGAAACTGCTGTAAAGATGGTTAGCTCCAGGCAAGCCGACATACTGATGAAGGGAAAGATAGGTTCTGCCACATTGCTTAGATGCGTTCTTAATAAGGAGTGGGGACTAAGAACAGGTAACTTATTGTCGCATTTTGCACTGTTTGAAGTTGAGACCTATCGAAAAGTAATTGCAGTGACTGATGTGGCTATGAATATTGCACCGACACTTCATGACAAAATAGCTATTGTCAATAATTCTGTTGCATGTCTTAACAGGCTTGGATATAAAATGCCAAAGGTTGCGGTTCTTGGTGCTGTAGAAATGGTCAATGAGAATATGCAGGCTACTCTCGATGCAGCCCTTCTCTCAAAAATGAATCAACGCGACCAGATAATAAATTGTATTATTGATGGCCCTCTTGCATTCGATAATGCTGTAAGTCTTGAAAGTGCACAACTTAAAGGAATTAAAAGCGAGGTAGCCGGCGATACTGATCTTTTACTCATGCCTGATATTGAGGTAGGCAATGTATTATACAAATCGTTGGTTTTCTTTGCTAAAGCTAAAGTGGCTTCAATAATTCTTGGAGCCTTGGTTCCTATTGTACTGACTTCAAGATCAGATTCCGAACAGGCAAAATTCGACAGCATACTTTTAGCTGCAGCCGCCAGCAGATAGAAAGATTATGATCAGGACCCTTGGACAGATGGAGGAAAAGGTGCTTGCGCTTAAAAAGAAGCACCGTATTGCTGTTGCCTGGGCACAGGATCCCAATACTATCGGCGCGATCCATAAAGCGGTAAAAAGGGGCTTTATTGAAGCTATACTTATCGGAAAGCTTTCCGAAATCAGAAAAACATGCAAAGCTGAAGGGATTGATGACAAGATCTTCACCCTGGTTGAATCGGACAATGAAATCCAGGCATCTTCTGAAGCAGTAAGGTTAGCAAAAGCCGGTGACGCTGATATAGTAATGAAAGGGCTTGTCGGAACAGATAAATTTCTCAAAGCCATAATGGATAAAGAAAAGGGATTGATGATTCCGAATGCTGTCATAAGCTATGTATGCGCCCTGGAAATACCTGCATATCATAAACTTCTGTTCATTACTGATCCTGCAGTAATACCCTTTCCTGACCTTGATCAGAAAGTTGCAATGGCCCGATATGCAATAGAAATGGCACAGAAGTTTGGTGTTAAGAAGCCAAAAATTGCCCTTATAGGTGCCTCTGAAAAGATGAGCCGCCATTTTGAGAACTCTGTCGATTACTCAATAATGTGCAAAATGGCTGACCGTAACCAGATAAAGAATTGTGTCATGGATGGCCCTCTTGACATTTTCCTTGCATGTGATAAAAAAAGCATTGAGATTAAAGGAGTTGAAACTCCGGTTAATGGCGATGCAGATATCCTCCTCTTTCCATCACTGGAATCAAGTAATCCATTCTACAAAGGACTTATGCTCTTTGCCAATGGTGAACTGGCCGGACTGATCAGGGGAACGGAAAAACCTGTAATTGTGATGTCGAGAAGTGAAAGCGAAATGTCCAAGTATTTCTGCATTGCATTGTCATGCCTGATGGCATAATGTAAGAAAAATACAACCTGAAACCGATCTGATATATGATAAACCGACTAATTCTGGCAATCAATCCGGGATCTACATCAACTAAATTTTCTCTTTTTGAAGAAGAAAAATTAGTTTTTGAAAAGACACTAAGGCATTCTTCCGAAGAATTAAAGAATTTTGAAAGAATTTCTGATCAGTTTCATTTCAGAAAAGATCTGATAATGAATGAATTATCGGAACGAAAGATAGATCTTGCAAGAATTGCTGCTGTAGTTGGTCGCGGTGGCCTGGTAAAACCGATTGAATCAGGTATTTATAAAGTCAACCAAAAAATGAAGGATGATCTGACAGCCGGGTTTTCAGGTCAGCATGCGAGTAACTTAGGCGGACTTATTGCGGATGATATTGCATCTTCTTTATGTTGTGCTTCGGCATATATTGTCGATCCTGTAGTAGTAGATGAACTTCAGTCAATTGCCAGAATATCCGGCCACCCTGAAATTGAAAGAAAATCTATATTTCATGCCCTGAATCAGAAAGCAGTTGCCCGCATTTATGCGGCTTCAATAAGCAAAAAGTACGAAGATCTAAATCTGATCATTGCCCATATGGGTGGTGGTGTGAGTGTAGGCGCGCATAAAAACGGGAAGGTAATTGATGTGAATAACGCATTGAATGGCGATGGTCCGTTTTCACCGGAACGCTCGGGAGGATTGCCCTCAGGGCAGTTGGTTGACCTTTGTTTCAGCGGAGGATTTACTCATGATGAGCTTATGGCGATGCTTACAGGAAAAGGAGGAATGGTGGCCTATCTTGGAACCAATAGTTTTATTGAGGTGTGTAAAATGGCAGAAAGAGGTGATAAGAAAGCTCTACTCATCAGAAATGCTTGTTCGTACCAGGTTGGAAAGGAAATCGGAGCAATGGCTGCAGTTTTAAATGGAAAAGTAGACGCAATAATTCTTACGGGCGGAATGGCATATGAGGATTCTAATATCAATGAAATCAGGTCTATGGTCAGTTTTATAGCGGATGTTGTTGTCTATCCCGGGGAGGATGAGTTGAAAGCCCTGGCTTTTAATGGTCTGCTGGCACTGGATGGGAAGATTGAGATCAAAACATATAATTAATTTACCCCCCAATCCCCCAAATGGGTTCATGGATTTCCGACAGCCACCGGTAATATCTTCCCGTTAAAAAACTTATGTCCGTTCAGAGCAAAATCCGAAATAAATTTCGCCATTTGTTTTGCATCAACAGGAGCTTTATAACCAGGAAATGCCTCATCAAGCATCTCGGTTTGCACTGCACCCAGAGCCAGACAGTTTACACTGATCCCATACTCTGCGAATTCATTTGCAAGGCACTCTGTAAGACAGGCTAATGCAGCTTTTGATGCACTATAGTAGGAGAGTCCCTTATACTTTGCACTCCCCTGAAAACCTCCCATACTTGTGATATTAACTATATGAGATCCTGCCGGCATTATTGGTTTCAAAATTCTGATTAGCGAAGCAGGTCCGAAAAAGTTAGTCTCCATCATCAACCTGGCTTCATCATTTGCCATGTCGAGGAAATCTTTTGTAATAAGAAAACCTGCAATATTAACGAGAATGTCAACTCTTCCAAAATGATCGGAAACCATCTCTCTGAACTTTTCGCACTGACTGTCAAAAAGTGACATGTCGAGGGAGAATGATTTGACATTTTTATATCTGGTTGAAAGACAACTTAAAGCCTTTTCATTTCTTCCTGTAACAATAATTTGATTACTAGTATCTTGCGATAGATAGTTTACAACTTCCCTTCCGATGCCCCTAGTTCCTCCGTTAACAACGATATTCATTTTATTCTCTTATAGATGAATTCAATTATGAATGCAAAATTAGAACTAAAGATATTTATTTAATACCTGTTTGAACATAAAAAACGGAGATTTTTCTACTAAGATCCTTTATGTTCAGGTAAAAACTAAAAATATAAAATATTAATTGAAACAGCCGTTTTATATACATATTTAAACTAATAATCTTATATTTGCGATCGATTATATTACAATTAAGCAAAAATATGTTAATATGAAAAAAGTTGAATTAGAAATGATCCTATTTTGAATGTACCTGCAGAATTAATCCAAGGAGAAATGATAAACAACAGAGTATCAATCATAGGATGCGGAAATATTGGTATATCTTTATTACAAGGGTTACTGAAACAGCAGATAATTCCGGCTAAAAATATTACTGCCACCCGAAGAAATATCGAAGAGCTTACCCACCTGAAGGAATCCGGAGTAAGGTTAATGTCTGATAATATAGAAGCCATAAAGGAATCCGATCTTATAATTATTGCGGTAAAACCTTATAATATTGTAGGTGTTCTGCAAGAATTAAAGGATCACCTCAATCCCGGTAAACATCTTCTGATATCTGTCACTGCAGGTGTAACTATTAGTAAGATTCAGGATGTAGTTGGTACAAGAGTTCCCGTATTCAGGGCAATGCCAAATATATCAGCAAGTGTCGGCAAATCGGTTACGTGCATATGTCATAATGGAGCTAAACCCAAAGAGCTTGAATCAGTGAAATTTCTGTTTGATATGATCGGAATCACTATGACGATTGATGAGGATCTGATGGAATCAGCAACTATATTAGGAGCTTGCGGTGTAGCTTATGTTCTAAGGTTTATCAGGGCAATGATTCAGGGAGGAATTCAGATCGGTTTTGATGCAGCTACAGCAAGTGTCATTGTGAATCAAACAGTTAAGGGAGCTGCGGAACTATTAATAGAAAGACATCAACATCCTGAATTTGAGATTGATAAGGTGACCACTCCTAAAGGATGTACAATAGTAGGATTAAATGAAATGGAGCATAATGGTTTTAGTTCCTCCCTCATAAAAGGACTGGTTGCTTCGTTTGAAAAAATTGAAAAATAAAGTTCTGCCTTCCTGTTTTCCGTCTTTCTCTTATTTTAAAAAAGATTGAATGCATTATATATTATTAGATACATTTTTTCGTTTATTTGTATCGTTCACACTTAAAGTAACAAATTTGTAAAAATGATTCTCAATAATAAAATAGCTGCAATAATCCGTCAATCGCGAACAGTATTATTGATTAATATGCTCGTATTTATATCATTTTCAAATATATCCGGGCAGAATGCCAAGGAAGACCAATTCCCCTTTAATCAGAAGGACCAGAAAGAAACACCCTCCTTTAAAGACAGACTATTCTTTGGAGGAAATCTCGGATTACAGTTCGGGACAGTTACTGATATTCAGGTCTCCCCGATCATTGGATACTGGGTTCTGCCAAGAGTGGCAGTAGCTATTGGCCCTACCTACAGGTACTATAAATACCAGGATAATGGGACAGCTATTTATGGAGCAAAAGGGTATATTCAATTTGCTGTTATACAGGATCTTAGTTCGGTAATTCCAATGGGGGGACATACAGGAATCTTTCTTCATCTTGAAGACGAATTGCTTAGTCTTAATTCATACTATTGGAAATGGCCCAATCCATCTACTTCTGAAAGATTTTACTTGAACACTGTTCTTGCCGGAGGAGGTATCAGTCAACATTTAGGACGGAGATCTTCGCTGAATTTCATGGTTTTATGGCCATTAAATAATCCATATGATATCTACAGCAACCCTGAAATAAGAATCAGTTTTAATTTCTAACTTTTTTACTATTTCACGATTATCAGGATTTTTAATAATTATCCTGAAAATTCTTATTGTCTGATTTGCCGGCCGGCAAATTAAATTATATTTGAATCTTTAAAAATTAAGCTTTGATGAAAATTGACAATAATAAAATGGTCTCTCTGATTTATGAGCTGAGGGAAAATGATTCTAACGGTAGAATTATTGAAGCTCTGGATGAGGCCAGACCTTTAAAATTTATCTATGGAACAGGAAGGCTGCTACCGGTTTTTGAATCAAATATCAGTCTGTTGAAAGAAGGAGATATTTTCAGGTTTACGCTTAATGCTGAAATGGCATATGGCGATAAAAGGGAAGAGATGATAATCAACGTTCCTGTCGCAGTTTTTGAAACCGATGGAAAAATCAATGAAGACATCTGCAGGGTAGGTAACGAGGTTCCGATGACGGATTCAGACGGGAACCCTTTGACAGGAATTATTAATGAAATTACAGACACATATGTCAGAATGGATTTCAATCATCCTATGGCTGGCCTTGATCTGTTTTTTTCAGGTAAAATTGTTGAAGTCCGCGAAGCCACTGAACATGAATTAGCCGTGACAATGAACCCTTGTTCCTGGGGGTGTAGCAGAAAAGAACATTCAGATTGCACAGGTAGTTGCAGTTGATCTGAGTAAGCAGTTATTTCAGCTTGCATAATATAGATATTTAATGCAAAAAGTCTGGAAACTTTTCCCTTATTTGCTTCTGAGTACCATTAGCATTACACTGGTTCTGTTAGTGGTAAAAGTCAATAATATACTTGAGATTCCTTCGACTATACTACTGTTATTTAGAATTATAACTGTTGTCTTCCTGTTTATTCATGCTCTCCGCAAGAGATCGTTGACTACATGGATTCTTGTTTGCATGGTTGCAGGTGCTGAATTCGGCTATGACATTCCGGAAACAGCAAAAAAACTTCAGGTACTGAGTGACATTTTTCTGAGGATGATAAAAACCATTATCGCCCCTCTGCTGTTTTCAACTCTTGTCGTTGGCATTGCAGGACATTCAGATATTAAGCAGATAGGAAGAATGGGATGGAAATCACTCCTGTATTTCGAAATAGTATCCACCCTTGCATTATTTATCGGACTTCTGGCAATAAACATTGGTAAAGCAGGTGTGGGAGTTGTATTACCTCAAAACCCAGAGGTATCGCCAATTGCTGCTATTAAAGCCCAGACTGCAGGCGATTTTATACTTCACATCTTTCCTGAAAATATAGCGAAATCAATTTTCGAAGGCCAGATACTGCAGATTGTAATCTTCAGTATTATTTTCGGGATTGCAGTAGCGATGGTTAAAGAGAAGTACCGGACACCAATGATCCGGTTCAGTGAAAGCCTTGCAGAAGTAATGTTTAAGTTCACTAATATTGTTATGTACTATGCCCCTGTCGCAGTATTTGCAGCTATTGCTTATACAGTGGGACATATGGGACTGGATATTCTTTATAATCTCTTTAAACTACTGGCTACTTTATATGTAGCTTTGATTGTATTCCTTGGTTTTGTCCTGCTTCCGGTCGCATTGATTTTCAGAATACCCGTCGGACCATTTATTAAGGCAGTCTCCAAACCTGCAACAATCGCATTCGCAACCTCAAACTCCGAATCTGCACTGCCATCTGCAATGGAATCAATGGAGAAGTTCGGAATTCCCAGAAAAATTGTTGCATTCGTTATACCAACAGGTTACAGTTTTAATCTCGATGGTACAACATTATATCTATCCCTGGCTTCAATTTTTGTTGCCCAGGCAGCCGGCATTGACCTTCCAATTGTAAAACAGATTGTGATCTGCTTTACGCTGATGCTTACAAGTAAGGGAGTGGCAGGAGTGTCAAGAGCGGCCCTTGTGATTTTGCTCGGAACAGTTGTTAGTTTCGGTCTGCCGGTAGAACCTGTTTTTATAATACTGGGAATCGATGTTTTGATGGATATGGCACGTACATCTGTCAATGTAATCGGTAATTGTCTCGCGACGGCAGTAATTGCACGCTCAGAGAATGAGTTTGATGATGTTGCCGCCAGGAACTTTAAACCGGAATAAACTCAACCGTTAACTGCTAAATATTAATTTAGGTAAATAACTCAATCAGCGGGTTATTTACAATCAGTTCTTTCAGAATCCGGCCAAATTTTATATGTTCTATCTGTCGTATGACTATTTTCACGTTGTTAAAGGTTTAACCTCTACGAGGTAGAAAAAAATCGGGCTATGATTTGTTCTACAATATTATATGCCCTATGGGCAAAATCTAACTCCCTGGCCAGTACCGATTTCTATATTTCGCCGTAGGCGATAAAGTATTGTAGAATTGATATATAGATGAATATCCTTTCCTCGTAGAGGATAAACAGGTTATTCTATAGGTAATAGAAGCTCTTCAGAGTTGCGAATTCTCCTGACAGAGCCCTTTTAAGTTAAAAACTAAACCTCCCCAAAATCGAATATTCAGCTGGAAGTAACAGGAGAGTCAGAGATATTAGATTTTTAAAGTAAACTTTCTGAAAGAGTGATTCTTTAAATTTCTTCTTCACTGTCCAAAATTACAGTGTACATGCGAAAATCACCGGCATTACAATTGTAATCGCTTTGTTTTATCTTATCTAATGACATATGTAATCAATTCTTTGATTAGTACAGATTACAAAGTTAAATAATAAGACATGTTTAGTTAAGTTAAGCATAATAAACAATAAATCAATACTATAACTATGGTCAGTTATAGTAATTAGCAATCCTTTCCATCAATAATTATAACTGCAAGGCCAAATATATTTAGATTTGAGTCTTAAAATGCTGTATACTATGATTATATAGAACTAAACTATCGTATAGCTTCATATAAATACTCTTCTTAAATATCATTATATCAGGTATATGCAAAAATGATACATACAACCTAAGACATGTTGCTTTATTAGAATTACATATGTAATGGAATAAAGTTACAAATGGCAACTATATATTATTTACATTTGTAATACTAATAATATTTAAATGAAAGAGCGTTTACTTGAATTTTTAAAGAATGAGAACAAATCTTCTGCCCAGTTAGCCGAGGAAATTGGCGTTCAGGCTTCAGGTATCTCCCATATAATTTCAGGAAGGAACAATCCGAGTCTTGATTTTGTATTGAAAATGCTTGAGAAATATCAATTTCTCTCAACAGACTGGCTGTTATTTGGTAAAGGATCGATGTATAAAGAGATTAAAATGCAAAATCTGTTTGACTATGATCCGGTGAATAACAGAGAGAACAGTGAGGTCCAGACAAAAAGTGAACAAATCCGACCGGAAATTGAGTTTAAGGATGTTATAAAAAGCAAAACAATGAAGGATTCTATGGCTTTTTCTGAAAAATCAAACTCAGAAGTTATTAAAATTGTCTGGTTCTATGAAAATAACAGCTTCGAGGAATTTTTTCCACATAAATGATGTTTTCAATTTGATTTTGAATGATTTATAATTATCATCTGTTTAAATTTTTTGAAATCAGTCATTAAAATTATCTTTGTCATAAACGCATATTAGATGGCAAAGCGTATTGAAGATCTCAAAATAATTGGAAATAAGCGTCTTAATAATGATTTTTTTATTCTCGAACTATCTGGGAACACTAAAATACCCGACTTTAAACCTGGTCAGTTTGCACAGGTAAGGGTGGATGGTAGTCCGGAAACATTTCTGCGCAGACCCATTTCAATACATGATGTTGATTATGAGAAAAATACTTTTAAACTTCTGATTCAGATTGCAGGAAAAGGAACCAAAACGCTCGCAGAACTTGGAAATGGTGATATTCTGAATCTTATTTATCCTTTAGGAAATTCGTTCTCCTTACCTTCCGAGAACGAGAAGGTACTTCTGGTAGGAGGCGGATGTGGTATAGCGCCACTATTATTCCTAGCAAGGTACTTAAAATCGAATGGTAATGTTCCTGATATCCTTCTTGGATTCAGAAACAGTGAAAGGATTATTGAATTTGAAGAATATCTTAAAATCGGAACTGTATTCATTACAACTGAAGATGGCTCTATGGGAGAAAAGGGATATGTGACCAGCCATTCTGTTTTTTCGACACGACAATATAACAGGATCTGTTGTTGCGGACCGGATACAATGATGAAGGCAATAGCAACTTACTGCAAAAATAGAAATATAGTTTGTGAAGTGTCACTCGAAAACCTCATGGCATGTGGAATAGGAGCCTGTCTGTGTTGTATTATTGATACGGTTAAGGGCAACCTCTGCACTTGTACTGACGGACCGGTTTTCAATGTAAATGATTTAAAATGGTGAATCTTGCTTTTTCAATCGGTGATTTGCATTTCAAGAATCCGGTGTTAACAGCTTCGGGTACATTCGGAAATGGATCTGAGTTTGATGATTTTCTTGATGTTTCAAGGCTGGGAGGGATTGTCCTTAAGGGAACGACACTTGAGCCGAGAGAAGGCAATCTCTATCCCCGAATGGCTGAGACACCATCGGGAATGCTTAACGCGGTTGGTTTGCAGAATAAAGGCATCGATTACTTCGAAAAATTTATCTATCCACGTATTCTGAACTATAACACCAACATTATAGTGAATATAAACGGCAGTTATATTGAAGATTATATTGCTCTTGCTGAAAGAATTAACAGACTTGAAAAGATAAGTGCCATTGAGTTGAATATTTCCTGTCCGAATGTGAAAATGGGAGGAATGGCTTTCGGAACAAATCTCGCTTCGGCACGGGAAGTGACCAGGGAAGTAAGGTCTGTTTACTCTAAAAAGCTAATTGTTAAATTATCTCCGAATGTTACAAATATTGTCGATTTTGCCAGGGTTGTTGAAGAGGAAGGCGCTGATTCCATATCACTGATTAACACATTGCTCGGGATGGCGGTTGATGTGGTAAATATGAAACCTTCTCTGTCGACTGTGACAGGCGGACTTTCAGGTCCGGCTATAAAACCGGTTGCCCTCAGGATGGTCTGGCAGGTGGCTAACGCAGTAAAGATCCCGGTCATCGGAATGGGAGGAATTATGTCAGCCTCCGATGCTTTGGAGTTTCTACTTGCAGGAGCAAGTGCAGTTCAGATTGGAACGGCTTCATTCATTGATCCGCAAGCTTCAGTAAAAATACTTGAAGGTATTGAAAATTATCTTATCAAAAAGGGTTTTTCCGATCTTAAAGAAATAGTTGGTTATATAAATCGGGATAACTGACCTCAGCGAAATCAGAGTAATAATTGTTCAAACATTTTAATGTTGATCATTACAATCTATCTTTTTTCCTTTAAATTTGTAAGAGAATAAAAACATATTGTTTCAATCTATTAATTAACTACTATAGAAATGTCTGAAAATTTACAAATTGATAATCTTGATAAGAAGATTCTCGACATTATCACGAAAAATGCAAGGATTCCGTATTTGGAAGTTGCGAGGGAGTGCGGCGTTTCAGGTGCCGCTATTCATCAGAGGGTTCAGCGTCTGATAAGGATTGGTGTTATAAGAGGATCTGAATTTAAGGTTGATCCCGTTATGGTAGGTTTTAAAACCTGTGCTTATATTGGTATATTTCTCGACCATCCGGGTCATTTCCGGGATGTAATTACAAAATTCCGGGATATTCCCGAAATCATAGAATGTCATTATACCACAGGTAATTATTCACTGTTTATAAAAGTTTATACACATGATAATGAGCATCTTAGAATGATATTGACTGATACAATTCAGAATATAGAGGGTATAGTGCGGACCGAAACTTTAATATCTCTTGAAGAATCAATAAACAGGCAGATACCAGTTCTGTCGAGGTAGAAATATTTAATTATAAATCATTTACACATAGGACGATTTATTTAATCCAGAATAATGGGGCAGTATCCAGGAATTATTGTTTCATTCTTTTGCTTTAAAAAAAAATTTATCATACATTTGCACTCGCAAAAATAGAGGAGGATTCAGTA
>Ga0182027_10010616_pt1 | contig 13070 bp, 13 predicted proteins | sample 712E1DmetaG_FD_121300 | JGI IMG/M metagenome (GOLD analysis project Ga0182027, IMG submission 121300) | Permafrost microbial communities from Stordalen Mire, Sweden - 712E1D metaG (Illumina Assembly) | ecosystem: Environmental > Terrestrial > Soil > Wetlands > Permafrost | place: Sweden...
AGCCCGGGCATTTCCTGGCCCAGAATCTGGTCTTTGGTCGCTCTTCGCGAATGGGTGGTCAGAACAGGGGCACACCTCTAGAGAGTGTTGGCTAGTGGGGCAGTCTCCTTCGCCTCACAACGAGCCGGCGTTTCGCGTCCGCGTGTTGCAACCCTCGCTCTCTCCGCCAAGTCTTGTAGAGTCGATTCACATTTCTAGGCGTCCTGCGTCCGAATGCGCAATTACCCATTGCGTTGTGTATAACTGATGGAAACGGTAAGTCCCATCGTAACGGTCCTGATGACGGTACGGAACGGCGCGGTTTGGCTGGAGCAGGCCTTGCGGTGCCTATGGGCGCAGAAGTTGACGGACTTTGAGGTGGTTGTGATCGATGACGGATCAATCGATGGCACTGCGGAAATCCTGTCTCGATCTAAGGATGAGAGACTAAGGGCATTCATATTAGGCAGCGTTGGAAGGGCCCGAGCGCTGAACGCCGGGCTGGCCGCGGCACGCGGCCGCTACGTCGCGATTCAGGACGTGGATGACCTTTCCAGCCCACGCCGCCTGCAGGTCGAAGTCGACTACCTTGAGCAGCATCCAGAGATCGGTCTAGTGGGGACTGGCGCAGATCTCATTGATCGACAGGGCCGAAAGATCGGGTCTACAGTTCCCGCGCCATCACATACGGAGATCGTCCGAGGTCTGACTTCACTACGGAAAACGATGGCGCATAGTACTGTAATGTTTCGTACCTCATGCATGCGGGAGTGTGGAGGGTACCGACAACTGTTTACGAAAGCGGTAGACTTTGATTTGCTGCTGCGGCTATCCGAGCGTATTACGTTTGGTTCCATTCCAGACCGTCTGTGCCAAATTCGGGAATCTCTGAATACGATGACCTTCGACGTCGATGGGGGCGACCAATGGGAGTGGGCGCTCTTAGCCTTCGTCTCCGCACATGCTAGACGTGTAGACGGGGTTGATCCACTGGAGGGCGAGGGCCGGGACTATTTTGTGGCCCGCTTCCGTAAATGGTACAAATCGAGCCATTACCCAAGAGCTTTTAGAGCGGCCTACCTTCGGAGGGAAGGTAAGCTAGCCATAAGGAGCGGCCAAAAAGCATGGGCGCTTCGTGCCATGGGCTTGGCACTGGCATTGTACCCGCAGTGGGCCCTGCGTCGTGTCCACCTATGGCCCGCTGGCTGGGAAACCCGTGAAGCCGTTCGGTGGGTCGTCGCCGAGCTTCACAGCAGATCGGGCACCCAACGACAATGACTTCACAAGACGTTGATGCCGTGATCCTCAGCTATCGGACAGCCAAATTGGCTGTTGATGCTGCTAGGTCCGCGCACGCGAACCGAGTTGGGTCAATCGTAGTCGTCGACAACCACTCCGGCGACGATTCAGTCGCCATTCTCCGGGCGGCCGTTGGTGACTTCGCAGATATCCTTGAACTGCCGGGCAACCACGGGTTCCCCGCGGGCAATAACGCCGGGGCACGAGTCGGCAACCGCCAACTTATTCTCTTCATGAACTCCGACGCCAGGTTACACGATGGAGCTGTCGCTACGATGGTGCGTGCCTTCATGCAGGACGCCAAGATAGGCGCCGTGGCACCCTCACTGCAATATCCGAACGGACAGCCCCAAGCGTCTGCATATTTCTTTATTACACCGAAACGACTGGTCAGCTCCGTGTTCGGAATACATAGGCTTGCGAAGAGGATTGGGTCGAGTTTCTTAGCCGGCAACGTCGACTTTAAACGAAATGGGACATACTCTGGCGAAGTTGAGTCCCTGTACGGACCGTGCATTTTGGTGCGGCGCACTGCCTTCGAGAAGATTGGCGGGTTCGATGAGGCCTTCTTCCTGTATTGCGAGGAAACGGACTTCTTTTTGCGTCTCGCCAAAAGCGGTTACCGTGCTTTTCGTGTGGCTGCCGCGCAGGCGACTCACAACCATGGCGAATCCGCGAAACAATCGCCCATCGCTTCGTCGGTGTTGATGCAGGAGGGCCGTCGAATTTATGCGAAGAAGCACTTTGGCCGCCTGGGCAGGTTAGTCACGGCTCTCGCTTCAGTCGGCGGGATAGTTCTGCGGCTGCTGCTTTCCCGTTCCGCACACGAGCGACGACGCCATCTGGCTACCTTGGGAGTGTGGTTGGGGTGGACACCTACAGCTGATCCGCGGAAATGCAGACCTTTGCAGATGGAGGCTAGGAATGAGCCGGTCACGCGTTGAATTGGTGACGGGAAAAGCAGGGTTCATAGGTTCCCACGTTGCCCGCCACTTGCTCAGAGCTGGCAAGAGCGTTGTGGTCCTAGATGACCTCTCCGGAGGGTTTGAGGGCAATATCCCTGCCGGGGCCGAGCTCGTGAAGGGATCGATCCTTGATGTTGCTCTTCCCGAAGACCTATTTGCAGGCCGTGGGATCCGGACAGTATACCATCTGGCGGCATACGCCGCGGAAGGATTATCGCCCTTTATCAGGCGGTTTAACTACGCAAATAACGTCGTCGGTAGCGTCAACCTGATCAACATGGCCGTGAAGTTCAAGGTCGGATGTTTCGTTTTTGCCTCTTCGATTGCAGTCTATGGCAAAACAGATCCGCCAATGACTGAGGACGACACGCCGCAGCCGCAGGACCCCTACGGAATCGCGAAATATGCCGTGGAGCTTGACCTCAAGGCCGCTCACGAGGTGTTCGGCTTACCATACGTCATTTTTCGGGCCCACAACGTATACGGTGAACACCAGAACATCGCGGACCCATACCGAAACGTGATTGGCAGTTTTATCAATTAGTTATTACACGGCGAGGATCTGACCGTCTTCGGAGATGGAACTCAAACGCGCGCTTTCACCCACATTGACGACGTAGCTGCGGTTATCGTTTGTAGCGCGGACACTCCAGAAGCGCTCAACACTGTGTTTAATCTTGGCTCCGATACGCCGTACCAAGTTATCGAAGTGGCACATCGGATGGCGGCTCCTATGGGCGCGGCACCGCGGATACGGCGGTTGCGAGCACGTGAGGAGGCAATACACAGTTATGCCGATCACGCTAACCTGAAAAGGATGTTTTCTGTGCCTCGCGCTGTCACGCTGGACGAAGGGCTTGCTCGGATGGTGGAGTGGGCAAAACACGTGGGACCGCGAAGTCGCTCAAGATTCGGCGCGATTGAGTTGGTCCAGCACCTCCCAGATTCATGGGCAGAGCTAATCGGACGGGAGGATTTGTGACGCAACAAGACGTCGTGTGTAGGGAATCAAAGCGAGGTAGTGTGATGGATGTGTTCAGTGAGTGCCCCGTGTGTGGGGCGTTCCACCATGACGTTGTCTGTTTTGCTCGTGACAGAATGCACGGACTTCCCGGCGTGTTCAGGTACGTCCGCTGCAGGGAGTGTGGTCACGTGCACCTTAATCCAAGGCCGCCGGCGGACGTCATCAGCGGATATTATCCGATCGACTATGGACCGCATCAAGCTACGCTGCCAAAGCAGAGCATCTTGTCGTGGTTTCTCTCACCAGAGAGGAGGGTGCAGCGGTTCTTTCGAAACATTGTTACGCCTGATATGAAGGTCTTAGATGTCGGATGCGGGAGGGGCGATTTCCTGGCACGACTTCGAGAAATAGCGCATTGCTCAGTCTACGGTGTCGACTTTAGTCCAACTGCGGTAAGCGTGGCGCGTGCAATGCACGGGCTCGATGTGTTCGAGGGGCGGCTAGAAGAGGTGCCGTACTCAGACGGGTTTTTCGACGTTGTGTCGATGTGGTGGTACCTAGAGCACGACCCAAGTCCTGTGGCATGCCTCGCGGCGTGCCGGCGGCTGCTGAAGCCGAATGGTTGGCTCGTTGTTGCTGTGCCAAACAGCGCTAGTATCCCCGCGAGGGTGTTTCGGGACAAATGGTTCCATCTAGACGCGCCCCGGCACATGGGGATCTTTTGCCCGGAGTCAATTCGAGCCATCATGCGGCGTACGGGCTTCGAGATTTGTCGTGTGGAGTACGACAGGTCCACGTGGGGAATAATACACTCGTTCGAATATTTCATGCGCGACCGGTGGGGCAGAGAGGGAGGATTTCGCAGAACTTTTCTTGCTCGAGCGATATGCGTGCCAGTGACCGTGCTACTGGCGGCACTCCGATTATCCGATAACATCACGGTCTATGCCAGGCCGGCAGGGCGACAGTGATGACGCACATTTGACATCTCCGGTGTTCACACTACGGTTAGTCGTTGAGCCGATGAGGAAGTGTTTGCGATCGATGCCGTCGTCGAATGTCACGCTCAGGCAGGGGCGCTAGGTGAGTACTTCAGAGACCGCTTCCGATACGATTCGTGTGGCTGTGGTGGCGCTCTCCGCAAAGACCTACGGGGCGGATGCTTTCTATGCGGGGCTACTGCGTGGGCTAGAGCGATATGGGCGCAGTTTGGAGGTTGTAGTCGTGGCGCGGGATCGCTCGTATGAGAAGCACGGGGAGTTGTCAAGAACTCGAGTTGTGGTCCCCCGTTGTCCCGGGTTGAGCCACGCCATGCTTCGGATCATTTGGGAACAGCTATTTTTGCCGAAACTGCTCAAGCGTCTGCGGGTGGACCTAGTTTATACCGGCAACAATGTTGCCATCTTTCGATCTCCGGTTCCGTGTGTCATTTCGGTTCAGAATATGGAGCCTCTGGTTCCAGTCCGGCCTGGCACCCCTGCGGTCTTGGCGTTGAGATTGGTAATGCTGCGCTGGCTGACGTTCTTATCGCTGCGGGTCGCTTGCCGTATCGTGGCTGTTTCTGAGTACGTGAAGAAGGAACTGGTTTCTTTGAACGTAGCGCCGACGAGAATTGATGTCATCGGCTATGGTGTGGACGATGTCGAGTTGTCAAGTGATGATGCAGAACTGGGGGCCTGTGGGCCGTACCTTGCGGCTGCGGCGAAGTTCGTACGGTATGCCAATCTCGAACTGCTGATCCGTGGCTATGCTCATATCCGCGCTCGCGGTTTTACGGGGCCGCTCGTCATTGCGGGGGGCCCGCACGATGTCGGCTATGAGAAGGAGATCCTGAGTTTAGCGCACTCGTTGAAGTTGGATGATCACATCCAGTTCTTAGGCTATATCCCCAGGTCGAGGCTTCAGGCGCTGATGAGAGGCTGCGCCGTATTTCTGTTTACGTCGGTTTTGGAAGCGTGTCCGTTCACTTTATTGGAGGCCTTGTACCAGGGCGCGCCAGTTGTCGCCACGACGGCGCCACCAATGCCGGAAGTATGTGGGGAAGCGGCGGTCCTCGTACCCCCGACCGACTGGAGAGCTTTTGGAGACGCTGCTTTCCAGATCGTGTCGTCACCGCTTTTGCGTTCCGAGTTGCGCGAAGGTAGCAGGAGGCGTGGACTCAGCTTCCGTTGGGCGACGGTAGTGGAAGCACTTGACAAGAGCTTCCGCATAGCGGTTGCGGAATCAATGAGCGGACGTGGGGCGGGCTGTCCGGATATGCATACCAAGCGCTAAGCTAGCAGACATCTGCGGCTTGCCGTTCTTTATCCTTCGTGAGCACAGCTTCCGGATCATTTCATGAACGCCTTATTCAGCTACGTTAGGTCGCGTGTTTCCCGCCGGTTTTCCCTCGGCTCGCTCGGGCCGAATGAAGCCAGAATCGGCTTTGACTTCTTCGCTGCATGCTGCGCTCTGGCAGTCGCTTTGGCATTTGAGTCGGTCTTCCCGCGCTTGGCTCAGGAACGCGATGGTGTGGACCTTGTTCTGCTGCCGTTAGGCTTCATCGGCCTCAATGCGGTGTTTGGTATATACACGAGCAGGAAAACGGCCACTGCGCGAGTAAAGAGCGCCTTATTGGCGCTTTCACTGGCGGTGGTCGGTTCGACCGGGCTGCTGTGGTTCGGCACACCGTCAACTATCGTTCTCTGGGCGTTGCTCGCTTCTGTCCCTGTTGTCTTGGCAAGACTCCTGCTTGGGTTGCCATACAGCAAGCACAAAGATCTCAAAGCGTTGGTGGTGAAGAGGCACGGGCCTGTGCTGGTAGTCGGCGGGGCCGGCTATATCGGCTCGCACACTGTGGAACTACTGTTGGATAAAGGTCTGAAGGTGCGAGTACTGGACCGGCTTATGTATGGCGCTGGGCCTCTAGCGGCATTCAGGGGGGACCCTAAGTTTGAACTAATCGAAGGCGACGTCACCGACATCACGAAACTGACTTTCGCCATGAGGGACGTCTCCGCGGTGATTTACCTGGCGGGTTTGGTCGGAGACCCGGCCTGCGCTGTGGACGCGGAGGTCACTCGGCACGCCAATATCATCTCCACCCGCATGGCCAAGGACGTCGCACAGTCCCTCGGTGTGCACCGGTTCATTTTTGCCTCCAGTTGCTCCGTGTACGGAGTGTCCGAGAAAGAAGCGAGCGAAAAGGATGAGCTAAAGCCAGTTTCTCTGTACGCCCAGACGAAGATCGACAGTGAGCGGGAACTGCTATACTCGGTTCGCGACGACTTCTTCGTTACAGTGTTGCGCTTTGCGACGGTGTTCGGCCACTCGCGCCGCCCGAGGTTCGACCTCGTGGGTAACTTTTTCACCGCGCAGGCGATGAATGACGGTCTGATTACGGTGATTGGAGGTAATCAGTGGCGTCCCTTCGTTCATGTCCGGGATCTTGCCCGCGCCATCCTCATGGTGCTGGAGGCTGATCGGGTCCTTGTCCAGGGACAGATCTTCAACGTGGGCGACAAACGACTCAATATGACGATCCTGCAGGCGGCTGAGGTTGTGAGGGCCGTTGCGGGCAAATACCGTGACGTTGGGATTTCCGTGCGCCCCGACGAGGGCGACCGCCGGGACTACGCTGTGTGTTTCGAGAAAATCCGCACGCAACTCGGCTTTGAGGCCGAAACTCTGATGGAAGATGGCATCCAGGAGATGGTGCAGCATTTTCTGACTGGCAGCTACCGGGACTACCGGGAACCGGTCTATAGCAACGTTGCGACGACCAGGAAGTTCGTGCAGGAGTTCTACGACCCAGACGCGATGGCAAAGCTCTACGGGCCTCTCAGGGTTGGTTAATCGATTATGAACGGGCCTATTCTAAACACCGGTATTCTGGTCGTGGACGACCGCGGGCAAACGACCTCGGTCAACGACGCACCGACTCTCTACCGAGGTGGTCTGGCTGTCGACGACCGCGGCGAAGTGGGATTCGTCAACGACTTCGATTTTTCCGGCGTCAAACGGTTCTACACGGTGAAGAACCACCGCAAGGGATTTGTCCGCGCTTGGCACGCTCACCGGAGGGAAGCCAAGTACGTCACGGTCCTGGAGGGCGCCGCCCTTGTAGGTGCGGTCAAGATCGACGATTGGGAGCACCCGTCACGAGATCTGCCAGTGTCGAAGTACGTCCTTTCGGCAAGAAAACCCGAGGTCCTGTTTATTCCAATCGGCTATGCGAACGGTTTCATGTCGTTGACCAAAGATGCTCGTCTGATCTTCTTCTCCACGTCCAGTTTGAAGGAAAGCATGGGAGACGACATCCGTTACGATGCCGGGTACTGGGACATCTGGCACGCAGAGGAACGTTAGGAGCCGCGAGTTGCCACAACCAAGCTTTGCCGTCGTGATCCCAATGTACAACGAACGGGCTGGGGCGGAGCTGTGTGTGCGGTCCGTTTGCGAACAACTCCGCACCCTGCCCAACGCTTCGACCCTGATCGTCGTGAACGATGGGAGCACGGATGGGACGGACACCCGTGTGTCGATCAAACCGAACTACACCTATCCTTGCTACAAGCCAGGCGTGACGACCTCGCCCGCGGTACTTGAAGCCGCTGTCCGTGTTCTGCGGGACTATACGCCGCACATCAGGATCGTGGAGTCCGACGGCGGTTCGGTCGCCTGGAGCGCCGAGCAGGCCTTTTCCGGCCACGGGGTGCCGGAGTTATGCCGCAAGTACGGCGTCGCTGCGGTAGGACTGTCACAGCAGCCTCGGAAACTCGCGCGCACTGTGGTCGCGGGCGAAGAGATCGAGATGGAGTTGCCTGTCCTTCTAGTTGAAGAGACCGACTTCTTTATCACCATGCCCGTGCCGAAAGTGCACGCCATGACTGGACTCAGCCTTGGCTTCAAGAACCAGTGGGGCTGCATTCCCGACGTCAAACGCCTCAAGCACCACCCGCAGTTCAGCAGCAAGATCATCGCGGTCAATAAGATTCTACGGACGCGGCTGGCGATTTTCGACGGCACGTACTTTCTGGACCGCTCTGGCCCAATGGAGGGCGATGCCGTCCGTCGCGACTTGCTCATTATCGGGGAGGTCGGCGCCGCGACCCGCGTCTGCTGCGACCTGATGATGGTGGACCCGCGCACCATCCGGCACCTCCAGGGCGCAATGCGCGAAGGGATGATGCCCGTGACGCTCGAAGGGGTGAAGCTCAACTGCGACATCGCGGACCTTCGGCGCCCGTTCCGACTGCGCCGCTCCCCACTGAACTGGCTTACGTTGGCTGTGTTCCACAACCAGTTCGCCACCAACCTACTGTATAACTCCGGCTTTGCCGGACCTATGCACGAACTGCTTTACATGCTGCGCGGTCGGCCCAAAGATTTCGCTCCCAAATGGTAATGCACCCCGGTCTCATCCTGTGAAAGCGCTCTATCAAACCTACTCGGATGGCAAGGTCGTCCTTGCCAATGTGCCGGCTGCCGGCATCAACGGCCGCAATCTTCTCGTTGCCAACCGTGCCTCGGCCATCAGCATCGGGACCGAACGGAGCATCCTAGAGATGGGCCGCCGCAGTATCGTCGGCAAACTCAAAGCCCGTCCGGACCTACTGAAGCGGGCCATCGAAAAAGGCCGGCAGGAAGGGTTCCTCAAGGCCTGGCACGAAGGCAGGAACAAACTGGATGAGGCCGTAGCGCTCGGCTACAGTTGCGCAGGGCAGGTGGTTGGAGTCGGCCCGGGGATTCGGGAGTTTACCGTGGGCGACGCCGTGGCGTGCTACGGGGCCGGGGTCGCCAGTCACGCCGAGTTGATCGTTGTCCCCGAACTCATGGCCATTCCGGTGCCCCGCCGCGCGGATGGCACGTTGCTGGATTGGGAGTCCGCGAGTTTCGGCATGATCGGCGCGATTCCGCTGCACGGATTCCGGCTCGCTAACACCACGCTGGGCGACACGATCGGCATCATCGGGTTGGGGCTGCTCGGTCTCATTGGTGTGCAGCTCGTGCGCAGCAGCGGCGCCGTAGCGATCGGGTTGGACAAATCGACCGAGCGCTCTGAGCTCGCGCGTTCGTTAGGCGCGACATTCTCCACCACGGATGATGTCGCCTTCGAACAACGCGCGCTGGAGCTGACGCAGGGACGGGGCCTCGATGCCGTATTGATCTGCACGGCGGGCGCTCCCGCCGAGGTGCTCGAACTTGCCATCCGCTGCGCCCGCGTGCGAGCCCGCATCGTCATCGTCGGCGTTGTCGATGTCGCCGTACCGCGGCAGTTTCTCTGGGAAAAAGAAGTCGAGCTGCTCGTCTCGCGGGCGGCAGGGCCCGGATTCCTCGATGCGGAGTTTGAGAAACGAAGTCACGACTACCCGGTGGAATACGTGCGTTGGACGGAGCGGCGCAACGTGGCCTCGTTCCTTCAGTTGGTTGCCAATGGCCGGGTGAACCTCCAGCCGCTGATCACCAGGCGTTTCACGATCGACGAAGCGCAACAGGCTTACCAGGAATTATTGGGAGAAGCGGGCCGCCTGGTGGTGGGCGCCGTGTTCACGTACCCCGAGCCGCCCTCGGCGCCGCCTCAGACCCCCATGGCCGTCACGTCGCTCCCGCCGCGGTCGGCCTCCGAACGGACCGGGGCCGCCGTTATCGGCTGTGGGAACTTCGCGCGCGCGCTGTTCTTGCCGGCGCTCGCCAAGACCGGGAAGTTCGACTTGCGCTGGCTCGTGGAGCGCAACGCCGTAACAGCGTCCCGACCTGCCGAGAGGTATCGGTTCGGTAAGCTCACGACGCGCCTGGAGGATGCGCTGGACGATCCCGCCGTCGCGACCGTGTTCATTCTGACGCGTCACGACGCGCACGCGCCGCTGGTGCGGAAGGCGCTGGCGGTCGGCAAGTCAGTGTACGTCGAGAAACCGATGTGCCAATCGGTCGAAGATTTCGAGGCCATCCGGCAAGCACTCGCCGAGAGGCAATCGTTGCTGTGGGTGGGATACAACCGGCGCTATTCGCGGCTTGTTCAGGACGTCCAGGCGCAGTTGCAGCTCAGATCCGGTCCTGCGTTGGTCTCATGCCGGGCGAATGTCGGCCCGTTGCCCGCGGATCACTGGGTCAACGACGAGATCGAAGGCGGCGGCCGATTCCTATCAGAGGGCTGCCACTTCCTCGATCTCGTATACTACTTGGTCGGTCGCAAACCCATTTCTGTAACCGCTGCCGGCGTCCAGGGTGCCAATCACTCCTCGTACGAGAACGTCACCGCTTCGGTCCGTTTCGCCGATGGCTCCGCAGGTACGGTGATCTACAGCGGCCTTGGAGACCGCTCGCCGGATCGTGAGCGTGTGGAGGCCTGGTCTGAGGGGCGCACCTTCTATCTCACAGATCTGCGCAGCCTGGAGTACTCTTCCAAGGGCCGCCGCCGCACTAAGCGGCTGATGAACCAGGACGCAGGCTACGAACGGGAGATCACCGCGTTCGCGGAAGCCCTGCGCCACCCTGAATCGTTTTCCGAAAACAACGGAAGCTTCCTGGAATCTACGGCGCTGCTGCTTGCCACCATGGGGTCGCTGCGCACGGGAGTTCCAGTGGAAGTGGAGAACCCTTGATACCTACCATGAATCTTGCAGACCGAAAGATCCTTGTCACTGGAGGTGCCGGCGCCATCGGCACCAACCTCTGCCGTGCGCTGCTCGATCGAGGCGCTCAGGTCATCGTGCTCGACGATTTCTCGTCCGCCTACCGCTGGAATGTACCAAGGCACCCCGGTCTGGCGGTTGTGGCAGGATCCGTGACCGATGATGACGCTTTGAAGAGCGTCTTTCGGCAGGGGCCGTCCCTCGTTTTTCATCTCGCCGCACTCTTCGCTAACCAGAATTCGATCGACAACCCCGAGCGCGACCTGTCGGTGAACGGCATGGGGACTTTGAAGGCACTGCAATACAGCCACCTTTCGGGTGTTGAGCGCGTCATTTACGCCTCTTCCGGCTGCTCGGTCTACGGACATGCTCCCGTACCCTTGGTGGAGGATTACAACAGCCTCGAGTTGGACACCCCGTACCAGATTACGAAGATGGTCGGCGAGTGTTACTGCAATTTCTTCAAGTACTACTACGACGTCCAAACGGTTCGCTGCCGCTTCTTCAATAGCTTTGGTCCAGGTGAGGTTCCGGGCGCGTACCGCAACGTCATCCCCAACTTCATCTACTGGGCGATGTCAGGCCGGCCGCTTCCGGTAATGGGCGACGGCAGGCAGACCCGCGACTGGACCTTCGTCGAAGATATCGTTGACGGCTTGCTCCGCGCGGCCGCGTCACCGGAAGCGGCCGGGGATGCATTCAACCTGGCCAGCGCCAAGGAAACTCACATCATCGACATGGCGCACGCGGTGCTTGAGTTGACCGGCGGAGGCGCGGGTATCGAGTACACCCCGATGCGCAAATGGGACACCAAGAGACGTCTGCTTGCCAGCATCGATAAAGCCCGCCGCGTGCTGGGGTACGAACCGCAGACAGACTTTCGTACCGGCCTGGAACGAACGGTGGCATGGTTCCGCGAAAACTGGGAGCAGATCCAGCAATCTACCAAGTTCTGAACAATGGCCCACCTCTGTCTCATCACGGATGCGTATCCCCCGGAGATCCGCTCCGCGTCCGTTCTGATGCAGGAACTGGCGAACGAACTCGTCGCCTCCGGTCATGACGTAACCGTGCTGACGACTATGCCGCGCTATAACTTGGCCAGGCACGAAGACTCCCCTCCCAACCGGGCTGTAGAGGGCGGCGTGCGCGTCCTCCGGATTCCGTCGGTATTCTTGCACAACGTTGGTCCATGGCTCAAAGCTCTGGGACAGTTCTGGCTACCCCTGCCCATGGTTGCTGCCGGGTGGCGATCCAGACCGCGATTCGATTCAGTGATCGTCTATACGCCTCCCCTGCCTCTGGCGATCGTCGGATTCATTTTAGCCCGCGCTCACGGGGCGCGCCTCATACTCAACGTGCAGGATCTGTTCCCGCAGAACGCGATCGACCTGGGAGTGTTGAAGAACAGATTCGCCATCGCATCCCTTAGGCGTCTGGAGCGTTTCGGATATCGGCACGCGCATTCTTTGGTGGTTCACTCCAGCGGCAATGCGCACTGGCTGTCCGACAAAGGATACGGAGGGAAGGTTGTGGTCATCCACAATTGGTTTGACTTCTCGCCGGTGGAGCGTGACCCGGAGCGGCGCGTGCTGGCTGAGATTGATGTTCCCGCCAGGTTTACGGTCTTTTTCGGCGGCGTCATGGGATATGCTCAGGACCTCGACGTCATCATTGAGGCCGCCGCTGAACTCCGTGACCAGCCGGAAATTCAGTTTCTGCTGGTAGGCGATGGAGTGGACCGCGGCCGCGCGGAGGCCGAAGTGCGACGGCATTCGTGCACGAATGTCTTCTTTCGGGGCTTCGTGGATCCTCCGATGTATCGCCGGCTGCTGGGTTCCGTCGACGTCGGCCTGCTCACCCTGCGGAGCAGGATGCAGACTCCAGTGGTTCCGAACAAGTTGCTGAGCTTCCTGGCCGCTCAACTGCCCGTGGCCGCGGCCCTGAACACCGAGAGTGACGCGAAGACGCTGATCCTCGAAGCCGGCGCCGGCATCAATGTGCCCGCCGGTGACGGCAAGTCCCTGGCCGAAGCCATCCGCAAGTTCTACCTCAACCCGGATTTCGCCACCGAATGCGGCAGGCTCGGCAGGGAATACGGGCTGCGACGATTCAGCGTTCGCCGGGCAGCGGAAGAATACACGCGCCTGGTGATGACGGACGCTAGCCAGCGGCATCCAGCCCCAGTTTCCACCGATGTCGGTTGACATGCTCCCCCTGCTAATACTCGCGCTATCCGCACTCCTGCTC
>Ga0182027_10010617_pt1 | contig 13069 bp, 6 predicted proteins | sample 712E1DmetaG_FD_121300 | JGI IMG/M metagenome (GOLD analysis project Ga0182027, IMG submission 121300) | Permafrost microbial communities from Stordalen Mire, Sweden - 712E1D metaG (Illumina Assembly) | ecosystem: Environmental > Terrestrial > Soil > Wetlands > Permafrost | place: Sweden...
GATTACCTTGAGCCAACAATTAAAGCAATTGTTAAAGGTGCTAGAAGCGGTGAAACCGGCGATGGTAAGATTTTTGTTCTTGATCTTAAGGAATGTGTGCGCATTCGCACCGAAGAGCGCGGATCAGTTGCTATAGGTTAAAGGCTCTTGGCGTTGCTTGAGGGTAAATTTTCTTACCCGAAAAGATGGTGAAAATTTAGTTACCAGAAGCACCGGTTCTTTACTTGTAATTCTAGAACAGGGGCGTTCTGGTTCCTTGAAGAATGCCCCTTTTAATTTTTATGGCTTATGGTATTATAGTTAAACTGTTTGATTATAAACGCAAGGAGGAATAAATGAGTATAAGACAGGAAGTTTTATTCAAAATCAAAAGCACGGAATTAGAAAAAATTGATTTACCGAAAAAGACATCTTCTTATTTTGGAGAAAATACCTTTAGCACAGAAACGATGCAAAAGCATATTTCCAAAAATACCTTTGAGGCGTTTAAAACCTGGATGTCTGAAGGTAAAACAATAACTTTAGCCCAGGCAAATGAAATTGCTGATGCCATGAAGGAATGGGCAATGGCAAAAGGGGCTACCTATTATACGCATTGGTTTCAGCCGATGACTGGCTTAACCGCGGAAAAACATGATAGTTTTATTTCTATTACTGCTCCGGGGAAAGTAATCGAAAAATTTTCCGGGAATAAGTTGATTCAGGGTGAGCCGGATGCTTCAAGTTTTCCTTCCGGAGGAATACGCTCGACATTTGAAGCCAGAGGTTATACGGCTTGGGATCCTTCCAGTCCGGCATTCATTATTGAAAGTAAACTCGGTAAGACTTTATGTATTCCGACAATCTTCATTTCTTACCATGGAGAAGCCCTGGATAAGAAACTGCCGCTTTTACGTTCAGACGTAGCTTTAAATAACTCTGCTTTGGGTTTGGTCAAGCTTTTCGGACATAAAGATGTAAAGAAAGTATTTTCTACATGCGGGCCGGAGCAAGAATATTTTCTGATTGATAAAAACTATTACAATTTACGTCAAGATTTGATTATGACTGGCCGTACCTTGGTTGGGGCTCCATCACCTAAAGGGCAACAGTTAGAAGACCAGTATTTCGGTACAATTAAGGAGAGGGTAGTAAATTTTATGTTTGAAGTTGCCGAAGAGGCCTATAAATTAGGGATTCCTTTAATGACTCGGCATAATGAAGTTGCTCCCCACCAGTATGAGTTTGCTCCGGTGTTTGAAGAGTCAAATATCGCTGCTGATCATAATCAGTTGCTGATGGAGTTAATGAAGAAAGTTGCTTTAAGGCACGGCATGGTTTGCCTATTACATGAGAAACCCTTTGCCGGAATAAACGGTAGTGGAAAACATTTGAACTGGTCATTGGCAGATGATCAAGGTAATAATTTGCTTAATCCGGGCCAGACTCCGGAAGACAATCTACAATTTTTAGCGGTTTTGGCCGCAGTTTTAAGAGCCGTTTATCTGCATGCTGATCTTTTACGTGCTTCGGTGGCTTTGGCTGGTAATGAACATCGCTTAGGCGCAAATGAAGCTCCTCCGGCTATAATTAGCGTATTTTTAGGCGAGCAATTAACCTCTATTCTAAATATGATTGAAAAAGGGGTTAAATCCAAAGTTTCCAAGAGCGATATTATTGATTTAGGCATAGACCGTTTGCCTAAATTTAATAAGGACACGACTGACAGAAATCGTACTTCACCTTTTGCTTTTACCGGCGCTAAGTTTGAATTTCGCGCTGTCGGTTCATCGCAGAACATTTCTACGCCTATTGCGGTAATCAATACGATTATTGCTGAGAGTTTGGATTATGTTGCGGAACAGATTAAGAAAGCTATTTCTTCCGGAAAAGATTTTAATTCCGGCGTATTGCAGGTAATTTCCAAGATTGTTAAAGAGACTAAAGATGTCCGTTTCGAAGGAAATAACTACTCAGAGGAGTGGCTCAAGGAAGCCAAGAAGCGGGGCCTACCGAATATTGCTTCGACTTATGCGTCCTTAGAAGCTTTAACCAAAAAAGAGAATATTGCTCTTTTTGAAAGATATAAGGTTTTTTCTAAAGAAGAGCTGGCTGCCCGTTACCATATTTGGATCCATATGTATGACTTGATCCTGGAAATCGAAGCCAATACCTTAAATGAAATGGTTAATGCCTCGATAGTCCCGGCAGGTTATAAATACGAACAATTGTTAGCCGGTAACTTGGATGCTTTAGTAAAGTTGCAAAAAGATGCCAGTTTAAAATTAGATAGCGCGGCATTAAAAGATAAGAAGGAGCATTTAGCCGAAATCGTGGCTAAGATTTATTACGTGCGCAGAAATGCTAATGAAATGGTTAAGTTGCTCGAAAAAGCTGGTAAATTAAATAGTGAAAAGAGAGCAGAGCTTTATTTCGAAGAGCTTAAGCCATTGATGGAGCATATTAGAAAACATGTTGATCAATTGGAGTGCGTGGTTTCTGACGATGCCTGGGATTTACCCAAGTATCGGGAAATGTTGTTTATAAAGTGAGTACCCTATAGGTTTGATTTAGTGAAACACTTGATCAAGCGTTAGGCGGATCAAGCGTAAGTACCTTTTATAAAACTAGCTAACTAAGAAAAACCCTCTGTAAAATTACTTGCAGAGGGTTTTTCTTAGGTGTATCATATAGCTTCGTTTGTTAACCTTAGTTAGCTTAAGAAATATATTTATGGCAAATACGCATTTACCAAAGAAACAGGGTTTATATGATCCGCGGTTTGAACATGATGCTTGCGGGGTAGGATTTGTTTGTAATATTAAAGGTAAGCCAAGCCATGAAATTGTAAGGCAGGGGTTGGAGGTTTTAAGGCGCCTGAGCCACCGCGGCGCAACCGGCGCAGATCCTAAAACCGGGGATGGAGCCGGCCTGCTTATTCAATTTCCGCACGAATTTTTTGCTGCGTTGTGCGTCAAAGAGAAGATTAACTTACCCAAAGAGGGAGAATATGCATCCGGCCTGGTATTTCTACCTCAGGATGCCCGGGAGCGTAAATTTTGTAAAGAAACCTTTGAGAAAATAGTTAGTAGCGAAGGGCAATCATTTTTAGGCTGGCGCAATGTACCGGTAGATAATTCTGATATTGGCCAGAGTGCCAAAGACAGCCAGCCTCAAATTGAACAAATTTTTATTGGCCGTAATCAAAAGTTAAATGATTGTTTAGCCTTTGAAAGAAAGCTTTATGTTATCCGCAAGCAGGTTGAAAATCTTATCCGCGCCTCAAAAATAAAGCAGAAAACATTCTTCTATATACCTAGTTTATCCAGCCGTACCTTTATCTACAAAGGCCTGCTTATGCCGCAGCAGGTTGAGAATTTTTTCCTGGATTTAAGTTCTCCTGAAATTAAGAGCGCTTTAGCTTTAGTCCATTCGCGTTACTCCACGAATACATTCCCTACTTGGGATTTGTCCCAGCCGTTTAGGTTTATTGCCCATAATGGAGAGATTAATACTTTAAGGGGTAATATTAACTGGATGCGTAGCCGGGAAAGCCTACTAAAAAGTGAGTTGTTTGGCCGGGATCTAAAGAAAATTTTTCCGGTAATTGTTCCGGGAGGCAGCGATTCAGCAACCATTGATAATGTTTTTGAGCTGCTTACTTTATCCGGAAGAAGCCTGCCGCATGCCATCTCTATGCTTATTCCCGCGGCCTGGGAACAGAATAATTTACTTGCTCAAAACGTAAGGGCATTTCATCAATATCATACCTGCCTGATTGAACCTTGGGATGGCCCGGCAGCGATTGTCTTTACCGATGGCCAGAATATCGGCGCGGTATTAGATCGCAATGGCTTAAGGCCCTGCCGGTATATTGTTACCAAAGATGATTTTGTCGTGATGGCCTCTGAGGTGGGGGTTTTAGATATTGCTCCTTCTAATATTTTGCATTCAGGACGACTTGAACCGGGAAAGACGTTTTTTATCGATACTGTAGCTGGATGCATAATTGAGGATAGCCAGATAAAACAAGATTTAGCCAAAGCTCAACCATACCAGCAGTGGGTTAAGAAAAATATCCTGGAGTTAGATAAATTAGCGAATAGGCCTAAGAGTCATCAAAAAGATAAAACCGATACTCTGACTCAACTAAAAGCTTTTGGCTATACGCGCGAAGATTTAAAAACAATTATTAAGCCTATGGCTGAAAATGCCCAAGAGCCTGTAGGCTCGATGGGTAATGATACTCCGCATGCGGTACTTTCAACTAAGCCGCAGCTTTTATTTTCTTACTTTAAACAACTATTCGCTCAGGTAACTAACCCTCCGATTGATCCTATTCGCGAAGAATTAGTCATGAGCCTAGCCAGTTATTTAGGTTCGCAGGAAAATATCTTAAGTGACGGCCCAGACCACTGTCATAAATTATTAGTCAGCCGCCCGATCCTTAGCGATAGTGAAATTGAAAAAATACGTAAAATAAAAATGAATGGTTTTAAGACTAAAACCATATCTTTGCTTTTTGCGGTAAATAACAAGATTGATTTTGCTAAAGCGCTCAAAAAAATATTTCAGGCAGCGGAAGCGGCTATAAAAGAAGGCTATGCTTTTATTATTTTAAGCGATCGTGGCGTAAATAAAAATTATGCCAGTATCCCCAGCCTTCTGGCAGTTTCAGCCTTACATCAGCATTTAGTGCGGCGTTCTTTGCGTACGCAGCTGGGAATTATTTTAGAGAGCGCTGAGCCTCGCGAGGTAAACCATTTCGCCCTGCTTTTTGCATACGGAGTGGATTGCGTTAATCCTTATCTTGTTTTTCAGGCCCTGGAGGGAATGGTTAAAGATCGGGAACTTACCCAGGATGCGCAAAAGGCAAAGCATAATTATATCAAAGCCATTGATAAAGGAATTTTAAAGGTTCTTTCTAAAATGGGGATATCAACTTTGCAGAGCTATCGGGGTGCCCAGATTTTTGAGGCAGTGGGTCTGAGCCCGGAGGTAATTAATCATTATTTTAGCGGTACAGTTTCTAGGATTAACGGAATATCTTTAGAGATTATTGCTCAAGAAACTATCCTGCGCCACCAGGAGGCTTTTGCTGACCGGCCAGCTAAAGAAAATATCTTAGCTAGCGGCGGGCTTTATCAATGGAAACGGGATGGTGAATTTCATCTTTGGAATCCGGATAGTATCGGCGCTTTACAGGATGCGGTACGCAATAATGATATCAAGAAATATCAGGAGTTTGCCGCTTTAATTAATGATCAGTCAAAAAATCCGACTACTTTAAGAAGCTTATTAAAATTTAAAACGCAAAAATCTATTTCCTTGGATCAAGTGGAGCCGGTTGAAGAAATTGTAAAAAGATTTGCTACCGGGGCGATGAGTTTTGGCTCGATTAGCCGCGCCACACATGAAACAATTGCGATTGCCATGAATAGGCTAAAGGGTAAGAGTAACACCGGAGAAGGTGGTGAGGATCCATCGCGCTTTACTCCATTACCCAACGGTGATTCTGCCAGAAGCGCGATTAAGCAGGTTGCCTCCGGTCGTTTCGGCGTCACGACAAATTATTTAGTGAATGCCGATGAAATTCAGATTAAGATTGCTCAGGGGGCAAAACCTGGAGAAGGTGGTCAACTTCCTGGTCATAAGGTTAGCGTAACTATTGCCAAGATCCGCTATACTACTCCCGGAGTTACTTTAATTTCTCCTCCTCCACATCATGATATTTATTCGATCGAAGATTTGGCTCAGCTTATCTTTGATTTAAAGAATGCCAACCCTAAAGCGCGCATTAGCGTAAAGCTGGTTTCTGAAATTGGCGTAGGCACAGTAGCCGCGGGCGTGGCTAAGGGGCATGCGGATATGATTCTTATTTCCGGACAGGACGGGGGTACCGGAGCTTCGCCTTTGAGTTCAGTCAAACATGCCGGCCTTCCCTGGGAACTGGGGCTTTCGGAAACGCATCAGACTTTAGTCTTAAATGATTTAAGGAGCAGGGTGCGGCTGCAGACTGACGGCCAGATGCGCACTGGGCGTGATGTGGCGATTGCGGCTTTGTTAGGTGCTGAAGAATTTGGTTTTTGCACTGCGGTATTAATCGTGTTGGGGTGCGTGATGTTGCGGCATTGTAACTTAAATAATTGTTCGGTAGGCATTGCTACTCAGGATGAGGTTTTAGAGACAAGATTTACCGGTAAGCCGGAATATATTATAAATTATTTTACTTTTATTGCCAATGAACTGCGCCAGATTATGAGCACTTTAGGGATAGAAAAAATCGAGGATATGGTGGGCAGGGTGGATCTCTTAGCTTTAAATCAGGAAATCTTGCCTTGGAAAGCAAAAGAGATAGATTTTTCTAAAATTCTTTATAAGCCGCAAGTTCCGGAATCGGTAATTACGCATTATTCTCAGAAACAGGATCACGGTATTGATAAAGTTTTAGACTTAAAACTTATCGAGTTAGCTAAGTTGGCATTAACTGAAGCCAAAAATGTGGAAATAAATGAAAGAATTGAAAACGTAAATCGTGCTACCGGGGCAATGTTAAGCGGCCAAGTTTGCCAGAGGTTCGGTGAAAGCGGGCTGCCTGAAGATACGATTAAATGTAATTTTCAAGGAGTGGCCGGGCAAAGTTTCGGAGCTTTTCTGGCCAAAGGGATAACTTTTACCTTGGAAGGCCTGGCTAATGATTATGTGGGCAAAGGTATATCCGGAGGTAAAATTATAATTTATCCAAACAAAAAAGTAGACTATCAGCCGGATGAAAACATTATTATCGGCAATACTACTTTTTACGGAGCAATTAATGGAGAGGCATATATCCGGGGAGTGGCCGGAGAGAGATTTTGTATTAGGAATTCCGGTTTAAATGGGGTGGTTGAGGGATTGGGTGACCATGGTTGCGAATATATGACCGGCGGCAGGATTGTGGTTTTGGGTAAATGTGGCAGGAATTTTGCCGCAGGTATGTCAGGAGGAATTGCCTATTGCCTGGATGAGGCAAAAGATTTTAAGGAAAAATGTAATCCGGACATGGTGGTTCTAGAAAAAATAGATGAGTTTGATAAAGAGACGATAAAAAATCTGCTGGTTAATCACAGTAAATATACGCAAAGCCCCAAAGCTAAAGAAATCTTAGATAATTTCCATAAGTATGCGAATGTTTTTGTCAAAGTCATGCCATTAGAATATAAACGTATATTAGAAGAGAGAAAATTGGTCAAGAAAGAGGGCTTGGGAGAATACACTGATGGGTGATCTAAAAGGATTTTTAAAAGTTAAAAGACAGCCCGGGATATACCGGCCGGTTTGCGAAAGAGTAAAAGACTTTGCGGAAGTCCATCTATTGCGGACGGAATCTCAAAACAATGAGCAAGCTTCGCGTTGCATGGATTGCGGAACTCCTTTTTGTCACTCCGGTTGCCCGATTGGGAATTATATTTCGGAATGGAATGATTTAGTTTTTCATGGCCAGTGGGAGAAGGCTTTTAGCTTACTGGCCGCCACCAATAATCTTCCGGAGATTACCGGTAGAATTTGCCCGGCACTTTGCGAATATGCCTGCGTGCTGGGGATTAATGATGACCCGGTAACTATCCGGGAAAATGAGTTAAGTATTATTGAGCATGTTTTTAAGCATGGCTTAATCAAGCCGCGCATTTTGCGTAAGAGGACAGGAAAAAAAATAGCGGTTGTTGGTTCAGGGCCCGCTGGTCTGGCTTGCGCTGATCAGCTGAATTCCGCAGGGCATCAGGTGGTAGTTTTTGAAAGAGATGATGCTGTTGGAGGAATATTGCGTTATGGTATTCCTGAGTTTAAACTGGAGAAAAAATTAATCGATCGCCGGATAAAGCTCTTGCAAAAAGAAGGCATAAAATTTAAGACAGGTTTAAATGTCGGAGTTGATTATAAGGTTAAGAAATTGATCGCTGAGTTTGATGCGGTTTGTATTGCTTGCGGGTCACGCGTCCCGCGCGATTTAAATATTGAAGGCAGGAATTTTTCCGGCATCCATTTTGCCATGGATTATCTGATTCAATCGAACAAGAGGGTAAATGGAGAAAAAATTCCGCCTGATCAGTTAATTGATGCCAAAAATAAACGCCTGGTTGTGATTGGTGGCGGAGATACCGGAGCAGATTGCGTAGGAGTGGCGCATCGCCAAGGCGCATCATGCGTTATGCAAATTGAGATTATGCCTAAGCCGCCGGCCTGCCGGACTAAAGATTATCCCTGGCCAAAATACCCTTTATTGCTTAAATCCTCGACTAGCCATGAAGAGGGAGGAGAGAGGGATTGGTCAATTTTAACCAAAAAATTTGTCGGCGTAAACGGCAAAGTAAATAAGCTTCTTGGTGTAAAAGTTGAGTTCAAAAAAGATGCCTCCGGATGCCCGGTGATGCAGGAAATTAAGGGTTCGGAATTTGAAATTGAAGCGGACCTAGTAATTCTGGCTTTAGGGTTTTTACATCCTGAAAAGAAAGGGTTAGTTCAGGAGCTAGGCTTGGATTTAGACCCGCGGGGCAATGTGAAAACCGATGAAAAATTTATGACTTCCAAAAAAGATGTATTTGCCTGCGGAGATATGCGCCGCGGCCAATCGCTGATTGTCTGGGCGATTGCTGAAGGCCGGCGCGCTGCCCATCAAATCGATAAATACCTTATGGGGCAATCAATCTTGCCCGATCTATAAAAACCAAGACTTTTTTTAAGATTTAGTGTAAAATAACTAGACTTGTTTGTAAGTATACCTTTTATTTTGGCTAAAAGCCTGATCAATGAGCGGAGGAACTAATAATGAATATCTGGCAATTAATTAAGGTTGGTGGTTTTACGATGGTTATACTTGTATGTGCATCAGTATTGTCCATTGCGATTATTCTAGAAAGATTGATTGCTTACCGTTCTAAATCTAGGGTAAAAAGGAAGGATTTTATGTTAAAGATGCGCCAGGAGATTAAAAAGGGTAGATTAAATCCGGCCATCGAGATCTGTAGGGATACGAATACTCCTTTTGCGCAGGTAGTCCATGCGGGATTGACTTTTTTTGATTGTAGTGAGAAAGAGATATCCAATAATATGGAGCGCCAGATTATCATTGAAACCACGATATTGGAACGCTTAACTTCCATTATTGGCACCATTGGAAGCGTTGCAGTTTATGTAGGCTTATTTGGAACGGTTTTAGGGATTATCCGCGCTTTCCATGATATATCCTCTAGCGGTTCCGGAGGCATAAGCGTGGTGATTAGCGGAATATCTGAAGCCTTGGCTTGTACGGCTGCCGGGCTTTGCGTGGCGGTTCCGGCTGTAGTGGCCTATAATTATTTTATGAAAAAAATTGATGATTTTATCAAGGATATGGAGTTGGCAGCTTCTGAAACCATGGATTTAATCAGTGCGATAAAGAAATGAGATCTCCGGGTAGAAAGCAACAATTAATTGCCGAAATAAATATTACTCCGTTTACGGATGTAATCTTGGTGCTCTTGATTATATTTATGATTACTACCCCGCTTATTTTGCAGTCAAATATCCGGGTTAATCTGCCCAGTTCCTCAAGCGGTAAGCCTCAGGAGCAGACCCAGCAGATTAGCGTGATGTTGACCAATGAAGGCCTGGTCTATTTGGATAATAAGCCTGCTTCCAGAAAAACGCTTAAAGCGGAGATTTTTAAGCTGCATCAGGCTAATCCGGATTTGGAAGTGATCCTATTTTCGGATAGAATGGTTAGATTTAAGGATTTGGTGGCGCTTTTGGATATTTTTAATGAATTGGGGATTAAAAATTTAAATATTGCCACCCGGACAGAATAAGCCCGTTCTTTAATAATGCCTTTTATAAAGCTATTTTTCCTCTTGACTTAGCTAAAATTGGGCTTATAATTTTAGGACTAGTTTGAGTTTTTCCGGTAAAAGCTAAGTGAGGGTATGGTTTAGCTTCCCCTGGGAAAAGTCGCTGGTTTTGTAAGTTAGTTTTTAATAGAATACGCCAGAGCATGCGTCCTCTGGTTTTTTGTTGGTTAAATAACCCTAAAATGAACAAAGAATTAATTCTATTTCTAATCATTTTTATTCCTATTATTGGAGTGTTGATCCTGCCTTTCATAAGCAGGATTTCCGCATCTTTACGGAATGGGTTTTCTTTTACGGTCATTGCTTTGTCTTTTGTACTTTCCTTCTTTTTGTTGCCGTGCGCACTTAAAAATCAAGCCGTTACAATCTTAAAAGAATTTCCATTTGGCTTTAATTTCTCCCTTACCGCGGACAGCTTAGCGGTGTATATGGCGATGGTTGTCTCTTTTATCAGCGCACTGATTGTTTTGTATTCTTTTGATTATATTAACCACTATAAGAATCAAAATGAATATTATCCGATGGTGGTTTTGTTTTTGGGCGCGATGATGGGCCTGATTTTTTCCGGGAATTTAATATTACTCTATATTTTTTGGGAGATTACTGCGATAACCAGCTGGCGGCTGATTGGATTTTTCAGGGAGAAAGAGCATGTTTTACGCGCCGACAAGGCATTTTTAGTGACGGTTTTTGGTTCGTTGGTTATGCTTTTGGGTTTTATCAGGCTGTATCAAGAGACAGGGTCGTTTGATTTATTTACTATAAAGGAAGTAGTCAAATTACACCCTATTTCTAACTTGACCATCGCTTTAATCCTGGTGGGGATATTTTCTAAATCCGCAACCCTGCCTTTTCATACCTGGCTTCCGGATGCTGGCGTAGCACCTTCTCCGGTTACGGCATTGCTGCACGCGGCGGTTTTAGTTAAAATCGGCGTGTATGTGTTTGCCAGGGTTTTTATTGCAACTATTCCCATTAGCTTGCCTTGGCATACTATCGTCCCGGTAATTGCAGGAATTAGCGCTTTGGTTTCTGCCGGCGCAGCTTTAGTGGATACGGATTTAAAAAGAATAATTGCTTATTCAACAATCAGCCAGATTGGTTTTATTTTTCTGGGTTTTTCTTTAAGCAATGAAATTGGGGTAGCCGGCGGGCTTTTATTTATCCTTATGCACGGTTTAGGTAAAGCCGGGCTTTTCTTGTGCGCCGGTATAATTGAACAGAATGCTAAAACCAAAGATATTACCAAGCTTGGCGGGCTTTTTACCTCCATGCCGGTTACCGCTGTATCTTTCTTATTTTGTGCTTTTTCTGTAATGGGTATTCCGCCTTTTGGGGGATTCTTTAGTAAATATATGATTATTTCTGGTACATTCCAGGCTGGGCATTTAATTATCGCCGCTACGTTTTTGTTTGGCGCTCTATTAACGATATTGTATCTTTTCCGGGCTTTTAACCTGATTTTTCTGGGGGAAAGAAAAAATCCTGCGTTAGTTGTAAAGGAAGGCTCGCAACTAATGTTAGCCTGCGTAGCCATATTTGCTTTATTATCACTACTGGGTGGTATTTTGATCAGATTTCCGAATGCGCTGGCGTTAATCACCGCTCAGCAGATACTGGCATAAAATAATGCAAACTACACTAATTTCATTTATATTATTACCTTTTATTGCGGGAGCGTTGGCTTTTGTTTTGCCCAAAAGTGCACGTAGTGCACGCGGGATTTTAGTTTTATTGGCAGCAATTGTTAATTTTATCATTGCCGTATTTTTATTTAATAAAGAGGTTATCTGCACGATTCCCTGGGCCGGATGCGGAATGGATTTTTCATTACGGCTGAATCACTTTAGCAGCTTTATTGTTCTGGCCGCTGCATTCTTTAGCTTGCTTATCGTTATTTATTCCCTTAATTTTTTTAAAGGTAAAGATAACGCAAAACAGTTTTTTATGTATCTTCTGGTGTCGCTCTCCCTGGTTAACGGCGCCGTTCTAGCCAATAATCTTGTAATGTTGCTTTTTTTCTGGGAAGGGCTGCTTTTGACTTTGTTCGGGATGATTGCCATCGGAGGGAAGATGGCATTTAAAACCGCAACTAAAGCCTTTGTGATTGTCGGAATTTCGGATCTTTGCCTTATGGCGGGGATTGCCCTGACGGGTTATTTGGCTAAGACATTAGTGATTTCGGAGATCAATCTTTCTCTAGGAGGCTTGAGTAGTTTGGCGTTTATACTTTTAGCTATTGGAGCAGTTTCTAAAGCCGGCTCTATGCCTTTTCACACCTGGATTCCTGATGCGGCAGAGGATGCTCCGCTTCCGTTTATGGCGATTTTACCGGCTTCGCTGGAGAAGCTGTTGGGAATTTATTTTCTGGCTAGAATCTGCCTGGATATGTTTAGACTTAATCCTGATTCTTGGTTGAGTTTTTTATTAATGATTGTGGGCGGGGTAACGATCTTTTTAGCGGTAATGATGGCTTTAGTGCAGAAGAATTATAAGAAATTACTTTCTTATCATGCCATTAGCCAGGTAGGATACATGATATTAGGGATTGGAACTGCTCTGCCTATAGGTATTGTGGGCGGTTTATTCCATATGCTTAACCACGCATTATACAAGAGTTGCCTTTTTCTTACTGCGGGTTCCGTAGAGAAACAGACCGGGACCACGGATTTAGCTAAGCTTGGTGGGTTGATTAAAAAAATGCCGCTGACTTTTATTTTCTTTGCAGTGGCGGCGCTTTCCATATCCGGAGTTCCTCCTTTTAACGGTTTTTTCTCTAAGGAGTTGGTTTACCATGCGGCAAGAGAGAGAGGGTTAGTGTTTTATATTGTCGCGGTAGTAGGAGCATTTCTTACGGCGGCTTCATTCTTGAAATTAGGCCATGCTGTATTTTTGGGAAAATCCCGCCAGGAGCATAAAGAAGTTAAAGAAGCGCCGGCGGCCATGCTTGTGCCGATGGGTATTCTGGCTTTAACTTGCATTATTTTTGGTATATTTAATTATTTGCCGCTGAACAATTTTATCCAGCCGATTTTAGGAGCCAGGCTTAATGGCCAAAGCTTTGCCGGTACTTCTGGTGACCATGTGCTGGTTCTAGTTACGCTAGCAGTTTTATTGGGAGCCTTAATTCATCATATTATAGCCGTTAAGGTTTCTACCAGCGCGTTGAAAGCTGCAGATCATATTCATCATGCTCCGGTGCTTGCGTCTCTCTATGGTTGGGCAGA
>Ga0182027_10010618_pt1 | contig 13068 bp, 11 predicted proteins | sample 712E1DmetaG_FD_121300 | JGI IMG/M metagenome (GOLD analysis project Ga0182027, IMG submission 121300) | Permafrost microbial communities from Stordalen Mire, Sweden - 712E1D metaG (Illumina Assembly) | ecosystem: Environmental > Terrestrial > Soil > Wetlands > Permafrost | place: Sweden...
CCCTCTTGCTTCTCCCGCTGCCTGCGCGTGCCCATTGCCATGCGCCGATTCTACGAACAAACCCTGTGCATTCTTCAAAAGTTTTTGCTCACGAATCCAGACTTGCACCACGGGCTGTTAGGCCGGGCTAAAGGCAGTCGTCTGCAAGACAGACAGGGCATCACTAGCTAGCATCACTAGTAGGAGAATATCATCACCAATGATGCACGTTTCCTTTTTGATTTTTTATCTAGAAAACGGCATCACAGTACATCGCCCTGGCCTGTGTGGGACACCGTGAAACGACTTGTCAAGCTGTCAACCGTGTGTTTCCTCTGACACTTCCCTGTAACACTGACTTGGCGAGTCCCGATTCCCCGCCGTCGTAGAAACGCCACTTTAATCCGGGATTGGATTGACCGATGCCGAACTTAGTCGCAGGATTTTGAACTCGTAACCAAGCATTCTCATAAGTGAGTTGAATACGAGCGCCAACCCCAAAATCAATGTCGAGGTCGGGGACGTGAAAGACGGATTGATTGCTGTAGAAAAAGGGCATGTACCCGAGATTGATTTCCCAATTGAGATGGCCGGGTGTACCTAGATCGTTGGTGTAATAAGGGGGCCCTCCCTGCGCCGCAGTCGGCAGCGAGAGCGCGGCCAGCATCACGAACAACACCGGGGCTGTGAATATGCGGACTGAGTCCTTCACGCGGAGCAGGGCGACGAGCTTGGCTATAGTTGGAGCTTCCTTGTTGACGTCCAAAACGATTATCTGCCTTGCGCTGCAGCCTTCGCTGCCGGCGCCGAAATCGTGACCGAGTCGGGTTCCGTCCAGACGGATGTGCCGCTCGTCAGATCGAGACGGTGCATGGTGATTTTCACACTGCCGCGATCGACATCCACCATGACGTAGTGGTAATTCACTTCCTTGCTCTGGAACGGATCGTCCTTAGCGCGTTCAATCGGATACGCGTCCGCTCCGGCGCCGCCGGTCACAAAATAGGTCACGCCGCCGTGCTCATGGCGTTCGTAGTTGTGCACGTGTCCGGAGAAAACGACGATCCGGGCGCGCTGGTTCTGCTGCCGCGCCTCCAACATTTTGGCGAGTTCCTTCTCCTGGGAGCGAGCGGAATGTCCTCCGCCGAACATCTTGGCATCCGACGAACTGGTGTAGGGAGGATGGTGCAGCACAATGAACACGAAGTCCACATCACCCGGAAGATGGTCCAGTTTCTGGGCGAGCCACTGTCCTTGCGGACCAGAGGTTTCGTCGAGCGAACTGTCCAGCACCAGCATCAGCGCGTTGGCGAAGCGCACGGAGTAGTAGACGCTGTTTTTCAGGTCGGGGAAGCGCTCGAAATAGTTGGCGAGGGCAAGTTTTTCGTCGCCGTGAAGATCGTGGTTGCCGAAAGCGGGATAAACCGGAATCTTCTTCTCGCGCCAAACCGCGGTTTCGCTGTCCCACACCTTCCAGTCGTTCTTGTCATAACCGTTGTAGACGATGTCGCCTCCGAAGGAGATAAACGCAGGATTGGTCTGCGCAATCGCTTGTACCAATGCCTGACGCACGGCCGGGTTCGCCGCTTCGGTGTCCTTGGGATCGTGGAAGCGCGAATCTCCATAGGCGACGAAGTGGAAGGGCGTGCTCACTTGCAGTTGCAGTTCCACCGGTTCGGCTTGAGGCGCCGCCTGCGAATGCGAACGGGTGCACGCAACGCAGGCGAGAAGAATAACAACCGGCAATTTTTGTAAGAGCTTCATTTAGCGGCCCACCACCAGCACTTCAAACTGTCCCGCTTCCGCGGTGGACAGGAAGAGACGGTGTGTCTTGGGATCGAGCGCCATGGTCTTCGCCTTGGGCAGCGTCTTCACATTTTCGACAACGGAGTACTTGTCCGGGCTGTCCTGGTGAATCACCGTGACGGTGCCTTCCCCATTGGAGTTGAAAACCAGCCGCGAGTCGGGATCGAAAGCGGTAGCATCCACGTGGTCGCCAATTGGAAGCGTAGCGATCACTTGTCCTGTATCCGCATTCATGACGGCCATCACCTTGCTGCGGCAGCCGATGAACAAGCGCCGATTGGGCCGGTCCATAGCAATGCTGGAAGGAGACGCACAAGGAGCCGTCGGCCAGCGTTGTTCGACCTTCAGCGTGCGGGAATTGATTTTCAGAAGCAGGCTCGCATCCTCCAAGTTATCGTAAACATACCCCGAACCATCGGCGACCGCAAACTCGGGACCGCCGCCGAGATCAACCGTTCCCGCCACTTTTCCGTCCGCCGTCTGAATGGCGGTGGCGCTGTTACTGTCGCCATTAAATGCGAACACGCGGGAGGTGGCGGAATCGTAAATGATCGCGTCTGGTTTCTTGCCCACCGGGACTTCCGCGATCGTCTTTAGCGTCTTCAAATCGAAGATAGTGACCGTCGAAGACTGGCCGTTACTGACGAATCCCCGTCCCAGTTCTGGAGCGATGGCAATTCCATGTACACCGGGAGTGTTCTCGATCTTGCCGACGATGGCGCCCGAATCGACATCGAGCACCTCGACCTGGGTTCCGTGGGAAACGTACAGGCGGCGCGCGCCTTCATCGATGGCGAGATAGTCCCAACTGCCTTGGCCGGCGACAGGAATTTTCTTGGTGATGTGGTACCCCCCGGTGGTTTGGGCTGATGCCGCAGAAAGGCTCAAGGACAGGGCGAGGACAAATAGTGTTTTCAAGAGGCTCCTCCAAAGAATGTTTGATTCAAGATGTGCAGATTGAACTAAATGACAACGGAGCAAGCGAGGCAGGCCGAGCGATCCCGCCTCGCCGCACCCTAGAACTTGAGGCGAAGCATGAATTGAAGCTGCCGCGGCAATCCCGTGCCCGTGTTGGGGGAAGCCTTGTTGTCGTTGTTGTTGTTGAAGTTGTTGAACGAGCTGATGATCCCGAAGTTGCCAGGATCCGTCAGGGAGCCTGTCGATGTAGCAGTAGGATCGTAGTAGAGGGACAGGACGCTCGGGTCCGCCAGTTGAGTATGGTTGAAAATATTGAACGCCTGGATCCCCAAGTCCATCGAAAAGCGCTCGGTGAGCTTTGTTTCCTTCGTAAGGGCCAGATCGATTTGCCAACTATTTAAGGCGCGAATCAGGCCGTTGGGGGCATCTCCATAGCGTGTGAAGTTTCCGTTTGCGTCGACCGGTGGAGCCTGGAATGCCGCCATGTTAATGAATGGCGTGCCCGTCGTTGGGGTGAGAGGGTGCGGATTTGGCAAAGTCAACGGCACCCCAGGAACAACGTCGGGCCGCACACTGGTTTGATCATTGCCATCGGGAAGGAGGTAAGTAGGGGAGAACCCGTCGAACTGCCCTCCAACAATGTTAGGACTATGGCCGAGGTCCATGTTAACGGTTAATGGGTGGCCAGTGTGCCAGAGGGCGACGCTGCTGAAGCTCCAGCCTCCAACCACCTTGCCTATCGCTCCAGAACCGTTCAGGTAAGCTTTGCCGGGCCCAAAGGGCAATTCATAGACGGCATTCGCGGTGAAGTTGTTACGAATATCGAAGACGCTCGGCCCTTTGTCGCAGGGGAGGCAGTTCACATTTTGCGGCCCGTTCGACTCTCCCCCGCCAACCGACCCGTCGTTGATGGAGTGGGACCAAGTGTAACGCGATTGAAAGGACAGGCCCCGGCTAAAGCGGCGCTCCAGCGACAACCCAAGGGCGTTGTAGGTGCTTGAGCCGATGTCTCTCTTTATGTCCACCGAACCAAAAGGATCTCCGCTGGGATAATACAGATCCAATGGACGGAAGCAGTCGCCATCGGCAGGGTTAAGAGTGACCGGAGGGGTGCAGAGATTGACGCCGCCGCGGGAGAACAATCGCACCCCACGGCTCCCAAGATACTGAGCGGAAGCCAGGAAATTGGCGGGCAACGCTTGCTCGATGGTCAAGCCCCACGTTTCCGAATAGAGATCGCGCCGGCCTTGCCGCTGTAAGGCGCGCGGGTGGGAGCCTGCCTTGTTGAGGCCAACAATTGACGAAAGATCAGGATCTGTCTGCTCAAAGGCCGGTACCACCGTAAGAGCCCCGCTCGTCTTTATGCGGAAGGTGTCGCTCTCGAGTCCGGCGTTCAAGTCGTCATTTTGCGCAGCACCGTGATAGATGCCGAAGCCAGCACGAATGACTGTGTTTCCGTGCAGGGCGCTCGGAGCCCAGGCCAACGCGATTCTGGGGTCGAAGTTCCTGTAATTGGGGTTGTACAAGTCCGGGTTCTTGGGGCACGTAATGCTCGGGTTTACGGGACCAGGATTCGGCGGCACGTTGAATGAGCCCGAACCCAGACAGACTCCGTGAAACTGATCCTGATCGTATACTGTTGTCCGATTGGTTGCTTCGTGAGCCACGCCGTAGTATTCCCAGCGGAGTCCCGCCGTTAGTGTGAGAGTCGAACTGGCCTTCCAGGTGTCCTGGAAATACGGCATGAAGAACGTCCGGCGCAGCCGGTGACAACACCAGGGAGCGTTATAGGTGAGGTTGTCGAGTGTGGCAGTCACTAAAGAATTGTCATCACTGAAGTTCAAGTTGTTGTCGGAAGTCTGGCCCTGATTGAGTCGGACGCGGCGAACCTCAAAGCCGGTCTTGAAGGCATGTCGGCCATGGGTCCAAGTCAGGTTGTCAACGACTCCATAGGTCGTGCCAACTTCGATGTCGGCCGTGTTGTCGTTGAGCCCGACGAAATTCGCCGTACTCACTGCATACGTGAGCGCGCTCGCTTGAGGATTGTGGAAGGGCGAGCGATTGATGTAGACCTTGGCCTCATTGAACAGATTCGGGGTGAAGGTTTGCTGCAGAGCCAACAGGTAATTCGCCGGGTGATTGATGGTTTGCAGCTTATCCGCCGGGAGACCGCTGCCATTCGGCGCATTGACCAGGCTGATGTCGCGCTGGGCGCGGCCATACAGCAGAGTCTTCTCGTTGATCTTGTGGTCGATCCGCACCAGCCACGTGTCTTCGTGCACTGTGGTCGGGGTCGCCGCCGTCAACTGATCTGCGTCGCTGTTTGTTGAACTGACTTGGAAAGCGGTGTCCGGATAAGTAAAGCGGGGCGCGCACCCGTTGATCGTGGTAGTCGAGGCTCGCCAGGGAAATGCCTGCATGATAGGGCACATTACGTTCTCGTTCGGGCCGTTTAGCACCTGCCCCTGGAACGTGGGCCCAGGTACTTGGTATTGCTGCGTGGTCGATTGCAACTGTCGAAGGCCCTCGTAGCTGAGAAAGAAGAATGTGTTGTTCTTGACGATCGGCCCACCAACCGTCATTCCGTATTGCCCCATGCGAAATGGGGGAATGGCCGGGTTCCCATTCAGGTCGTAGTCGTTAAAGTTGCGCGCATCAAAAACGGAATTCCGAAAGTAGCCGAAAACCGTACCGTGCCAATTGTTCGTGCCCGACTTGGTTTCAATGTCGACCTGGCCGCCCGCCTGCGTGCCGTACTCGACATCATAAAGAGCACTGTTGACGCGATATTCTTCGATTGCATCCTGCGAAATCTGCAGACGGGTTTGGGATTTCTGCGCCTGCTCCTGGATGCCGCCGGCGTCCACGCCGTCAATCTGAAAGTTGTTGTCGTCCCGTGCGCGGCCGGCAAAGCGAATCGTGCGCTGATCGCCGCCACCGTCATCCTGCGCAAACGGGGCGAGCAGAGTGAAACTCGCCCAGTCGCGGCCATTATTCGGGAGATTGGCAATTTGATCGGTGCCGATCACAGTAGCAGCTTCGGCGGAGGTGTGGTTAGAAGGGGCGTTGGATGCTGTGACCTCAATTGTTTCTGTAATCGCGCCGACTTGAAGCCGTACATCCAGCGTGCGCGTCTGGCCCACTCGTAATATGACCTCTTCAACCACACGGGTCTTGAATCCGGTATTCGCAACCGTGACTTTGTAGCGTCCGACAGCCAGGCCGGGGAAGCGGTAGTAGCCGCTCGAGTTCGTGCGCTGTTCCTGCGTGAGATCCGTGTCCACGGCGAGGATCTTCACGCTGGCCCCGACGACAGCGACTCCCGATGGATCGGCCACCGTGCCTTCGAGTTCAGCGCGATCGACTTGGGCAAACGCCGTTGTTCCTAAGATCAGGGCTAGGATTGCCGCCGCAGCGCATTTCGAAAAAAAGGGAAGAATCGAGGGGGAGTGTTCTGGCTTCATAAACTTCAGCTCCTCAATAACCAAGCACATCGAAACCGAGAAAGGCCTGAACATGGCTCCTGGCGGAATGCAACTCACTCAGGAACTGCAGGGTCTCCCTGAAACGGCAATGTCACCCGGTCGAAGTGATAACGATTTTACGAAGACGCTGTGAAGCGGTTATTAAAGGAAGGTTAATAATCTTTCAGACTCTGTTCTCCAAGCGCGTTCGCGTTCTACTCTAGTGCTCAGATCTCGCGACCAATCGGAACCGGACAGGCTCGTTCGATGAAACTGCTAGTTGTAGAAGATGAACGGCGAATGTTGGAATTGCTGCGAAAAGGCCTGACTGAGGAAGGACACACGGTCGCGTGCGCCGCGGATGGCAGCGAAGGATTGCAGATGGTCCGGGACTGCGACTTCGATGTGGTGATTCTCGACGTGATGATGCCCAAGATGGACGGATTTGAATTGGCCAGACGCATGCGGGCCGAGAACAATTGCACGCCCATCTTGATGCTCACCGCGAAGGACTCTGTCCCTGACATCGTGAATGGCCTGGACCTGGGTGCGGACGACTATGTGACCAAGCCATTCTCCTTTAGCGAACTGCTGCTGCGACTGCGCGCGGTGAGTCGAGGCGCGGTTGCTCCAAGGAGAACGCAGCTGCAGGTCGGCGACTTATTCCTGGATCCCGCCAGCCGCGAGGTCTACCGCGATGGCGTGCGCGTCAGTCTGACGCGCACCGAATATAGCCTATTGGAACGGCTCATGCGGGACGCGGGAGAAGTTATACCGCGGGAAATCCTGATTGCGTCTTCGGGCCGCGAAATGGGGAGCAATACGCTGGATGCCTTTGTGCGGCTGCTGCGAAACAAAATCGATTGCACTGATAATGCTCGGCGAAAACTGATTCACACCGTCCGCGGTGTCGGGTACGTTATTGCTCTGGATTGGCAATCATGAGAAGACTCTCTATCGGCTTTCGGCTCACCTTGTGGTATCTGGCGATCTTTGCTGCGGCCCAGCTTTGTTTTGGCATCGGCATGTGGTTTGTCCTTCGGCAACACCTCTACAGTATTGCCAACGAGGGATTGACCGCTCAGATCGAGGACGTGACTCATTTCCTGGAATCGCAGAAGAAGAAGAATATGACGTTAGTCAAACTTCGGGAAGAGGCCTCCGAAGCTTACGATTTGGAGCACTCTGGCGACTTTTTGCAAGTTTATGATGAGGATGGAAACTGGATCTTTCGCGCTCCTTCGTTGGAACGAAATCAATTTCCGCCGATATCACCTGGCGTTGTGAAAGGTACTTCATTTCAGAACCGTCAGCTGGGAAATAAGCCCTTTCGTTTCATTACGCAAAGGATCGAGGTGAATGGCCGTTCGTACACGGTGCAGACAGGCCTTTCCACCGATCAGATCATTGCCACGCTGTCTCTGTTTCGGCGTTATCTCCTGATGCTGGCTCCGCTGTTGCTGCTCGCCGCTGCATCCGGGGGCTACTGGCTGAGCCGCAAAGCCTTGTCTCCGGTCGATGCAATCACTCAGACTGCGAGAAACATCGGCGGCAGCAATCTAGGCGACCGGTTGGAAAAACTGACGACTGGCGACGAGCTTCAACGATTGTCAGACACGTTGAATGAAATGCTGGCGCGCATTGAAAGCGCCTTCCTTCGTGTGACTCAGTTCACCGCGGATGCTTCGCACGAACTACGCACTCCGATCTCGCTGATTCGCACCGAAGCCGAGATCGCGCTCCGGAAGTCGAGAGGAAACGAGGAATATCGAGAAGCTTTACGCCACGTCCTGCTGGAGGCGGAACGAACTTCGTCCCTGATCGAAGAGCTGTTGTCGCTCGCCCGTGCCGATTCCGGGCGTGAGAGCTTGCCTCTTGCGCCACTCGACTTGCGCGCAACGATCACAGAAACCGCGAACGACTGGCGCCAGCTAGTGGAGGCTCGTAATCTCCAATTTAATCAAACTATCGCGGATTGTGAACTTCCAGTCTTGGCAGATCGCGGATCCGTGAAACGATTGCTGGCCATCCTGCTCGACAACGCAGTTAAGTACACGCCGTCCCCAGGAGTCGTCGAACTCCGTGTGGAAGCGCGCAATGACAAGGCCGTAATCGCTGTGCGCGACACGGGGGTTGGAATCGCCGAGCAAGACCAAGGCAGAATCTTCGAGCGTTTTTACCGCGTGGACAAGGCGAGAAGCCGCGCGCTTGGCGGAGCCGGAATCGGCCTTGCCATCGCCGATTGGATTGTGCAGCAGCACCGTGGGTCAATCGCGGTTCAAAGCTCGATTTGCAATGGATCTACCTTTCTCGTCGAGCTTCCTCTGCAGCCGGCGTCGGCAGTTTTGGATCGATCGCAGGCAAACGCGTTCACGGACTACGCCGACAACTCGCCAGAAAGGCCTCGCGGTTGATCGGTCGACCGCGAGCTTCGGGCATCCGACTTTCGAGCAAACGAGCTGCGCCCACGGCCTCATCGATTTCAAGATCGAGGCTGCATCGGTCGATCCTCGTCGCGATTCACAAATAGTGTCATTGGCGATTTTCCCCTAGTGGACTATCGGACACTCCGAAGTCGCCACTGTCCGCGCCTTTCCAGATCAGGCCTCGCGCGGCTCAGATGCCGAGAGAGGTACGAGAGGGCCTTCCCTTAAGGATGGTCGGCGCGGCCTGCCGAGACACTATTTGCCACGCTGGCGAGCAGACTCTTTCTATTACTGGGGATTGGGACGAGACTCGTGTCCATTCCGCTACTGATCGTGATCATAACGGCGATTGCGACCACAAAGATGCCAGAATTGTTTCACGCAAACCAGGGTTTCTGGCACATGGTTAGCGATGCCCGCACCGATTTTGCCATGTTCTGCTGCTTAGTCTTTCTCATTTCAGTGGGTGGCGCGAGTTGGTCTCTTGATGCAATGCTTTCCAAACACCACCGAAATAGTGGCTGATGTGTGCCGCATGCTGATACGAGGATTATCAGGGGGGCTCGATGAACGAATCGTCTGAATCCCGTCGCCAGTTTCTAAAAGCAGCACGTCTATCAGCCGGAGCGGCTTTCCTGTCCTCTGGCACTATCCTCGCGGAATCGGGAATTCCAATACAGAGCAACGACTCGCCTACTGCTTCGGAGTCCGGTTCCCCCGACTACACGTTGCACATCAAGACTGTCCCCGGCAACTCGTGTGAAGGTGTGCAGAGGTACATTTGATGTGTGTCCAATCACCAGCGGAAGCTCTTTTTCGGCCTCATCCGGATTCATGTACCGATATCGTATGACATAGTTGGACCGTCGCATTCACAGTGCGGGTCGATCTTACTGAGAAGGCAGAAGCGCCGATGAGGGGTCAAGGACTTCATTCAAAATTAGTGTTGTTCCTGTTTCTTACGCTTGCCGCTTCACGCCTATGGGCGCAGGGCCCACCGTACCAAACCGACGATCCGGTTCCGGTAGACCTGCACCATTACGAGTTCTACATTTTCGGCAGCACGGACGGAACTCCGGCGGAAACCGATTCCACGGGTCCGGCTTTCGAGTTCAACTGGGGTGCCATCCCGAGGGTGCAGCTTCACGCCATTCTGCCCTGGGGTTCTATCAATCCGTCGAACAATCCTGTCTATCGGCCCGGCGGCACCGGTCCTAGCGCCTTTGGTCTCACCGATATCGAACTGGGCGCAAAGATCGCCTATATCAAAGAATCGAAGTACATTCCTCAGATCGGCACTTTTACGATGTTTGAAATCCCGACCGGTAGCTACGACAAGGGACTCGGCGTGGGAAAGGTTTGGTACAAACTTCCCCTCTGGTTCCAGAAGAACATAGGACACTGGCTCATGGACGGGGGCGCCGGTGAAACCATCGTCCCACAAACCCAGTACCGCAACTTCCCGTATGGCGGATTCCTGGTGAAATACACCTTTGGTGAGCGGTTTGAGTTAGGAAGCGAGGTCTTTGCGCATGGGCGTGAAGGCTTCGCCACGCCGCAGACAGAAGCCTCGACGATGATTGATCTGGGTGGTGTATATCACCTGAAGCATCATGAAGGAGAGCAGTTTTTGTTTTGCTACGGCCACTCTGTTGCCGGCCAGACGGAAAATTATGCCTACGTCGGCATGTACTGGACATGGGGAAAAGGCAAGAAGAATCCGGACGCGGACAACGCTTGGGTACCAGCGCCGATGCACGCTGCAGGATTTCAATGAACCCTGGCTTGAGATCGGTTTCAGGACTGATTGGCATGGAATCGGCGGACGAGTTCGCGATGAAAGCCTCGCTTGCAAAGGTGATGCCACACGGATACGAAGTGCTAGGCTCTTTTACGATCAATGGCCGGATGCTTACTCGCGGCGTCCGCGTGGTCACAGACGGTCCGTTACACCGTCCCGGCCGCGTCGGTCGGGGACGATTTCTCCGCCTACCACCAAACCCTGGATAGTGCGGCTGATTTCACGCTTTTGAGCAGCAAGCGGCTAATTCCGGCGGAGACGAGAGCATACGTTCGCGCGGTGACGGCAGGCGAGCACCTCCTCACAAACAACAGCTTGCCCGGATGCAGCGCGGCGGAAATGCTTCGAATAGACGACTGTCCTTTGACTGTCCAATAAGGATTCCCTGTCGCTCCTTACAAGGTCTTTCGAGGGCCACCCGCGTCTTGTAAGTTGTTGAAATTCCTGTTATCCGTGGGCTCATAACCCAAAAATCAGTTCGGCCCGAGTAGATCAGGGTACGCGCACGCTCGGCGAACGAAAGCTCGGGAACAGGAGGATGATCACTCGCGCGGCTGGTGCTTGCATGTTTTCTGATGAATGAGGAAGTCAGGAATGGTGTCCCCTTCGATCATGCGCCGTCTCGCGGCATATCGCCGATTATCGCGGCTCTGCGGATCGGAGAGCAGGTCGCCGAGCGTCCGTGATCGCGGCGTCTAGCCTGGCTGCAATGGCAGCGAAAGCGGGTGTGGGGCCGTTCCAGCGCAACTCGTCAACATCGTCGAAGAGATTGATATCGGTCCGGAGCGTAGCAAGGGTGCGGAAAAGCAGTGCGTGGTCCCGCTCACGAGACAGGGTGTCTGCCAGGGCACTCGCGTTGGACACGTTTACATGCCAGTCGCGCCAGTCCGTGGGAATAGATTCAAGATGGCCGAACTTCGAGAGAACGGCAGCCGACGATTTCGCACCCCAGCCTCGCAATCCCGGATAACCATCTGCGGCATCGCCCACGAGCGCAAGGTAGTCGGGAATTGATGCAGGCATGACGCCGAACTTCTGAATGACACCCGCCTCGTCTATGGTCACGCGCGTCCGGCGATTCAGCTGCACAACGCGCGTACCCCTCACGCATTGGGCTAGGTCCTTGTCCGGTGTGCAGATGATCACACGTTCGACGCGCATATCCTGAGCTGCCGCCATCGCCGATGCAGCGAGGGCGTCGTCCGCCTCGAACTCAATCATTGGCCACACGATAATGCCGGCCGCAGCGAGGACTTCCTCGAGCAGAGGGAACTGTGTCAACAGGTTGGACTCGACGCCCTCGCTGGTTTTGTAGTCGGGCCACAGTGCGTTTCGAAAAGATTCGATGACGTGATCGGTTGCGACGGCTATGTGCGTCGCGCCGCCCTTCATCATTCCCAGCACCGACGCAAGGACTCCTCGGACCGCGGCGACCTCCCGCCCCTCTGCATCCCGCGCGGAAGGCAGCGCGTAATAATGCCGAAACAGTTCGTATGTGCCGTCGACCAGATGGATGTCCAAGTGAGCAGCTCCAAGACAACCGTATAGGATGGGTCAGGACTCAATCAACTGTTTGCTTTGCAGCATCAGACCGCTGCGCGTGAAATCGTGAGTGATAGGATTGCTTCACCCCAAACACTCGTGCAGTCCTGCAATTCCCAACTCGGAGAGATCCCGGATGTTTTCACGAGCGCCCAAAATGCGCGAAGGCGCGATCGGCATCGATTTTGGAACGACGAACAGTTCAATCGCCTATGCCAACAATTCAGATGAGCACCCCAACTTGATCATCTGGAAGCCCAGCGCGTGTACCGGGTGTGCCGGGGCAATTTTCGCTGATTTCACGTGGCAGGCAAGCCGAGAGGAGTACGAACGAGCACTTGGGTTTGACTTCTCCTGCATCACACGCTTTCACGAGTGCCGCACACCGGACGAGTTCCTCCCCACCGCCGCGCAAGTGCTCAAGGTGGATGAGGAAAACAGACTCGGAGAGATGGTCGGAAAAATCCCATGCGACACGCGGTGCGCTCGCATCTTGGGGCGTGATAGCGATTTTGTTGAGGTTGTGCGGATCAAGAGAGTGAATAGAAGTGACGGGAAGATCACAATCGCCGATTACGAATTGATGAAGGCATTGAAAGGCAAGACCTTGAACCTCAGAGACCTTTACTACACCAAGCAATTCGTTGATGAGGTCGAGGTCGCGAACACCGGCTACATTTCGCAACCTCTTCTCCAAATCGGCGGTGAGAGAATTGTTTACTTTAGCGAGATTCTTCAGCACCCAACCGCATGGTCTGATTGCGCGATCATGGCTGCTACCCAGCAGAATTTGGACGCAACTATGGGTGGCGTAGCGGAAGACCGCTCTGGCGTTTTGGGACAAGAGTAGCGGGTAGTTGTTGTTAAATCGCATCTCTGACAATGCCGGCGCGGTCAATCACTTTTTGAGCGTGCCGCTCCGTGCACTCCGAAGAGCGCGCCATTTCGCTCTCGTTGAAGGTTCTGCCATACCAACCAAGGCTCGCCTCGTAATCCGTTTCAGGTCAGAAACTCAGTCCGACCCATGCATCTCTTCGGTCACACGTTCGATCATGATTACTATTTCGAACTCCCCAGTGAGGGGGAGCGGGATACCCAATCAATAGCTCGATGTTCTACTGCACACCATCGC
>Ga0182027_10010619_pt1 | contig 13067 bp, 10 predicted proteins | sample 712E1DmetaG_FD_121300 | JGI IMG/M metagenome (GOLD analysis project Ga0182027, IMG submission 121300) | Permafrost microbial communities from Stordalen Mire, Sweden - 712E1D metaG (Illumina Assembly) | ecosystem: Environmental > Terrestrial > Soil > Wetlands > Permafrost | place: Sweden...
CCGCATAAAGATGGACGCGCTGCTGCGCGGGATGATCTACTGCTCATGCTGCGGCTCGGGCATGTACTCCACGTACTCAGCCAACAAGGAGCGCCGCTACCGCTACTACGTGTGCTACCGGTCCCAGCAAAAGATCGAAGGCTACTGCACCTCACGGTCCGTGTCCGCACCGTTGGTCGAGGATGCGGTCGTCGAGAGCATACGGCGCGTGGGCGTCCACCCAGACGTGCTCGCCGAGACCGCGGTCGCGGCGCGCCAGCGACTCGCAGAGATCGTCACAGGCTTACGCGGGGAACTGAACACGACGAACGGTCGCGTTAAGAATCTGAAGTCTCAGGTCGCCCGTGTTCGAAACCCGGACGCGCAGCGATTGGCCGAAATCCGGGAGCAACTCTCTGCCGGCGAAGCCCGCGCAGAGGCGCTTCGGAAGGAGATTCTGCGCCGGGAGAAGCAGCGGATCGATGAAAAGGAGCTGCGGCGAGCGATGGACTCCTTCGAGGAAGTGTGGAAGACCATGAGCCTGGAAGAGCAGCGCAACCTGCTGCGCCAACTCGTTGAGAAGGTCGGTTACGACGGGCGGACCGGCAAGGTGACGGTCAGTTTCAAATCGGCTGAGGTGAAGGAACTGGTTCAGAAGGAGGCAGTACGATGAGCGCCGTCAATGGGACGCTGCAGGTCGAAGTCAGCATCGCCCCGGCGAAGGGACGCAAAGGCGGCCAGCGTCGTAGCACCGCCGGGCCCAAGTTGCCCGACACGCCGCGCATCCCGCGAATCGCGCGCCTGATGGCGCTCGCGGTCAAGTTTCAGGATATGGTGGACCGTGGCGAGGTGCGCGACTACGCCGATCTCGCGCGGTTAGGGCACGTGACGCGTGCCCGCGTTACCCAGATCATGAATCTGCTGCACTTGGCGCCGGATCTCCAGGAGCAACTTCTATCGCTCGCCCACAATTCAGCCGCGGCCCAGCCCATGGTAGAACGGCACATTCGCCGGGTCGCATCTGCGGTTGAATGGTGTGAACAAAGGCGGCGATGGAACGTTGAGGAACGAAGCTGAGCTCCGGGCTCCGATTACCAAGACCGAATTCACACTGGATAGCCGCTGACGCTTCCAGGTCCGTCAACTGTCCTTCGGAGGCTCCGATCCCGGCTCTGGCGGCACCGACTGGGAGCGAGGCGGCGTGATGTTGGTGTTCCGGGAGAGCATGATGCTCTCGTTGATTCTCCCTACGATGCCGGCTGTCAGCACCTTTCGAGATGGCTTGCTAGTGAAGGACAGGCCCAGCTCATGTGCCATCAGCTTCAGGTCCGCCGTCCCAATCTCTTGCAGCCGGGATTCAACCCGCTCGGGCGACTGTTCCTTCCATGTGCGCACCAATCCATCGAAGGCGGAAATCGCTTCTTCTGCCGACATGGTCGGTTGTTCCGGCGCGCCGTTCGCGGGCCGTCTCGGCCCTTTCGAAGTCGCCTGGCCTGGGAGGTTGGACACCCCAAACGACCTCTTGACGTGACGCTCGATCTGATTCACCCGCCCAGCGATTTCTCGAAGAGCCTCCCGGATATCGGCCATCTGTCGGCCGAGGTGCTCCAGTTCCTCGTCACGGCTTCGAAAGGGCTGCTGGTTGTGCTCCGACATAATCTAATGCCTCACTCCAAAGGGCTTTGAACGGGTCCACCAATTCGTAAGGAATGCCGCCAGACGTGATCGCGCGTTTCACGCCGACCCGCTCCGGTATCCAGGACTTGAAGAACTTTGCCTCGATCTGCTGCTTTTCACTTGCTTCCCTGCAAACCTGAGCCACTTCCCGGATATAGAACTGAGCTTCTTTCGTCGGCGAGCCGGACCATGTCTTCGCCTTGTTCATGAACACACCGATCTTCGGAAGCGGGAACGGCTCGATCCTCATCTTGAGGCTGTTCAAGATCAGGTTCGTACCCTTTGACGCGAAGAAGTCAGGGTTTACGGGAATCAGGATCAAGTCGCAGCAGGAAAGGACGCTATAGGAAAGTAGCGTGAACGACGGCGGGCAGTCGAACAGCACCAGGTCGTATTGCGGCATGCCGGCCGAGTTGGCGATCTTTCCCAGTAACCGGCGGATGAAATCCTTCACGCCGTCACGGTTGAACACCTCGAGTTCCATCCAATAGAGGTCCTCCACGGACGGGACGAAGTGCAGGTTCTCGGAAAGTTTGTAGATGAAGTCGAATCCGACGGCGAAATCGAAATGGGTCGCAGGCTTCGTGAACTGATCCAGTGCATCGAAGATCGTCTTCCGCTTGGCTATCGCTTGCCCGTACCATTTGCCAAACTTGTCATGCAGTTTGCCGGTCGCCTCGTTCAGCGCGATGGCCTGAGTCAGCGACATCTGGGCGTCGAGATCGAACATCAGAACATTCGTGTTGCTAAACGAGGAAACCAGGTCCGCCAGACACCAGGTGACAGTGGTCTTCCCCACTCCTCCCTTGAAGTTGATCGTGGCGATCGTTTTCGGTGATCTGCGCGCCGCTACCGGCATCTGTACCTCCTTCCGAACTCAAAGGCCGTGGTTAGGCCGGCTTCGTTTCTCGGCCGCCGTCTAGCGTGAAGCTATCGCGCGCAGCCAGATCTCGAAGCTGCCCTATGATCTTGATTGTCTGCTCAATGCTCGATAGCATCTTTCGGTAGTGCGCCACGTCCGGCTCAGCTAAGACTAACCCACGCCTGTCCTTCAACCACTTTTCAGCCACCTGGTAACCGCCGACCATGAAATTCCAGACCGGCGGCGTGACCCGGTCGAAGTACTGAGACCCATTGATATGCACGTCACCACTCTTGTATTTCGGGAATCCGGCGTCCACTTCGCCGCGCCCGGCACCGCGCAGTCCAGATTGAGCACCTGTCTTGGCGGAGCCTTCACAATTGTCCATCCCGTGCAACGAAATCAGTTCCTTTCCTGCAACGCTGATACGATGGAACGCCTCGCGAGATGCGGGCAGGGGTACCCGAGGGAAATCTGTTCTCAGTAATTCGTCGTATCGCTCAACGTACCATGGTGACCAAAGAACAGCGTAGACATACCCCAAGACGTCCCGAGCACCGAAGCCAAGACGCAAGTCGCCACAGTCATGATCTGTCTGGAACCTGAGGTTAGTGTGTTGGGCAAGGGCGTCAATAAACCGAGGCGCTACGTTGAGAGTCCGATTGCGCTGCTCCGTGTTCTCCCTCCTTCCATACAGGCCCGGTGCCTCGTCGTACAGATAGAGTGGGGAAATATAGCTCCCGTCATACGGAGTTGCGAGCTTGTGCTGTCCCACTGGCAGGGCGGTAATGAACACCGAAAAGCGCTCCTTAGTTTGTCGTGTACTGATTAGGCCGAGGTTCGCGAAGAGCAAATGGTCGTTGATGTCCGGACGGTGGTAGTCGAACGCAAAGGACCCGTAAAGCATGTACCTGAAATCGAAGGGCCTGTAGAGGCAGCGGACGGGCGACACGCCACGCAGGTCTTGCTTCCGAGCCTCTCGCAACGTCCAATCTCGGTTATCGGCCAGGTCGTACTTTGCCCGGATCAACGCGTCCGTCAGTCCGGCATCCCTGAAATCGCGGATTCGCCGCCGGGCGTCGGCATCTGTGAATGCGATGGCGAAATGATCCCGATGCGAATTCGGGCCGAGCAGGGTGCGAGGAAAGATTTCGGTAATACGCCATCCATGCTCATACTCCTCAACCAAATCGTCCTGCCTCGGGATGAAAAGGTACAGCGGGCTCCCAGGCTGGATTGCAGTCCAAAGGTAGTTGGCAGCAGACCGTCTCGAAAGTAACTCGTATTTCACTTCGCGCGTACCCCATAGGTCGGCGTGCTTGACGCTTGGCTTGCGAACCAGGGGCTGCGAACAGAATAGGCCGATTGCCACGCCCTGCTGGATGTCGAAAACATTACTATCTGAAGTGCCATCTGGCGGGGTCTCGTTCTTCTTGATGTTCCCGTGAAGGTCTAGGAGGTTGCAGCCTCGGAATGTGTGGAGAAGCGACTGCCGCATGCCCCTGAACGTCGGGTTGTCCAGGTAGCTGTGGTTCGTAATAAATCCCAGAATGCCGGCGCCAGCAGATGCGATTCGTGACTGGCCGTATCTGATAAACTTCACGTAGTCGTCGTTCAGCCACTTCGGGTTGCGCTCTCCCAGCGGTTTCCCGTCCACGTTGAAGAAACTGTCCGCTCCATCGCGGAGTCGGCACCGCATCAGGTCGTAAATCCAGTCGCCTTTATTGGCCGAATGCCCGGAATACGGCGGGTTTCCGATCACGACCGTGATCGCCTTCTTCTCTTTTACGACGTCGGCCTGCATCGCCTCCTGGGATAGAAAGTCCGGCAGGAAATCCAACTTGCGGGTGCCCTTTTCAGGCGGCTCCAACGTGTTCGTGAGAAAGACTCTGAGCCGTTCGGCCGATTCGAACCTGTACCCGGTCTGCCGCAGTCTCAGCCCGATCTTCATGTGGGCGACGGCGTAGGGCGCCATCATCAACTCGAATCCACGTATCCGGGGCAGAAGATGCTTGGGTACGTACTCGTTCCAGGCCTCTTCGATTTCGGCACGGCTTTTCTTCTGGTTCTTCCACTTCGCAGCCATGGTCGCATAGACGACCTCTACTACCTCCTCCAGGAAGGTTCCCGTGCCGGTTGCCGGATCGAGGATCTGTACGAACGGCTCGCCCGGTTTCGCCTCTTTGGGAATCAATAGGCCTGGCAGGCGCGCAGCCATCTCTCCCCAGGTCGTCGTGTCGGCCAGGCCATCGGCAAGCCCAAATTCCCTTTGGAGGATCTCGTGGACGGAGCGGACGATGAAGGAAACCACCGGCTTGGGCGTGTAGAATACCCCGCGCTGCACTTTCTGGTCCCGGTCGTAAATGGTGAGGAAGGTCTCATAGAAGTGAATGACGGGATCTTCCTTGCCGCCGCCGGACTGCCGGCCGAAGTCTTCCAGCACGGCTTCGATGTTAGTGTTCCCCAACAAAGTGACCATCTCAGACAAGCCGAGATCGTCAAAATTGATCTGGCCCTTCCTGTGGCCGCTGATGGCCGCCAATTGGGCGAAGAGATCTTTGAGGAACCGGTTCGTATTGGGAACCATGGCCTCGAGGTGCGCGAGTCCGAGCACCTCTTCGCCGGTACACCGCGCAGAAAACAGGCCGTAAGCGATAGTCTGCGCCACCATGTCGGCGAAGCCTTCCGCCGTCAGGTCGTGAATCAGCGCTCTCTGGAACGAGTCGAGAAGTCCGTGCAGCGGCCCGTCGGGCCGTTCGTACTTCAAAACCTGGAGGACCAGGTCACGAGTCCGCGCTGCAAGCGCGGCGAGCCGCTCGCTCAGGTCCTTTGACGTGCGGATTGGCTCGCGGTAGCCGGCAGTAAACGCAGCCGCCCATTGCCGTCGCCATCGATCCAAATCAGTTGTGTCGGCCGGCCACTGGAGCCGCTCCATGTGTAGACGTTCCAAGTAATAGAAATGCGTCTCGCGTTCGTCCCAACTGAAGGTTTCCAGGGTCGGTTCGGCACCGGTCTCTTCGCGGAAGTGCGAGAAGGTGATTCGGCGGTGACCGTGCTCACCCAAGGACGAGATAAAGAGGAGATCCTTACAGTTCCAGACGGCTCGATCTGCCGCTCGTGCACTCGCGCGCTTTTTCGGCACGAGGGCCCGCAGGATTCGACGCATCACCACGACCGGCAGGTGGCGGCTCTCAAATTCGATCCAGAAGACACCCCACGGCTGGTTCGTCGTGAGGGGGCGAAGGTGCTTGATCTCGCGGATCTTTACCTGGCAGTCCTCATCGAGGCCAAGCTCTTCGGGCTGGTATTCAAATGTCAGCTCATCGACTTCAGCCAGATCGATGGGCCAGTCCAGGTCCTTCTGCAAATATTTTAAGAGGCTCTCAAAATCCCGAATCTTGCCGATCTCTTCCGCTATCCCTAACGCCATATCGTTCCATCCTGCACCCTGGTGCCTCTAAGAGAGTTCCATCCACGCCTTCAGGTGCGCTTTGACTCCAACAGGTGCAACCATTTGCCTCAGGTACGTGTTCTTGATGTGCTTGTCGACCTTCGCCCGGATCTCGGACAGGGTTTTCTTCTCGGTCGTTTGACGCCGCAGCGTCTCGGGCGTACACCGGATGAACTCGATGATTTCGGCTGGCTCTTCGGCGATCTTCTCCGTCGCCAAGTCAAACAGGTACCAGCGAGTGTCGCCAGCCTCCTCAGTCCAGTCCTCTGCTATCTGATGCTCCTTCTGTTTGGTTTCGGCGGGAGGGGCCGGAAGCGCATAGCAAAAGAAGACGGCGCGGCTCCCCTCCTTTGGGTGAGCCTTGCCGCTGAAGACTCGTCCGGGCAGGGCATTCAGGCGGGTTTCCAGCTCAGGGTCCTGCTGCATGAGCTTCTGGTACTCCAGGTGCATTTCTTCCAGCTTGGTGGTGCTCCCCTCGTAGCTCTGGTTGAAGTCCTTCAGCGCTTCATAATCGTCGCTCGGTTTTAGGAGCCTCTTGCCCTCGATGCCGAAAGTCTTCGAGATTCGCAGCGCCTTGTGGGAGACGCGGCGGTAGAGCTTGAGGAGAACATCCAATTCGTCGGGCGGCAGGAAGTTCCAGAAGGCAACCGTTCCGCGCAGATCCTTCTGGTCCGGATGGTCGGCTACCAACTCCGCTTCCACCTCGGGATTCAAGCGGCGATCAACGCGGCCGATGCGCTGCATGAGGCGGACGGGATTCCAATGCAGGTCGTAGTTGATGAGACGGGTCGCGTCCTGAAGGTTCAAGCCCTCCGATAATACGTCGGTCGAGATAAGGACCCTGGTTTCTTCCAGTCCATCACCCTGCAGCTTGACGCTTGAACAGTCGTTGTAGTAGGGCGCGAACCTGTTGATGACATCGCCCCGGTCTCGCTTGTCACCGCTGTCGACCTCATCCACGCCGGAAATACCCGCCTCCTGAAGCTGCAACTTGAGGTGCCGCGCGGTGGCCATGAATTCGCTGAAGATCAGCACCTTGTGCTTCTTCAGAACGGGGTCCGACTTGAGCAGTTTGATCAGCGCCTTCAACTTGTCATCGTTGCCAGGTTTGAACGTTCTCAGCTCTGTGAGAAACTTGATGATCTGGTCGAGGTCCAGAAAGGTCTCTTGAAGGATTTCTTCCACCTTGTAGTCGTCTCTGGAGAGTTCCTCAACCGCGTCGAGCATCTCCTCATCGATGAGGTCCTCGCCCTCCGCCGGTTCCTCGCCGGTTATTGCGGCCTGGCTGATCTGGACGTAGTCCAGGATTTCCTGGTTCTGCGCCTTCCAGCGTTCGAGGATCTTGGCCTCGGCCTTTGAGGTGCTGTGCTTGGTGGCGAAGGCGAGGAGCTTGTAGAGGAGCATCGTGCACGACTGCTGGAAGGAATGGGCGGAGCTCTCAAAGCGCTTAAGAAACTGGATGCGAATCAGGGCCACAACCTGCTGCTGCCGTCCGGCTTCCCATTCCGTCACCAATTCCGGATTCTTCGCAAAGGCGAGCGGGTTGTAGATGGCCAGGGAAAAGAGCGGTTTCGTCTTCGAGAACGCATCATCAATCATGGTGAGGAGCTTTCCGTAAGTCTTCTTCACCGAGTAGTCGACGACTTTGGGGTCCTCCCGCTTCGGAAAGATGGCCTGGTTGCCGCCGTACTGCATTTGGCTCGCTTTGACGTAAGCACGGCTGCGCTGGACAACCAGAGCGCGAAAGAGACTGTCATTCTGAAGAGTCTCTTCGGCTTCCTTCTGGTTGATGATCATGCCGTCACCGCCGCCCACCACTGTTTCCAAAGCGCGCTCCATCTTGCGAAAGTGCCCTGGAAGTGAATGGATTCCCAACGGCGCCGCCTTGAAGTAGTCGGGCTGGCGCCTACTGAAGAGCTCGATCATGTGCTGCAGGTCGAGGAGACTGTTGTTGATCGGGGTGGCCGTAAGGAAGAAGACTGTTTTGCCATCGCAAATATCGAACAGCTTCCAGTATCGCGAAGGGTCCTTGGCGCCTTTGCCTTTGATGCCGGGGTTCCGGAAGTGGTGAGCCTCGTCGATGATGATGACGTCGGCCACGTCCTTCACCCGCTGCATCTGCTCCTGAATCTCGGCATTCCTGCGGTTCAGGTCGGTGTGGTTCAGCACCAGGAGGTTGCTGAACGCTCCGTATACTCCCGGCAGCCGCTTCTTGAGTTCCTTTTCCCAAACCGGTCCGCGAGCCGCCTTTGGGACGATGAGTGCGACCCTCTTCCGCTCGTGGTTGATGAGCCGGTCGATCAGCATGAGGCCAACGAAGGTCTTGCCGAGCCCGACTCCGTCGCATAGGAATGCGCCGCGGTTCGTGCCGGCGATTTTCAGCAGCGCGTGATAGCCTTCCTTTTGATACTGGTCCAGAATCTTGTAGATTCGTGAGACGTGTTGCTCCCATTCAGTCGCCGTAAGCTGGTGGCCTTTGAAGAACTCCAGCAGCGATTTGGCGTAGACCTCGAACGGGGAATACTCGCGGACCTGGCGGCTGACAACATCGGCAATCGATGGAGTGATGTCCTCCGCCTGCTCCCAGTAATGTTCAAACCACTGCTGAAGGGTCTCGACCTCGCGCCGGACTTGAATGTTCAGTTCAACGTTGCGGGTTAGTCCGGGTTCCGTGAAGTTGCTGGACCCGACGAGCGCGGCTGATCCGACGACCGCGAGCTTCGCGTGGGTGATGTACGCCTTGGCATGGAATTTCTCCTTCGTGTACACGCGGCATTCGATCTGGCGGCTTGCCAGGGCGGCGAGGACGGCGGGAACCCCGTTCAGGAAGTCGTTCCGCTCCTTCTCCTTCTCGATGCTCTGGTCGAGTTGCTCGGTGGTCGAGGTTCGGAGCGCGTCAAGAAGGGCTTGGCGAGTGCGCTTCGTCGTCTCGGCCCCCATCAAGATGCGGATCTTCTCCAATTTCTGCCATTCGCCATCAAGGGCCAGGAGTGAGCCTATTTCGAAGAACCCCGTCGCGATATCGAAGGCAGTGGAGATCTGCGCCCACTCCCGCAGGTATCGGAGACCCTTCCACTCCTCGTCACTGTTGTCAACGATGAAGAGGTCGCCACCGGCCCGCGTTCCGAACTCGGCGGCTCGGGCACTTCCTTCGAGTTTTCGGTCCATAGGTGTTGTTCTCCATCATAATCCTGTGTGATCGATCCCGCACAGAAGTTGCCCTACCTGCGGTCGGCCCAAAACTGCCGACAGAACATGAAGATGCGGAGAGGACAGGCATCGAAGGTGATTCTCTTCCCACCGGTCCCCCGCTTGTTGGATGTGATCCGTCGGTGGAATCCGGCAAACGATCAGACCAGACAGCGCCGCGATCCCGAGACGCTCCAGAGAAGTGCAAATGGGCCATTTGCTGACCCTGCAATGATTTCCACGCCGGCTTGTCATGTGTTCGCAATTACAGACTGCCTAAACTTTTCAGACGCTGACTTCGGTGTTCGAGCAGACGTTTAGAGGTGTGAGCAGATCGAGCCAACCAAGCGCGGCGCTACGTTGCATGGCATAATACTGAAAAATAAGCAGTTGCACGTCGGCGCAACGCACGTGAACTGTCTAATTTGCAAGTTGATTGCTACGATCTAGCAACGTGGCATTGCGCTGTGCTATGATTCAATCTGGATGGTGCAAACCCAATGAACCGATCATTGCGCGAACAAATCATCGCCGTCTCCGCGAGAATCTCCATGCTACGTGAGCAGGCCAAGGCGAAAGAGGCTGAGCTGCGGAAGGCAGAAGCAGAACTTGACGCGTTGTTCTCCACATCTGGGGAGGCGCCTCCGTCGGCACTTCAGTCTGCGGCGTCGGACGACGCGCGGAGCCTTTACGAAACCGTGCTTGCGCTAATCAATTCGACACCGGGAGCACAGTTCGCGGCCGAGGAGTTGCTCGCCAAGATTCCGGGCGCGAACAACATAAACAGCATCCGGTCCGCCCTCGCGCGACTGACGAGCCAGAAGCGGATCGAAAGAGCTGGCCGCGGCCAGTACCGGAGTCTGGCAGAAATGGTCCTCAACGCTGAAGAGAAGGACCCTGAACGCGCCCTGTGACAGGAGGGGTTATGGCGTCAATCAAACTGCTCGGTCCGCCCGACTATAGTGCCAAAGAACAACAGGCGCTGATCGATTTCGTGTTAGCCCTCAGGAAGTCGCACGTTCAGAACTTCCTGAAGCAGGCCGAGCTACCCAAGTCCGGCACGAAGGAGGACCTCCGCGAGAGGCTCCAGGAAGCCCTCGATGGAGGTGACCTCACATACGCGCAGCTGGTGGATTTCCTCGACTCGGTGGCCCCCTGGGGGAAACAACACGTTTTCCTCTACCAAGGTCCACGGGGCGATGTGCAGACTTGGAAAGACCCCGACCACACGCTCCGTCTTTTGAAAGAGCACCGTCTCGGAAAGTTCTTCAACGCCCGGCTTCCGCTGATTCTCCCGGAAAAGCTCACACTCTCGTCGGTCACCCACGCGAATGGAAGGTTGCGCATCACGGCTGTCCAGAAGCAGGAATATCTGGAACGAACGCCTCAGCACGACGATGAGAGGAAGACAGAGCGCGGCGAGAGAATTACCCTCAGGGCCTATGTCCACCACCTGACGCGCACGCTCGCGGCCTTCGAGTGGGACCCGCACGCTAACGTTGCGATGCTCCAGATTACCCAGCTACAGAGGGAAGGGGACTATGCGACGGTCGCCGAGCAGCTCTCTCAGCTCATCAAGCCCTGGCTCGACATCAAGCAGTTCGGTGCAGTCGAACTCCGTCGCGTGATCCACAACCTTCACGAACTCGAGAGGAAAGGCCAGGCCGAGGCGCGTTCTCACGGAGTCCACTATCGGTCCCTGCGAGGTAGGCGGATCTCGGCACACAGCCCGACCCCGCGGGACTCGGTGGGCGGCGAGCCATACATCGATGAGGCGTTGGACAGCGTTCGGAAGCACGGACTTGGCCATCTCGGCAACTTCTACTGGCTGAAGGGCACCCAGCCGGGGCCTGCCGCTAATCCCCTGACGGGCGAGGTCCACGTGATCATTGTGGGTGCGAATTCCCGCATCAACTTTCCGACTCCCAACACCGAGGACGTGGTAAGGTATGTTCTTCACAGAGTGCGCGCGCTTAGCTGAACGGCACCCGGACCTCGCCAATGTCTTCGAGCAACTCGATACGCAGTTCCAGGCAATGGGAACGGCGGAGGTCATCAGATCCGATGACTTGGCCAGCTTCCTGACCATCGATCCGAATCAAATGCGTTCCGCCCTCGAGATGTTCGCGCAGGAGGGAGTACTCCTACGCGTTGAAATGATCGAGTGCCCGTACTGTCAAATGGTAGCGCTTCGGTCGGAATACCAGGAAGCGCTGGAGGAAGAGGACGAATACCGATGCACGAGTTGTGATCGTCCGCTCCCTGATAAGACGATCCAGATCATCACGGTTTACCGAAGCGGCGAAAAGTGGCCGAAGGTGTTGGATGCCGGCGGTCCCGGAAATGCCGATGCCGGCCTGATCGAGACATCCCATCCAGAAGTCGTGCCCGATCAGGAAGCGCTCTATCCGTACCAACGGCTCGCGGAAATCTTCAACGTCGATAAAGAAGCACTGCGCAAGAGACTGGAAAGGTTTCGGGAGGGCAGTCTGGAGGGCTGGATAGCCAATACAGAGCGCCATTCCAGAGAGGCGAAGCACTTCTACCGACTCGGGGCGGTTAGGGCCATCATCGAGGACCTTCGCGCGTCCAGCCAACGTCCAGCGAAATAATTTTCGGCCATTTTCCCCCTTTCGTAGCCGGGTCGATTCAGCCCGTCCAGCGTCCAGGGACTGTCCGCTGACAACACGCCATTCGCATAAGCAATTAATCTTCGGGCATGAACCAGGTTCAAGTCCGATTGAACAAGGTGGCGCGATGAGCATACCTGCCTCGACGCGCGATCTGCTGCCGTCTGAGCAGCGCATTGTCGCCGATATGCAGCAGCGCAGATTCTGCCGTTACGAGTTCATATCGATACGCGGCGGAGAATTGGTGCTGAATCCCTGGCCCGCGACTGTAACGGCTGTGAGGTTTGCGTCACAGGACCCAGCAACTGCCACCAATCCCGCTGCCGAATTTCAACTCAAGCGGCAGATGATCGAGTTCCTGGAATACGTGCGGACCATTGATTCCGGGGAGATTCGTTGCCTCGAAGTGCGGCATGGCCTCCCGTTTTCGATGGAGGTCGAGCACTGCCAGAGCGCCAACGGAGGCGAGCGTGGTTGACGGGATCTTCGAGCAGTCCCTTTCCGCCGCCTATCGTCTCGCAGCCGTGCGCGCGGCAACGATAGTGGCCCTCTACGAGCTGCCGCCAGATACGCGTAGCGACCTGGAACAGGAAGCCCTGCTTGAGCTGTGGCGGAAACGCCAGGCATACGATCCCCGGCGCGCGAGCTGGCGCACGTTCTCGGAACGAGTCGTCGCCAACAGGATGATATCGCTGCTGCGCGCGATGCGCTCGGAGCGGTCCGGCCAATTCCGGGAAGAGCCGATTGAGAATCTCCTCGGGCTGGCAGCGCCGAACAGCCTCACCGACCTGCGGGCGGATGTCTCGCGAGTATTGGCCGGCTTATCCCCGTTCGACCGGAGCGTGGCGCTGTGCCTGGTCGGTTACTCGGCCATCGAGACGAGCCAGAGGCTGGGTGTTTCCCGCGCGACCGTCTATCGCGCTATCGGACGGCTCCGGGCAGCGTTCACAGCAGCGGGCTTATCCCGGGGGGCGTGAATATGCAAGCGACAGCAAACGGGACGCCGATGAATGAGGAGCCGGCAAGTACGCTCACCGATGCGGACTGCGCCAACCTGGCGGGGCGATGGATTGACAGCGAGCTTGCCGCAGCAGCCAAAATCCGGCGCGTCGATTCAAACACCGGACGTTCCCTCGTCGGCCGACGGGATCACGCATCTTACGAGGGGCTGGCGATCCCATACTCCCTACCGGGCGAATCCCATGTCCGCGAGTGGCGGCTGCGTCGCGATCACCCCGACATGGAGTACAAAGACGGCAAACCGAGGGAGCGCGGGAAG